>Ga0307421_1000430_pt1 | contig 26931 bp, 26 predicted proteins | sample SalMarWE160270MG_FD_202163 | JGI IMG/M metagenome (GOLD analysis project Ga0307421, IMG submission 202163) | Salt marsh sediment microbial communities from the Plum Island Ecosystem LTER, Massachusetts, United States - WE1602-70 | ecosystem: Environmental > Aquatic > Marine > Intertidal zone >... | reverse complement strand
AGCAAGCTATGCGGTATTCCTTGAAGAATAAATTTGTGCCAGGGAACTTATGCAGAAAATTTTTAGTAAGAAATATTTAATTCAAGCAGCAATACTGCTCATTTTCACTTTCCTGATATTCTTTCCTATCAATCTAACCAAGATCGCCTTTCATGATGTTACCGATTTTGGCACACACATGGAAATTGCACGCGATATCAATGAAAACCCTAAATTCTGGAGTCAAGTCGCATCGCATCCATGCTGGCAGATGATGGTTCTCACTGTTAAAAATATTTTTTCAATCCGCATGTGGCAAGCTGCCTTAATGGTGCAGATGGGAGCGCAGGTATTACTGGCAATGATTCTTTATCTATTAATAAGCAACGCTTTACCCGCTAGCAAATCATGGTTGTCGGTACTATTGACGTTGGCTTTGATGATCGCTGCACCTGTTTTCCTGTTTGTCTTTGAGGATGGTTTATATTATTTTGGTTATCTTGGCATCAACGGATACCACAATCCCACCAGTAATGTGCTTAAGCCATTTGCCTTGATGGTTTTTGGCTATGCAGTTACTCTAATAAATGGCGAGGAAAAGAGATATTCTCTTATCCATATCATTGCATCTGCCTTTCTGGTCATTTTGTCAAGTTTAATCAAACCGAGCTTCACTATCTGCCTGATGCCCGCTTTGGGTATCTTGATCATGATACGATTTCTGCGCCAAGAACCGCTCGATTGGCGCTTTGCCATATTTGGATTCATTCTGCCTGCCATAGCAGTAAGTGGATATCAATATCTGATCACATATACCTCCGACGAGATTGGTATCATTTTCCAGCCTTTTACAGTAGCACGCAACCTTTCGGGGAGGCTGGCGCCTAAATTCATTTTATCTATCTGGTTTCCACTTCTTGTTCAAATTTTTTACTGGAAAAAGGCAGTCCGTGACAGCCATATGATACTAGCCTGGCTGGCTTTCTTATTTGGCATCTTTTTCACATACTTCCTGGAAGAAGGTGGTTGGCGCATGGGACACGGCAACTTCACCTGGAGCGGTGAAATCGCAAATTTCATTCTATTTGTAACAACAGCCCATTTTTTCTTTAAACAATGGGGGAAAAATAAAGCGTCAAGAAAATGGTTCCTAATACTTGTATTTGGTTTCGTCCCACATATTATTGCCGGATGTATCTATTATACCTATTGCCTGATGAATGATTTCTACACTTAATCGAGCCCAAGGATTTCTTTTATAAAATCAAGTTAAGCTGTCTGCTGGCTCAAATACAATCTACCCAACTCCCATTCTTCGCTAACCCCATCAGGATTGCTGAAATCATCTGCAGCTCCGCTCTCTTTTGTCTTTCGAAGTTGCACTAGCTAGTTGAATTCACATGATAATTTTTTTTCAATAAATATATTGATAATTTCTTTATCTAAAGAATCATCTTGACTTAATTCCTTCCAAAACTCACATAACAATGGTTCATAACTTTTTGAGATATCTATAATTTTCAGACTAAGAGCAAAAGAATCTTCATATTGATTCATATAAGCCAAACCCTGAATAAACGGCAGACGCTCTAACGCATGATTTGGTTTTAAGTTTTCACTTAAGCTCGTGTTCCATAAATTAATCACTTCACCCCAATTATTGTTTTCAGCCGCTAAACTAGCTTTTTGGTAAAAATAACAAAAACTATTTGGGTGTTCATCTAAGAAAATTGGGCTTTTCTTAAGATTTATTTCACTATTTCCTTGAGATCGAATAAATTCATTTGGATAATTTTCCGCTATTTCACGTAAATAGAATGGTATGTCCGGGTTATATTTATCCCAGTTTTCATTGATAATATGTAAGCATGCAGGTGGTTGGTACCAAAAAGCAATCAGGTTGGATGAATTCCCTGAAAAAACACCTGCCGAATGAGACCTTTCTATTGGAATATCTTTTTCCTGTGGGAATTCATTAAAAAATCGTTCTTTACTGTAATAAAAGTAATAGTCGATATGGTCGACCGGGAAACTATTTTCCGTGTAGATCCAATTTATCGCTGCAGAAATAGAATTTTCACCAATTTCCGGTAAAGATAGTTCATTTGAGAAAAAAGTAGTGCCTGCATCAACAGCTGGAATTCTCCAGGCCAACTCCCAGAAAAAACGATTTTGTAATTCCCACGCATTTCGGAAATAATTTCCGGATAACAAATTCATCATCATGGCAGAACCACAGAAAATGCTTAGAATAATATTCAAAAAAAACCTTTTTTTTATAAGTAGTGTGGCGATTCCATAAATTAGAAAAGCTGAGCCAACTGCAGCGGGAATAGAGAACCGGCTGTAATTTGCAACCCCAATATCGATTGGCAAGTTAGCAACCCAGAATGGAGCACCAGCAAATATTAACCCTATCACTCCAAGAAAAATAGCATCCAAGCTAATATTCTTTTCTTCATTTTCTTGAGCGGTAAGAGTAGGAAAAAGGAAAATAATCAAAGTTGTACAACATGCAATAAGAGAAAACAGTAAGATAGATTTTGAACCAGAATATGCAAATAATTCAGAGCCGCTGAGAGGTTTAATCCATGATAAAAATCCACTCTTAATCCCATCAACGATTATTTTATTTATAAAAAAATGAATAGTATGAAAAGGGTCTGAAAAATAATTTACCAAGTCAACTTTATAGTAATTGGAAGCATTTTTATTAAACATTAATCTGCTAATGGATAAAGCCAAGAATGCAATGATAAAAGGAATTGAGATTTTTACTGTTTTTTTAATTGTTTCTTTTAGATCGAATTTTCTATTTATAAAATATACAATTAACAATGGTATTCGTAGCAGCTCTAAAAAAAATAAATATTCCGATAAAGAGAGATTCAGGATTGCGAAAAAAACGCTCAGATTAATAAAAACCCAACGTTTGCTATTTTTCTTAAGCGCTACCAGCATTAACCAGAACGATGCGAATAGAAAACAAAATTGTAAATACACCACCCAATATGTAATAGGCTGGTAGGTTATCAAGGATCCAGGGTAAAGAGTAAATAACAGGCTGACCCAAACCCATATTTGTTTTTTATTTGGCCAAAGCGTTTTTAAAAGGATCCATAGATTTATTACACTTAAGAAGCGTGTGATAAAAAGCAGAGTATGCCATTCCCAAGTTACGGGATTTAGGAAGTATGAAAAAAAAGAGTAAATATAGGGTAATAAAAACCTATTTGCGGGAAAGAATAAAGAAGTAGAACCAGCTTTGTACGATAACCAAAGGAGGCTCCAATCATCCCCGTATAAACCCAGCCATGGGATGAAAAGCCCATGGGCAAGTAGAGAGATTAATAAAAAGAAAATTATTTGTCCATGATTGCTTAATAAGAGAAATTTCTGGTATTTTTGAAATGTATCTCTCATTCTTTTCATTGATTAACCTCTATTATCAAGAATTTTATTATAGGTGAATAATTATGCTCAGATTACATGATTTTTATAAAGGACTTAAATAATAATTGTAATATGGATTCAACTCATAAGCGCAAATGGAGTTCCGGTTTGACTAACAACGGTCAATTATTCTGAGTGAAAAACCGGAGATATTACAGAAGAATCCAAAAGTTATTTCTTGAAGTGGCAGGGGGATCATTCAAACAGGACGAACAGCTTTTATTGCGTAGCAGAGTGGACAGTTATCAGGGGCTTTCCCTTCGCTGTTCCAGCTACACGCAGGGCAGACGTACATTTTACCAACTTCCACGTTTTTACCCTCAGTGACAGATGCTTTTACCGCAGTGTACATTTCCGTATGTACTTTTTCGGCTTCTCGCGCCCATTTGGTGGAGCGGAACGCGCCGCGCTTCTTGGCTTTACAAAAGAGAGCAGCCATGGGTATAAGGTGATGCATTAACCTATGCTGGGTTTATATTTCTCCGTGCTGTGTAGCTTTGTGAAGACCTTTGTGCCTTAAAAAACTGCTACCGAAGCACTCATATATTATTAAATTTTGGATGATTCCAGTTTCTTTCTTGATCTATTCATCAAACATGATCAGTACTTTGCACGTGCTTTCGGGATGCTGGCTGGCGTGAAGGAACGCTCCTTTTGTTTCAGCAAAGTGAAATGTATCAGTGATGAGTTTTTCTGCGATGTCCGGGTGGGTTGTAACAAACGAGATGGCTTCTTTGAAATTTCCCAGATTGTTGCGGGAACCGATGATTGAGAGTTCTTTCTTGGTGACATCTACTCCGTGGATGCAAAATTTTTGCTTGGTAACTCCCACTATGACTACCCGTCCTGCATCCGAGACCAGATCAATTGTGCTTTCAATCGTAGGGGGCGTACCGACCGCTTCGATTACCACAGTTGCACCTCTGCCCCCTGTCCAATCCAAAACAGACTGCACGAGATCCACTTCTTTGCTGTTGATAGCAACATCCGCCCCCATTTTTCTAGCGATATTAAGGCGGAAATTGAGGATATCGCTGATCAGGACCTGAGCGCCTTTTTGCTTGGCGGCTGCTAAAATGGTTAATCCAATTGGGCCAGCGCCAATGATGACGACCTGGTCTGAAGCGGAAACTTCTCCGCGCGCTGTTGCGTGAAAACCAATTGAAAAAGGTTCTGAAAGTGCGGCGATATTAAATGGGAATGCTGGAGGGATTTTGTGCAGGCAGGCTGCAGGAACAGCAAAAAATTCTGAGAGGGCGCCGTTGGTAGTAACCCCAACCGTTTTCATGTTGCTGCAGCAGTTTGATCTTCCGATCGAGCATGGGTAACATTGCCCGCAGGGAATGAGTGGTTCTAAAACGACAGGATCGCCAACCTGTAAATTGGAAACACCACTACCAACAGCTTCAACGATGCCTGCGGCTTCATGGCCGAAAACCATCGGATAGGTGGTGTACGGATGATCCCCCCGGTATAGATGGATATCTGATCCGCAAATACCGACCACTTTTGTTCTGACAACAACCTCCCCATTTTGAGGTGTGGGCTGTGCGTGTTCTTCCTTTACCAGGTTTGATGGAGCTGTTGCAATGAATCTCTGCATGGTGTTTATTCCTTTTTATAACATGTATATCTATGTGTCCTATGTATTATTATATAGTAAATATCAATCAAAGGCGTAAGGAGCAGGATATGCGGAAACGGTTAAAAGGGCGGAGGAAACTTGGAATATTAATATTTATTCTTCTCATCAGTTCCTGCCAGCCGGCAGTGCCAGCGAATAAGCAGCAGAAACCACAAGCGCAAAAGTGCGGGGATGGCATTTGCTCCGGTCCGGAAAACGCGGACAACTGCCCGGAGGATTGTGAAGAAGCGGAAATAACCCAGAGTGGCTTTGATACTCCTGCAGGTGAAGCGGGACCGGTTTACCTGGGTATCATGGTGCACCTGGAAGGGTGGCAGGATGAATTGTTCAATGAGGAAATGTTCAACAAGCACGCAGGTTTGATCCGGGAATACGCGTCGCTGTTTGAGACATATGGAGCTAAATTAACCTGGGAGAGCAAGGAAATAACCGATGCAAGCATCCAGTGGGGTGATAATGTACTCAAGGAGATGGAAGAGCGCGGGCATGGGATTGGGGTACACGCTGATCTGGGCGGTCAACCCTACTATAACTGCGATATGTTTGACCGCGAACTGCGCATTTGTAAGGAAACACTAGAATCCCTGGGTGTGACTGTCCGGCATGCGTCCGGTGTAGTGTCGCACTGTGACTGGGTGACAGCAATGGTGGATGCGGGATACAACTTTACGACGGGAATGGTAGCTTACGGTGTGATGTCACTGCCGGAAGCTATGCGTCCTGAGAAATTCCGAAATTGCTCGTCACCATATGCTTGCCATGATACTTTCCCGGAAGCATTAGCAGACCGCATCCATCCCTGGCGGATGCACAGCGGCTTGGATTGGATCAGGCATGATCCTGACGGAAAACTGGTTATGCTGCCGGCCAGCAATGGACTGGCGTGTTTTTCAGAGAGCGCTGCTGGTACTGAATGCGAACAGGAATTCACGCTGGAAGATATTGACCTGTTCTTTGAGGAATTGGACGAGGCGGTTGCGCTGCGGGATCCGAACCAGATCAATATGTATTATGTGGGATGGAGTTTGGGCAAAGCGCTGGACACGGAATTGATGAAAGAGTGGCTGCAGCGGATCGTGCCATATGTGGAAGCCGGTCTGGTGGAATGGAAAACGCTTCCGGAAATGTACGATGCGTATATCGCCTGGGAAGCTAAAGGAAGCTGAAAATTAGAAATATGAACCCAGGGGAATAATAATTTTTTGCGAAATAGTATTTTGGATTATTATTAGGTGGTCTGCATCCATATCCTGTTTCAGAGTAAATAGAATGTGATACAACTCAGGATGAAGTGTATCTATACGGTATTTTAAAAAAACGCCCCTATTATTGGTGGATGTGCGCATAATTAATTGATAAACCATTGGAGATTAAATGGATAGTGACAGAATTGTAAAGATTGGAACTGTGATTATTGTGACAGCCGCGCTGGTCATCCTGAGCTTTGTTGCAGCGCCTTATATCATGAATATTTTTAAACCTATCACTGATCAAACCACAGTGGGATATACATCAGAAACTGTGCGGGCTGAAGTGTTGAATATTCAGGAAGAGGGACGTACAACAGTTGGTAAGCAGGAGCAAACCTACCAGATTGTGGAAATAGAAGTAGTGGAAGGTGAATTCAACCACAACCACATGTTCCTTGAATTCGGAAAGAATCAGGTCATGCCGGAGGAATACATTCTCAAGCCCGGGGATGAGATTCTTGTTACCGTGGGCATCAGTCCCCTGGATAACACACCGAGCGCTTTCTTTGTTGATTTCGTACGCGGAAAGGCACTCCTGTTGATCTTCCTGCTGTTTGCGATTATCTCCTTTGTCATTGGTAGCTGGACGGGATTGCGCAGCCTTCTCGGGATCATGGTTGGGATGGGCGTAATCATCCTGTTCGTCATCCCTCAGATAGCGAATGGGGCTAATCCGTTAGTGACTAGTATCATTGGATCGGTTATTTTTCTGGCTGTCTCCCTGTATCTTGTGTATGGCTGGCGCGCAATGACGCATTCTGCCGCGATCAGTATGACGCTTTCTCTCATTCTTACAGGCGGTGTTTCTATCTTTGCAGTGAAACTGGCGCGCCTGACTGGGTTTGGAAATGAAAATATGATGTTCCTGATCCAGCAGTCGGAGAACCCGATCGATATGCGCGGCATCCTTCTGGCCGGGATCATCATCGGATCGCTGGGGGTGCTGGATGACCTGGCGGTGGGCCAGTCATCGGCTGTTTTCCAACTGAGCAAAGCCAATGTGAATTTGAAATTCCAGGATCTTTTCCGGCGGGCGATGATCATTGGACGCGACCATGTGGCGGCTTCTGTCAACACTCTCGTGCTTGCATATGCCGGTGAATCACTGCCGATGCTGCTGCTATTTTCCATCACGCATGTCAATTTAGGAATGGCGATCAACGTCAGCTTTATCGCTGAAGAGATCGTACGGGCGCTGGCAGGCACGATCGGATTATTCCTTTCCATCCCAATTTCCACCGCAATGGCATGTCTGTGGGTATTGCGAAAGCCCGAGATTGCGGAAATAGAAAAGACGTAACTTGAACGCCACTTTTTCTATTTGCTTAAGTAAGAAATAACATCCCGGGATGATTCCCTGGGATGTATGCAGTGTTTATAAATTGTGTTTATTTAAAGTAATTCGGATCTTATCCAATCACAGTTATGATGCTGCTTAATATCAAAATGACTGTTCCAAGGAATGTATTAACCATCAGCAGGGCCATGCTTATTTTTTTCTTTGACTTATCTTTGCTTGATGCCGCATTCTTGAATGCGATGGATCGGGCGATAGCGATCACTGCAATAAGAAGCACAAGGGCATGTTTAATAGAGAGGATGGTTGCGTATGGATTGGCGAAGTTGAAAAACCCGGAGGTTTGGCCAGAAAGGCGCGCCATTAACATCCCGGTACCAGTCAAAACGACTATTCCGAGATACACCCATTTGCTGTGGCGGCTCATGACCTTGTCTATCACAGAGCCCTGAAGTTCCACATCTTTGATCTCTTTCCGGAGAGTTGGTAAGAAAGATATGACCATCACAAGCATTCCACCGATCCAAATGCTGGTGAAGATATTATGCAGAGAACGTACTACTGAAGGAATGATTAAATTTGGCATGATTTCTCCTATTTAGGAATCTTATTTTCAAAGGAGAAGAATACCAGAAAAGCAATGAAAAATCTTCGACTTTAGTCGATTATTCAGGTATTAATGGTTGGCTTTTTCACTCAACGTGGGCATATCTAATAACTTTATCTGCTTGCGATTTACAATAATCAACCCTGTTTTTTCAAAGTCCCGCAAGATTCGGCTTAACACATCCGGCACTGTGCCAATCTGCGCGGCAATCGTGTCTTGCGTTTCCCACTTCTTGCGGTGGTATGTTCCATCCTTGGATCGCGAAACAAGGAATTTTGCCAATCTTGTTTCAACCGATTCCAACGACAGATCTTCCACCAGGGAAATGAGGTGTGCTAGACTCTTTGATAAGCGCTCGATTAGTTTATGCGATAATTCAGGGTGCTGATCAAGCAGCGTGAAGATCAATTTCCGCGGGATGATCTGGATAACGGCTTCTTCCAGAGAAATAACGCGGACCCGATTTGGAACATCCGATAAAGCGGAGATAACGCTGAATGAATCGCCAGGACCGAATATATTGAGAACCTGTTCACGTCCTGTGCGCGCGGAGCGAATTGCTTTTAACCAGCCAGATTTGACAAGATGTATGCCCGGGCTGGGCTCATCCTCCCACAGGACGATCACCTCCGCTGGAAAAGATCTCGTCAGGGAGCCATCCAGAATCTCTTTTAGAGATCCCTGGTCAAAATCGGAAAATAACTGGATGGTGGATAACGCATGTAGAGAAGAGTCCATAATATGGTTAACATACCATAATCCGCCAAATTATTTATTATGCATTTCAAACGCGTGCCGGAGTTCAGGATGGCTTTCTGCGTATTCCTCAAGCGGTATTCCCTTTGATACAGCTTCCCAGCCCTGGCGCAGACTGGCAGCACCGCTCCGAGGACCCATTGGGTGGTTGAAAACCGCCCGGCCTGGAACAATACCAAAGTCAATCGTTCCGAGTACGTCATACAAAGTTTTCAGCGACCCTGCCCACTGGCTGCCAGCCGGGATGGGAAGGTACGGCTTTAAGCTGCCTATTGGGTCCAGGCAGGCGCGCACGGAGGCAAGGATATCCGCTTCGGTTGTTTTCATGCGCGGAGAGAAGCCGGGATAAATAAGCGCGTCAAAACCTGCCAGGCGCAGCAACTTTGTGAACACAACCTCGCGGACACCATGAAAGGGGAGCTGCATCATCGCGCCGAACAGGTCAAAATGGGACACCATAGGCACTTTGGCGTGCTTGCGCACCATACGGGCGGCACTGAGGCCGGTTGTCATGGCATTGAGCATGACTGCGTTGGCGCCGTTGGCAACGGCTGTATCATGGTGATTAAGAAGAGAGTCTACCTCATCGGTGATATTGGCAAGGTAGATCTTCTTTTCACCAGTTGCTTCTTCAGCGCGAAGGCAGGCGGTACCCAGTAGTTTCGACCGCTCATCAAGGCGGGACCAGGATACATCACCAATTTGTTCATCATCCATGGCAACATCCAGCCCGCCGCGCCATGCCTTATAGGCAATCTGTGCGAAGGGCTCGGGGGGAAGGCCGACATTGGGTTTAATCACACCGAACATCAGGGGGCGGTCATAAACTTTCAATATATCACGCAGCCCTTGCACACCAAATTGCGGTCCCTGGAAATCGCTGAGAAAACTTTCGGGAAAGTGGATATCCATCAAGCGGATAGCGCAAATATCCGGGGCGTGGAAGACTCCCTCGCCGCACACTACAGTGAGCAGGTTGGGGATCTTGGTGCCAAAATTTCCATAGGGATAGGCGATGGCTGCATGGCAGGCGAAGAACTGATCGCCATCATGTGGTGTGAGAGACGCCAAATAGGGGCTGCTGGGGGCGGACAGGGTTTCCGACTTAAGTGCGATAACCTTGGCGCCAAAGCGGGGACGGAAATCCTCTTCCACATCCACGCGTTTCCACTGTGCGGTAGACATCTCCTGACAAAGATGCGCGGCTGCCTGCTCGGGCTTCACTACTGTTTCAAAATAATATTCTAATAAGAGATACTTCTCTAAATCCAGATTCTCTTTTTTGGCAAAAAATTCTTTTTGATCAGATAAATTCATTGGTTATCACTATTCACTTTCATATGAGAATGAGAATTACAATGTTCATTATAAGTGAACATTATACCCAAATTGGGATTTTCGTCAAGTAAATCAAATTTATGGTCTGGATTTTATTCGCCTTTAATATTCGGGAATGACCATACCGTCAATCACTGCCTGCTGGACTGCCATCAATTGGGAAGGGATGAGCACGTTATTGACCACCGCGGCGACAACCGCATCACCAGAACGAGTGATCAGCGCAGCTTGTGTGTCAGCTGTACCGGCAGCTTCCCGCGTATGGGGGGAAAGTGATTGTTTCTTGATATTGCTGTTGAGATGGCTCTGCATATCGTCTTCGGTCCAGATTGCCATATCCACCTGATTGGTAGACAAGTAATGGAGAATATTCATGAATGTGATCTTTTTGAACTCCACTTTCTGACCCTGAAATTCGATTTCAGATAGGCGCATCTGGTCGTATGAATCGGGGTCAACTGCCGCGGAAATCGTGTGTCCTGCGGAAGGTGCATTCGCCCTGATAAATAATTGGTGAGCGCCGACAAAACTGCCCGGCGGAAGAGACAGCACAACCAATTCGGTTGGTTTACATAATCCATCCGCGGCAAAAAGGGATGTAATGGCAATATGGCAGCGGTGGTCACGAAGCGCTTTTATTCGGGTGCGGGAACCGCGGATGAAGATGAAGTATGTTTCAATCCCAACGCGGTGAAAAGCCCCCTTGATGGCTGCTGCCAGACCTTCATAGCGGCGGTTGGAGGGCAGCGTATGTGCGATGACGAGCGGTTCTCCGACAGCTATTTGCCACAATTTGCCGATTGAGATTTCTTTTATAAATGATCCTAACTGACCTCGCCGTTCAATGGCAACCGCCCCGTTTTCTTCGATCTCAGCGATGGATTGGGAAATGAGCCCCAAACTGGCTTGCAGAGTATGACTTAGATTTCTAATGCTCTTGATACTTTCCCCTTTTTGAAGGGAAAGGAAATAAGCAGCCAGTTTGCGGTTAACCTCAATGCCTTTCCTGTTATTTTTTTTACCTGCCAATAGCGACCACCTTCTTGAAATTTATATAATTGATTATATATCTTGACAAACGGTTCTTTTTAGGTCATAATGTTCATAATCAGTGAACATTATACCTGATTTACAAGATTTTTACTTTCAGAGGAGGAAACATGTCGATTGTAAATGCCCGGGAGATCCTGATGGCTGCCACCCGTGATAAGTATGCGGTGGGGGCTTTTAATATTACCAACATTATTCAGATGGAGAGTGTGGTCGCGGCGCATGAGGAAATGCGCGCACCGCTGATCATCCAGACATCGGTAACCCCTTCAAAATTTCTGGGTCAGGATGTGATTGTAGCGGTGTACCGCACGATTGCTGAATCCTCGAAGATACCAATCTGCCTGCATCTGGACCACTGCCGGGATGTGGATTACTGCGAATCGTGCGCGGACGCGGGCTGGACGAACATTATGATTGACGCGTCACGGATGCCTTTTGACGAAAATATCAAGCAGACGAAAGAAGTGGCGGTATACTGCCATTCTGCGGGCGACATCACTGTGGAAGGTGAACTTGGAACGGTCTCTGGCGTTGAAGACCAGATCAAAGTAGCCGAGGACGCGTCCCAGTTGTGTGATCCGGAACAGGCGCTGATTTTTGTGGAAGAGACAGGAGTGGATCTGTTAGCACCAGCGATCGGTACCGCGCATGGGGTGTATAAGACGAAAAACCCTAAAGTGGATTTTAACCGCTTCGAGAAGATCTTTAACCTGTTGAATGGGGAGAAGATTAGAGCACCGCTGGTGATCCATGGGGGAACCGGGCTGCCGGAAGATTATGTTACGCGATTGGTCGCGTTGGGCGGGGCGAAATTCAATGTGTCTACTGACCTGAAGCGTACATGGATTAACGCGGTGTATGAATATATTTCAGCGGCGCGTGAAGAATATAACCCGGGGAAATTGGACGCGCATGTCAAGGACGCGATAAAGAATAAGGTCCAAGCGTGGATACACATGCTGGGCAGTGCGGGAAAAGCATAGCAAACCGACTGAGCGGGACTGTTAATAGGGGATGCGTATTATCAGAATAAAGGAGAGCAGATCATGGCGAAAATCAAGGCATTTTTCTTTGACCAGGATGGTGTCATTATTGATACAGAAAAAGATGGCCACCGGGTCGCTTTCAATGAGACCTTTAAAGCGTTTGGGTTGGACACGGAGTGGAGCGTGGATGAATATCATAGCTTGCTGCAGGTTGGCGGTGGAAAAGAACGCATGCGCCATTACCACCACACAAAAGGGTTTAACGTTGAAATTAATCCTGAAGAGGAGGATGAATTCATTAAGAAACTGCACCAATATAAAACCGATGCATTTATAAAACTACTTGAATCTAATAAACTGCCGCCGCGCCCGGGCATTCGCCGCATCATGCGGGAGATCAACCACATGGGGCTGGTGCTGGCAGTCACGACGACCTCTAACCAGCGCGCTGCCCAGGCGGTTGCCACAAAGATACTGCCGGAGATCCATTTTGATTTCATTTTAGCTGGTGATGTGGTCAAGGTGAAAAAGCCCAACCCAGAGATTTATCTCATGGCTCTGGAAAAAGCGGGACTTGAACCGGGTGAATGCCTGGTGATCGAAGATTCAAAGAATGGGGTCGCAGCAGCCTATGCCGCGGGGATCAGGGTTGTGGCTACAACCAATTTCTATACTAAAAAGGAAGACTTGAGTTTGGCGGATATGGTTGTGACCTACCTGGGTGATCCGGATGGGGAAAAAGGCACATTGAGATCGGGCGGTGAAGGACTGAAATATGACGGAGTGCTAACTGCCAGGCAACTGGTTGATTATTTTACTTCGTGAAGTGAGATTTGGATAATTAAATAAGGAAAAGGTAACATTTTATGGAAGCAGCATTAATAAAAAAGCTATACGAAAAAGCGTTCACGATCCGTCGGTTTGAACAGTCAGCGACCGAGCAGTACCGTGCCGGAAATATTTATGGTTATCTGCACATGTATACGGGAGAAGAAGCAATCGCGGTAGGCGCGATCAGCGCCCTGAAACCGGATGATTATATTGTCAGCACACATCGCGGGCACGGGCATGCGATTGCCAAGGGGCATGATCTTGGTTTGATGATGGCGGAACTATTTGGGAAAAGTACGGGTTACTGCCGGGGGCGCGGCGGTTCGATGCATGTCGCGAATCTGAAGCAGTACAATCTGGGCGCGAACGGCATTGTAGGCGGCGGGATTCCAATTGCTACCGGTGCGGGGATGGCCATTAAGCAAAAGGGGACCAACCAGGTTGTCCTGAGTTTCTTCAGCGACGGCGCGGTAAATAATGGTGTTTTCCATGAATCGCTCAACCTGGCGGCAATCTACCATCTGCCGGTCATTTATATCCTTGAAAATAACCAGTATGCCGCATCCACCCCTGTTGAAAGCGTGGTTCTTGTGGAAGACCTATCCAAGCGGGCAGCAGGGTATGGAATCCCGGGGATAGCGATGGATGGAAATGACGCGGTTCAAATTTATAAAGCTATAGGGGAACCAATCGCCCGCGCGCGGAAAGGCGAGGGCCCTACACTGATTGAGTGCAAGACCTACCGCCACAGCGGGCACCATGTCAATGATCCCGGCACATATATGCCGCAGGAAAAGATGGCATACTGGAAGGCTAAAGACCCGGTAGATATTCTGCGAAAATACCTGGCTTCCGCAAGTGTGAAAGAATCTGAGGTTACAGAAATTAACCAGCGCGTGGAAGAGAAGCTGAAAACAGCGGTTAAGTTCGCGAAAGAGAGCCCGGAACCTTCGGCTGAAGAATTCCTGGCTGAAATACCGGTTTACTAAACTTAGCAAGACCATAAACCAACAAGGAGAATGATCAAGTGGCACTCATGAAATATAGAGAAGCATTGAACGCAGCCCTGCGGGAGGAGATGAAGCGCGATCCGTTGGTGTTTTTGATGGGAGAAGGGATCGGAGAAAAGGGCGGATCGTATAAAGTGACAGATAAGCTGTTGGCCCAATTCGGGGAAAAAAGGGTGATCGATATGCCTATCTCAGAAGCGTCCTTTGTGGGGATGGCAGGCGGAGCAGCGATTGCGGGCACACGTCCTGTGGTCGAGATCCTGTTCGTCGATTTTGCTTATTTGGTGATGGATCAGGTGGCAAACCAGGTGGCAAAATACAATTTTATGACTGGCGGGCAGGGGATTGTACCGTTTGTCCTGCGCACGCAGGGCGGGATCGGCAACGGGCTGGCGGGGCAGCATTCGCAGAGTTTAGAAGCAGTTTTCTACCATGTCCCGGGTTTGCAGGTAATCATGCCCGCGATGCCATATGACGCTAAGGGACTGTTGAAAGCAAGCATCCGCAGTGATGAACCGGTCATTTTTATTGAACATAAACAACTGTACCTGACCGAAGGTGATGTACCCGAGGGGGAATATCTGGTACCGATCGGTAAAGCAGATATCAAGCGGGGTGGAAAAGATGTTACCCTGGCCACCTATTCTTATATGACGCTGGAATCTTTGAAAGCCGCGGAACTGCTGGCGCAGGAGGGCATTGATGTGGAAGTGATCGACCTGCGGACGCTGGTGCCGATGGACATGGACTGTATTCTGCAATCTGTGCGGAAGACCGGACGGCTGGTGGTAGTGCATGAAGCGGTTCGGCGGGGCGGGGTTGGCGGCGATATTGTTTCCAACGTGGTTGAAGAAGCTTTTTATGACCTTGAAGCGCCCATCAAGCGCATCGCGGGAAAGAATACAACCATTCCATTCAATATCAATCTGGAAAAATTATGTATTCCTTCGGTTGAAGAAATTGCCGCTGGGGTGCGGGAAGTATATGCCAATTAATTAGATCACAATAAGGATGAGGTAAATATATGGCAGAAAAGATCATCATGCCCCAGGGCGGTCAGGACCTGAAATTTGGTACGGTTGTAAGGTGGTTAAAGAAGGAAGGAGACGCGGTACAGAAAGGCGAGTTGATCTGCGAGGTGGAGACTGAAAAAGCAGTTTTCGAAGTCAATGCACCGCGGGATGGATTCTTGATAAAGATCATCAAAGCGGATGGGGAAGAAGCCGAGATCCTGACCGCGATCGGTTATGTGGGAGATGAAGGAGAGCAGATCAATCTTAATGAAAATAATAAGAAATCAGGGAAGCTAACCCAACCAAAGAAAACCACCCGGGCGAAGGAAGGACAGGCTGGACCACTAATGAAGGCGAAGATCTCCCCAAAAGCGCGGAAAATCGCACGTGACCATGGGATCAATCTGGATAATCTGGTCAGCTCCCGCGCAGACGGAAAGATCACCACGGAGGACGTGCTGAGCGTGATACGCAAGGAGGAATCCGCGCGCGCCCCGCAGCAGGCACAGACTGCCCATGGAAAGGTCATTGAAGTTGGAAAGATCCAGAAAACGGCTGCCCGCCGCCTCCAGCAATCCTGGCAGCAGGCACCGCATATTTTTGTAACTGTTTCAGTGGATATGACGGATGCGGCTGCTTTCCGGCAGGAATTCAACCGGAAGCAGGCCAATACGAAACTGTCTTTTAATGATCTGGTGGTTAAAGCAGCAGCCGCGGCATTGAAAGAATTTCCGCAGGTCAATGCGTCTTATATAGATGAAGATATGATCATGCAGTGGGATGATATTCATATCGGAATCGCGGCAGCAACCGAACAGGGGCTGCTAGTGCCGGTGTTGGAGAATGCCGATGCACTCAGCTTGATAGAAATTTCAAAACGAACAAAAGAACTGGCAGAAGCTGCCTGCTCGGGGAAACAGCTATCTTCCCAGCCATCCCGCTTCACAATCTCGAATTTGGGAATGTATGACGTGGATCAATTCACAGCAGTCATTAATCCTCCTGAATCTGCAATTCTGGCGGTTTCCAGCATCCGAAAGATGCCCTGGGTGGTTGTTGAAGGAAACGTGTCTGTACGTGAGATCATGGAGATCACGCTGTCCCTGGACCATCGTATCGGTGATGGAGTGCTGGCTGCCAATTTCATCAACAGGATCAAGCAGTTTCTGGAACACACCGGCGAGTTGTAGAAAAGCAAGTTTGAAAACGCGTATAGCCGAAGAGTAATATAATGAGGACAGTGATTCCTACCACTGGCGTGTGGCAGTGCGGGCGGTGCAGGTAGATGAGAGATAAATAATTAAAAAAAATAAATTGATGTAGAAAAAGAGCCACATGGTTAAGGTGGCTCTTTTTTGATCTACAAGAAAGTATTTTTACTTATCAATAACCAGGCACACGCCCACAAGCCCCGCGCCGGTGTGCACGGATAAACCGGGGTTGAAATCCACCAGGGGCATTTCCGCGGGACAGTCCAGTTCAGCCCTCAAAAGTTTTTCAAACTGCCTGGCGGCGTCTTCCGCGTACACATGCAGGATGGAGGCGCGTTCAATCGTGTAGCTGCCAACTTCCGCTTTGACAAGTTCAATCATGCGTTTCCATGATTTCTTGCGGGTACGAATTTTTTCTAACATTTCCAATTTACCATTCTGTACGGAGAGGATCGGCTTGATATTCAACATACCCGCCATACCGGCAGTCACGTGGCTGACGCGACCGCTCATGGACAGGTATTTGAGCGTGGACAGGGCACCGTACAAAACAGTGTTCTGTTTCACCTTTTCAGCGGCTTGGATGGCTTCTTCAGCGGAAGCGCCGTTCTGCGCGGCTTCCGCGGCTGCCAGCACCATATATCCCTGCGCCATGGAGAGCGTGTTGGAATCCACGACGCGGATATCATAATCTGATTTGAGATCCTCTGCAGCGATCTGGGCGGATTTTATCGTGGCGCTCATTTCTCCGCTGATGGAAAAGTAGACCAAGGTATCCAGTTTCTCCGCTTTGAACGCCTTCTTGAAATATTCCACGAAGATGCCGGGTGTGGGTGCGGCGGTTGTTGGCAGCTTTCCTGTTTCGTCGATCTTTTTAAATAAGATCTCATTGTTGATGTCATGGTCAGTTCCAGATAATTCTTCGTCAAAATAAATGGAGATGGGCACTTGGAGAATGTTGTATTCCGCAGCCATCTCTTTGGGGAGACTTGAGTCTGTGTCGGTGATAATAGATACTTTAGGCATGATAATTCCTTTTAGTACGAATATAGTCCATATATTAACATATTTTAAGAAAATAAAAATAAGGGAAAAAATACCGTTCCGGGGAAATGGGATTCCATATTGATATTAAGCGGAATACCTTTTGAAGTGTAAAATTGAGTATAGTTATTTAAGTATGAATGGGCGTAAAGGTATTTACTAACCCCGAAAGACAGGTATTAAATGAAAAAAACTATTTTGCTGTTGTTGGCAGCTATTGGCTTACTGGTGATGTTGGGAGCAGGGATGGCGCTCGCGTTCCAATCCTTTGCGCAGCAGGCGCTCGCTCCGATCACAGATACAACCAATACGCTACGGACGCAGGTAGCGAGGGTCCTAAATCCACCTCCTACTATCCTGCCGGATCCGGTTACGATCATCAATGATGTGCGTTCTCTTGCCCGCCTGGAGACGATCCAGTACAGCGTTGAGAAGATCATCACCGCGGAAACCGGACAGGAAGTGTTCGGCCCGCTGTTTGGCGACCGTTTGCTGTTCGTTGCGCACGGTGTTGTAATTGCGGGGATTGATATGAATCAATTGGAAACGTCCGACCTAGATTTGCGGGGCGGCATGTTATCGGTGAGACTGCCGGATGCGGAGATATTCATCGCAACGCTTGATAATGAAAAATCCTATGTCTATGACCGCCAAACCGGATTATTGACGAAGGGCGAGCAGGACCTGGAAACGCTGGCGCGCCAGGCGGCTGAGAAAGAGATATATAACGCGGCGCTGGAAGACGGAATCCTGAATCAGGCGGCGGTCAATGCAGAAGCGTACCTTTTGAAGTTGTTTAACACACTCGGATTTGAAAATGTGATATTTGAGTAACTGAATAGAGCATTTTCGGTATTTATAGCGATACTTTACCTACGCCTGCTGAAGACACCACCGCCGTATAAACTAAAATCAACCATCAAAGCGATGCCCAACCACAACCAATCCAACCCGATCAGGCTTCCAAAAGCAGGTTTGTAGATGAATGTGTATGTCAATGTAGTTACCGGCAGGAAGATCATACCAATGAGCGGCAGCAGCAGGTTGTTATAGACCATGCTGAAGCGTCCTGGACGGACCAGCCACCAGATCAACAATCCGGCACGCGGTCCCAAAAAGAATAATGCACTTATTACACAACACATAATGAATGTCTCCTTTTAATAATATTTTACGTAAACAAGGAGAAAAAGTTTCTTGTTCTCAGAAAATGCTGCAAGGACTTTTGGTATGATTAAGGAAAGTAAAAAGAAGGGCGCTAAAAATTGACGCTTGAGGTCGGGCTCGTATTAGGCATCATTGGAATCACGATGGTACTGTTCTCCATTGAAAAGATTGCGCCTGATGTGATCGCCCTGGGGGTTATTGTTATCCTCGTTCTAAGTGGATTACTGCCGTTAGAGCGAGCGCTGGCCGGGATCGGCAGCGAGGCGTTTATATTGGTCCTGGGATTACTGGTAATGACAGCGGGGTTAGAAAAAACAGGTGTTGTAGATATGGCTGGAGATTGGATCCTGCGCAAAGCCGGTCATGATGCCAGCAGATTTTTACTGATTGTCATGCTGGCGGCTGCAGGATTGAGCGCATTAATGAGCAACACGGGTGCAACTGCTTTCTTTCTGCCCATAGTGATCGGGATGGCGAGAAATATGAAAGTCTCCCGCTCAAAGCTGCTTATACCGCTGGCGTTTGCCAGCATTTTAGCGAGTTCCGTAACGCTGATAGCCACTACAACAAATATTGTCGTTAGCGGGTTGATGGAAGATGGAGGGATGCTTCCACTGGGTATGTTCGAGCTTACTCCGGTTGGGTTGGTGATCTTGATATTGGGCATCGTGTACATGCTGACGATTGGTAAAAAATTGATCCCAGATCGACCGTACGAGGAACCATTTTCAGCGGAAGCCAGCGTCAGGAATTACCTGACGGAACTTGTTGTCCCAGAAGGATCTAACCTGTGCAGAAAGACACTGGCTCAAGCAGCCCTGGGGCGTGACCTGGACCTGACTGTTCTGCGGATTTCTAAAGATAAACGTTCGTTTCTCGTACCCACAGCCAATACAATCCTGAGCGCTGGTGATGTGCTTATCGTGGAGGGGAACCGAGATGGGCTCTTGAATATCCAGGAAAAAACAGGTTTGGAACTGAAACCACGCAACGATATTGCCTATCAGGAGGTCCAATCTGAAGAGATCAGTTTATTTGAAGTTATCCTGCTGCCAAGGTCTCCTTTGATTGGACGGACATTGAAGCGGCTTGATTTTCGCAGTCATTATGGACTGCAGGTTCTGGGAATTAACCGCAGCGGACGAACGATCAGGCGTAAATTAAGCGAAGTGCGGCTGTCTGTGGGTGATCAGCTTCTGCTGCACGGAAGCCGTGCCAGCGCAATGGCGCTGGATCAAAGCAGCGCATTCCGTTTACTGCATGCCATCCGAACGGAAGAACGTGACCCAAAAAGAGCGGTTGTATCCGGAGCGGTCTTCCTGGGTGCACTTGCATTAGCTGCATTGAATCTGATTTCTGTGCCAATCGCCGCGATTATAGGGATGCTGCTTGTTTTTATTCTGGGGTGCATCACACCCGAGGAGGCGTATCAGATGGTCAACTGGCGCGTGTTGATCCTGATCGGTGGGATGCTGGCGCTGGGGATCGCGATTCAAGATACCGGTACTGCGGCGTATCTTTCTGAGCGGATCATCACTTTCACTCACGGAATGGATTCCAAGTGGCTGTTGGGCGGCTTTTTCCTTTTGAGTATGCTGCTTTCCCAGCCAATGTCAAATCAGGCGGCGGCAGTTGTTGTCGTGCCAATTGCAATTCAAACTGCTCTGCAGCTGGGCTTAAACCCACGCAGCTTTGCGGTGATGATCGCTTTAGGAGCCAGTTGTTCTTTCCTGACGCCGCTGGAACCATCCTGTATGATGATGTATGGTCCTGGCAACTACCGCTTTATTGATTTTCTTAAAGTGGGAATGCCATTGACGGTGATCATATTCTTTACCGCGTTGATAATGGTTCCGATAATTTGGCCGTTGTGAATTGATTAATACCATGCACTAATAAATCACAAAATTTAATTCTTTAATGTTTCGTTTGTGAGAAAATTATTTTTTCCAGAATTACTGGATAAAATAAGTAAATAATTTGAATTGGTGTAAATCAGGAAATGATGATCTTTAGAGAATGAATAGGATCAATAAGATATCAACCGGCGAATTCACCTATCATTTTACTGAGTTCTAATGCTAAAATTCACAGGTTGAGTTACGCTAAATAGCTTCTATCGAAATCATAAGTGAATTGGAAATAGAAAAAATGAAAAAAGTAGCAATTCTGGGCGCCGGGATGATGGGCAGTGCCGCTGCCTGGCCGCTGACAGACAATGGGTACAAAGTCAATCTGATCGGCACTCACCTGGATAGCGAGATCATCCGCAGCTGTAAAAAAGACCGGTTTCATCCGCGGCTAAAAAGAAAAATACCAGATCTAGTGACACCCTTCTACCTTGAAGAATTGGAAAATGCCCTGGAGGATGTTGCTTTTATTGTCAGTGGCGTAAATTCCATGGGAATTCGCTGGATCGGGCAAACACTGGCGCCTTTTGTGAAACCCGGCGATAGAGTTATCGGCATAACTAAAGGGCTGGAAGCGGACGAGGAGGGAAATATGGTGATCCTTCCCGAAGTACTACGCCAGGAACTTCCTCTGAAAGTTCGCGAGCGGGTTTCTATAGCAGTGGTTGGTGGTCCGTGCATCGCAGGTGAACTAGCCGGCAGAAGGCAGAGCTGTGTCTACTTCGGATCGCGCGAGATTGAAACTGCTCAACAGCTTGGGGATGTTTTCCGCACAGATTATTATCACGTGTGGACAACAAATGACATCGCAGGGCTGGAAACAGCCGTTGCCTTGAAGAATGCGTATGCTTTAGGTGTGGGTATCGCGGCTGGCTTGTTGGAAAAATCAGGCGGGACCGATGATGCTGGTGCGCATATGCACAACCTGGCTGCAGCGCTGTTTGCACGCAGCTGCATGGAAATCTATCGTTTTTTAGAAATGCAGGGCTTGAACACCGATTTCGCTTTTGGATTACCGGGTGCCGGCGATCTCTATGTTACCTGCCAGGGTGGCCGATCTGTTACGCTTGGTAAACTGCTTGGCGCGGGGAAAACATTTGCAGAAGCATCACAGGTGTTGGCTGGTGAGACGCTGGAAGCTGCGATGATCATTCAGCAAATTGGTAAAGCACTACCAAAAATATTTGAAAAAGGATTGCTCAAAGAAAACCAGGTTCCTTTCATGAACTTGCTTGTGGATGCAATTGTTCATGAAGAACCGATCAAATTTAAACTTGATTTTTTCTTCAATGATGAATTTGTTTAAAGATTGAAAGTAAGAAGATGCACTAAATATTTTAGGCGCGCTGTTGCACACTGGAGTAATGTTTTAATAATCTATAGTATGACCCTGGCAACTACCACCTTATTGATCTTCTAAAAGTGGGAATGCTATTAACGGTGATAATGTTCTTTGCCGCATTGATCATGGGTCCGGTTATTTGGCCATTGTGAAATGAAGTTGAAGCTTAAATCCTGAGAATTCAATCTGTAAGAATAAAAGTAACTTTCATTAGCACACGGTATTCAGTGATATCACCCTTGTCATCCAGCAGTACTTCCTGGCTGCTGATCCAGGCGGAACGCACATTCTCAAGGGTTTTACCTGCGCGCGCCAAACCTGATTTGATGGCATCGTCAAAGCTGATCTTTGAGGATGCTTTAATCTCAGTAATTCTGGCAATTGACATATCAAACCTCCAACCTTTGCATTTAGTATAGAGGATTGATATGCGTAAAGCAAATTAAAAGATGCTGTGCCCTAATTATTGGGGCAATTTAAACGGGAATCTGATCTCTGTTTCCGGGACAATTCCAGGGCCTGCATTTGGGTCATTAAGGTAGTATTCATAATAAGCTATCCCCGTAGGCTCATAACAATTTCTCTTTACCCATTCGGTTAACGCGTCATAAGCAGGCTTTATAGAATCATAACTTCCAACATGGGTTGTGGAAATGTACTTTCCGCCGCGGATAATAGAAGCGTTGATCTCCCCTTTCCCGGGTAATACCCTGGCAACTGGAAATCCTGCCTCGATATCCAATACGCTCAAATCAAGGTTAGGAGAATTATATAATCCTGGTTATCATCTAGAATAGGATAGAAAATGACAGAGATTATTAAAAAACCACTTATTTTGGTGCTTACAAACCACAAAAATTTGTGCTACAATAAGTTGCTTGAAAAGTAGTTCTAGAAAGAAAGAAATTGTTCTTTTGATTTGGAACAAAATTGTGGTCAAGCTTTATCAATTTTATGAAAGGAGTTCCAAATCATGTCCGAGAAAGAACAGGGCACCGTGAAATGGTTCAACGGCTCAAAGGGATACGGCTTCATTGAGCGTGATTCCGGCGAAGATGTTTTTGTCCATTACAGTGCCATCTTGGCAGACGGCTACCGCTCACTGGATGAGGGACAACGTGTTGAATTTGTTGTTACCCAGGGCGATAAAGGTCCCCAGGCATCAGAAGTTATCCTTCTCTAATTGAGAAGTAGTAATTTCAACCATAAAGGAGCAGTTGGTAATCAACTGCTCTTTTTTTATTTGCGGCAAATAAATTATCAGAACAAATCTCTTTTTTAGCAAATTGAGATGTAATTTTAATTAGCAACCTTATCGTTAGATTGGGGTTAATATTTGAGTGAGAGATCATTGTTAAAAATAATTAAATTGAATATGTGATTTTTCGTAATTAGATTTTTTAATATTATCTTTAAATAAAAATCGTAAAAATTATGGTAAATTTATCACAAATATAAGAAAGGAGAAAAACATGCGTTTAACACCCCCAACAAAGAATGTGTTCTGGATCTCAACCGTGCTGTCAGCGCTTGGATTAGTTGCGTCATTTGTCAGCATTCCCTTTGTATCCGCTAACGCGTTCTGGTTCGTTGTAGTTGGTAATGTCCTGCTGTGGCTGGGCAATACCATGAAGGGTTTCTAGAAACCCACACGTCATAATTATTATTAAAAACCCCTGCGATTTAACATGCAGGGGTTTTAGATTATTGGTAGAGAATTAGAATTTTCTCCAAAAGAGACCTGTACATTCAGGCAGGAGTGTCCATTCATTACCCTGAACTTTTCTGGATAACTCTTCCCCAAAGAAGAAACTGGATAATTCGACGGCTTCCGAAAGGTCTTTGAATTGGTAATCGGTGCGGAACCAGGCGAATTGGAATCCGTTTGCTTTAAGGAATTCAAAATAGCCGTTCAAGTTAGGGGGCGGGTTTGGAGTTTCGAACCCGGTACCGAAATTCTCGAGTATGATCATGACTCCGCCCGGACGCAGAAGGCGGCTGGCTTCTTCTAATCCATGCTCCAACTCCTGTTTCCACTTAGCTTCTCCCCACACAGCCAGATAACAGAAACTCCAGCCTGCGATGACCATATCCGCAGATGCAGCGGCAAACGGGGTCTGGCGCATATCCGCGACGCACAAAGTAGCATTCGCGAGTTTCTGCTCTTTAAGCACATCTCTTGCCTGAGAAAGCATGTGGTGTGAGAGGTCGCTCGCGGCTATATAAGCGGCGTCTTTAGCAAGAAAACGGGTCAGCCGCCCGGTGCCCGCGCCGAATTCGACAATATTAATCCCATGTGTATCTTTGATCTTATTGATCTCTTTCGGCAGATTATCCTGGTAATCTTCCCGCAGGATCAGCAATTCATACTGATCAGCGTATGCATCATATACTTCTTTTTCAGTAGGCATGGGGTTGATTTTACTATGAGTCTCAACAGCACTGTAAAAAATTGAAATTGGATACTTTCATAGGTTGATCTCATCACCGGATGCCCGAACCAGACCTTCCATTAACGCCTGTGTCTTTGCCGCCTCAACTGCGTTGGTGAGAGGTTCCTGGCGGGTCTGAACGCATTCAAAAAAATGTTCCAACTCACCATAAAATCCGCGCTCTTTCATCCCGGTGATCCATTTTCCCGCCCTGTCCGTGCCATATACCTCTTCGTGGTCATCAACCATCACGCGCAGGCGGCGGAACGCATCCACATGCACGGATAATCCACCCGCGTGCAGGGTAACGCTCTCCTGCCAGGACCCCGCTTCATTACAGATAGTGATCACCCCCTGACCGCCGTTGGGAATGCCCACAGTGCTGACCGCTGAGGTGATAACACCATTTTTCGTTTCATATGCCGTAGTGGATGGTTCTACGTCCCCGCAGTAAAAGCGCATCAAATCGATCTGATGGATGGTGTCGTCCAGATACTGATCAAATAATGTCGGATTGGATGCCTCCGTGCGGTGCTTCTGAATGACTGCTAATTCCACTTTACGGTTTCCCATTATCTCTTTAGCCTTCTTATACAAAAGAGCATAGCGGCGGTTATATCCGACTGCAAGAATGCGCTTTTTCTCAAGCGCAATCCGCGCCAGATCGTAAGATTGTGTGCTGGAAGTAGTAAGTGATTTTTCCGCATACACATCAACCCCGTTTTCCAGCATTTCGCGGCAGATACCATAATGGGAATCAGTGCTGCTGATAATGAGCGCTGCTTGAGGGTCCAGGGCGAGAATATCAGAAAGATCAGTTGTACCTTTGGAAATATTCCATCTCTGGCAGATTTCTTCTACGCGTGCTTGCGTGCGGCTGAAGATCCCCGCGATTTCCACATCCGGCATGACTGCTAAAAGAGGAAGATATGCTTTTTGGGCAATTCCACCTGCACCGATGACTGCTATTCTCATTGTGGCTTCTTTAATTCAGAGGCAATTGAATGGTTTCCGCGTTCCTGCTGGCGGAAAGGTAAGCTGCTTCCAGGATCTCCTGCGTTTTTACTGCATCATCAAAGTTCAAAGAGGACTGTTTCCCATTTTGAATACAATCCAGAAAATCATAAATACAGGCAGTATGCGCGTTGACGAAAGGACCAAGAGACATTTTGGCTGGAGGCCAATAGGCGCTTATCTCACTTTCCCCTTCGGGTGTGGGAAAATCCAGATCTCCAAAATGGTATTGTTTGCTTTTTTGGTCATAATATTCACAGCGCAGCGGGTCATTGATATCGATCACGACACTGCCCCGGCTGCCGAAAATTTCCATGCGGGTGCTATCGCCCATCCCGCCAGACATGCGTGTCACCTCAATATATCCCTGAGCTTCACTTTTAAGACATACTGTGCACAGCGCCCAATCATCCACATCTACCGGGACCATTTTACTACTGCCTGGTGAATCCGGCCGATGGCTGATGAATGTGCGCGTGCGGCACTGCACCCAGGATAATTCCCCCAATAGATACCGCATCATGTCGATCATATGCACTCCGAGGTCCGCCAGCGCGCCGCCGCCTGAAAGAGAATGTTGAAGGCGCCAGGAAGTCGGGCGCTGAGGATCCATGTAACTGTTATGAAAGAACTGAGCCCGAAAATTATAGATCTCACCCAAAGCGCCAGATGCAATGACCGCTTTTGCCTGCCGAACTCCCGGAAAGTAGCGCATCATGAAAGCTGTATGGGAAAGGACACCCGCAGATCGGGCAGCAGCAGCAATTTCACGCGCGTGCGATAGAGTCAGACCAAGCGGTTTTTCAATATAAAGGTGCACCTTATGGTTGAGGGCGGTGATGGCTTGTTCCATGTGGAGCGCATTTGGTGTGCAAATATCGACCATATCCAGGTCTTGATCATAAAAAGCATTTTCATCCGTTGTAACAAATGGACTGCCGAGTGTTTCCAGAAATTCCTGGTCTCTGCCTGTCCTAGTACGCAGCACAGCGCTCACTTTGGCAAGCGTTTTTGTGTTCTTGTAGCAGAAGGGGATGGCCCGGTATGCCTGGGCGTGTATTTTTCCGATGAACCCTAATCCAATCATGCCAACCCTTACGGGATCATTTCCCATTATTCTTCTCCTCATATGCAAGATTTCCATTGATGAATGTCATTTTAACATTCAGGTTTTTATCAAAAACAGCGACATTCGCTTTCTTTCCAGGTGCCAGGCTGCCGATGCTGTCATCTACTCCGATGACCTCTGCCGGATTGTAAGCAGCCATCCGCAATGCATCAGCGAAGGATATACCTACCTGTCCTACCATATTTCGCACGCATACATCCATTGTGGCAGTACTGCCAGCGAGTGTCCCACCCGGCAGGAGAGCTTTTCCGTCCTTGATTACTGCCTGTTGGCCTAAAAGGGTATATGTACCATCCGGAAGACCAGCCCCCGGCATAGCATCTGTAATGAGAACTATGCGTTCCACGCCCAGGCAGCGTGTCAGGATACGCATTGCCGCTGGATGGACATGCACGCTGTCCGCGATCAGCTCCGCGCTTGCTTTTTCTGAACTCAGCACTGCTCCTACCACGCCTGGCTGGCGG
>Ga0307421_1000429_pt1 | contig 26968 bp, 23 predicted proteins | sample SalMarWE160270MG_FD_202163 | JGI IMG/M metagenome (GOLD analysis project Ga0307421, IMG submission 202163) | Salt marsh sediment microbial communities from the Plum Island Ecosystem LTER, Massachusetts, United States - WE1602-70 | ecosystem: Environmental > Aquatic > Marine > Intertidal zone >... | reverse complement strand
ACTCCTTACTTTCCTGTTATTGACAAGGAGACCTGTCTGAGGTTCAAGGGCGAGGACTGCACAAAGTGCAGGGATGCCTGTCTGTTCGAAGCCATAGACTATGATGATAAGGACGAAAAGACCACTATTTCTGTGGGCTCTGTGGTTTTAGCCACAGGATTTGAATCGTTTGATCCGGCTGAGATCCCAAATTTGAATTTCTCTCCGGGAACTGAGGTCTATACAGCGCTGCAGTTCGAACGGATGATCTCCAATACAGGACCCACGTCAGGAAAACTGCTCAAACGAGACGGCACCAAACCAAAATCATTGGTCATGATCCACTGTGTGGGAAGCCGCGACAAACGCTACAAAAATTACTGTTCCAATATCTGCTGTTCCGTGCTGCTGAAAATGAGTTCTCAAATACTGGAAGAGAAATTGGCTGAAGGAATCCGGATCACCCATGTGTACCGTGATATGACTATTGGTTCCACGGGCATGGAAAATATGTATGAAAACCTAAAAGAAGAAGGAGTCAAGTTCATTAAGGTTTCTAATCCCAATAATATCAGCCTCAACTCACAGAACGGGCAAATACAGGTTACTCTTCCTGAGGAGACTCTAAACGCGGATATGGTGGTACTGGCCACAGCTATGGTCCCGAACAAAAAAGCCGAGAAGCTCATTGACATGCTGATGCTGAGCAAGGATGAGGAAGGATTTGTGATGCCCACTCACAGAAAAATCGATGCGGTCTCAACGCCCATAGAAGGTGTGTTTGTGATCGGCAGTGCCAGCTATCCCAAAGACATCACGCACTCCATTATTGATGGTTCTGCGGCTGCCGGGAAGATAGCCTTTGAACTCAAGCCTGGAAAGAAACTTCAAATAGAGACCCTGGTATCGACCATAGACGAGGAAAAATGCTCCGGCTGCAAGACCTGCATTTCTATTTGTCCGTATAAAGCTATTGGTTATGATAGCGAAAAGGGCATCTCTGTTATCAATGAGATCCTCTGCAGGGGCTGTGGATCCTGCGTGGCAGCATGCCCCTCAAATGCCATAACGGCCCGGCTTTTTGAAGATAACACGATTTTGGCTGAATTAGGAGGATTGTTATGACCGAGACAAGATTTGAACCCAACATTATTGCTTTTGTCTGCAATTGGTGTTCTTACGGAGGAGCGGACATTGCAGGCAGCATGAGATTGAAATACCCGTCCAATATCAAGCTGATCCGGGTCATGTGTTCAGGGCGGGTGGATCCTGAATTCATTATGGAAGCTTTTCGCAGCGGCGCTGACGGAGTCATGGTTCTGGGCTGCCATCCCAAAGACTGTCATTACATAGAAGGAAATTACAAGGCCCTGAAACGCTACAGTATGCTGAAACCTTTGTTAGATCAGTTCAATATTGAGCAGGACCGGCTTTATCTTGACTGGGTCTCAGCATCAGAAGGCGAAAAATTCGCCCGTGTTTCTAGAGAGATGAATGAAAGGATAACGAAACTGGGGCCGTTGAACTGGAAAAAAGCCGTTGGTCCTATACGAAGCGCGGAGGTGTCATCATGAGTGACAAACCAAAAATAGCCATATACTGGTGTTCCAGCTGCGGTGGTTGTGAAGAAGCCATCGTGGATTTAAATGAGGCTATTCTTGATGTGGTGGATGCGGTGGACATTGTGTTCTGGCCTGTGGCTATGGATTTCAAATATGACGATGTGAGAAATCTTGAAGACGGAGAACTCCTGGCGTCCTTTATAAACGGCGGGATCCGTCTTTCCGAACAGGAGGAAATCGTCAAGCTGCTGAGGAAGAAGTCTCAGCTTGTGTTTGCCTTCGGAAGCTGTGCTGTTATGGGCGGAGTTCCGGGGCTGGCCAACATGACGAACCGGGAGGGAGTTTTCACAAGGGTCTACAAAGAGATCGAATCTAATGACAACCCGGAAAATATCGTCCCCCAAACAGAGTTTAAACTGGACGGTAAATATGACCTGGAGCTTCCCGAGTTTTATGATTCAGTTTATCCTCTGGACCAGATCATTCCTGTGGATTATTACATCCCTGGCTGTGCTCCTTCTCCCGAGACCATAACAGATGCGTTTACAGCTATTCTTAAAGGCGAACTTCCGGAAAAAGGCAGTGTGCTCAGCCCCACAAAATCCTTGTGTGACACCTGTCCCAGAAAAGATACCAAGCCGGATAAAATAGAAATTGAGAGATTCGTTGAGCCCCAACATTATGATAAGCTGGATGATGGGAGATGTTTTCTGGAGGCAGGTATCATCTGCATGGGGCCGGCCACAAGGGGAGGATGTGGTGAACGCTGCATCAATGCCAACATGCCCTGCCGGGGTTGCTACGGGCCTCCCAATGATGTCAAAGACCAGGGAGTGCGTATGATGAGTGCTCTGGCGTCCCTTATCAAAACGGATGAAGAAGAAGAGATTCCAAAGGTCATTGAAACCTTGCCTGATTTGATAGGTCCTCTTTATATGTACGGATTACCGAGCTCGATTCTGTTCCGCAAAAATATTAAATAAACGCAGAAAAACAATGACCCCCGAATGTTTTAAAGAAAAGGCAAATGAGATGGAGGAAAAAGTGAGTAATAAACATATATCAATTTCACCGATCACAAGATTGGAAGGCCACGGCAACATCGAAATTTTTCTCAATGATGAGGGCAATGTGGAACGGGCTGTACTTCAAGTGCCGGAACTGCGGGGATTTGAGAAATTTTCAGAGGGCAGATCCTCTGTGGAAATGCCCCGCATCACCCCCAAGATCTGCGGCGTATGCCCTACAGCTCATCACATGGCTTCGCAAAAGACCCTTGATGACCTCTATCATGTGGATCCGCCCGCCACAGCGAAAAAGATCCGTGAGCTGATGTATTCAGCTTTCATGATCGAGGACCATGCTCTCCATTTTTACTTTCTAGGAGGGCCTGATTTTGTGGTGGGCCCTGATGCGCCCAAAGGCTCACGCAATATCCTGGGTGTGATCGATAAAGTCGGTCTGGATGCCGCCAAAGTGGTTATCAAGAACCGCAAACAGTGCCGCGAGATCATTACAGATCTTGGAGGACGGGTGATCCACCCTGTGAGCGGACTGCCCGGAGGTGTATCCAAAGGCATTACCAAAGAAGACCAGGAAAAATTCAAAAAGTATGCGGATGAGGCAGTGGCATTCGCTCAGTTTACGGTTCAGCTTTTCAAAGACGTTGTGCTGAAAAATGATGAATACGTAAAGATCATCACTTCTGACCCCTACACACATAAGACCTATTATATGGGGCTTGTGGATGAGAACAACCATGTCAATTTCTATGACGGCCAGCTGCGTGTTGTGGATCCTGAAGGAAAAGAATTCGCCAAATTCAATGGGAGCGATTACAAGGAGCACATAAGCGAGCATGTGGAAAAATGGAGCTATATCAAATTCCCGTTCCTTAAGAACATAGGATGGAAGGGATTCGTGGACGGCAAAGACAGCGGGGTTTACCGTGTGGCGCCTCTGGCCCGTCTCAACGCATCTGACGGCATGGCCACCCCTCTGGCTCAGAAAGAATACGATTACATGTACGACACTCTGGGCGGCAAACCCGTGCACCACACGCTGGCTTTTCACTGGGCGCGGGTAGTCGAACTCTTGTATGCCAGCGAAAGGCTTCAGGAACTGGCTCATGACGAAGATATCCTTAAGTCTGATATCCGGACTCTTCCTGATTCCGTTCCCACAGAAGGAGTGGGTGTGGTGGAAGCTCCGCGGGGAGTCCTGATACACAATTACATGACAGATGAAAGAGGCATCATACAAAAAGCCAATCTGCTGGTAGCTACGGTTCACAATTCAGCTCCTATTGCCATGAGCGTTGAGAAGGCAGCCAAAGGAGTTATCAAGAATTTTCAGGTGGATGACGGAATGCTCAATAAAGTGGAAATGGCTTTCCGTGCTTATGATCCCTGTCTCGCGTGCGCCACTCATTCTCTTCCCGGGAACATGCCCCTGAGGGTCAAGATCTTTAAATCCGACCGTACGGTTCATGATGTGATCGAGAGAGCTTGATATGGGGACGTCCCATTAGGGGCCACCCTAGTCTAGAACCCCGCACTTACATACGGGGATTACTACAGAATGTAAGCTTCCCTTTTTCGACTTCGTCTGAACCCATTCATCTAAGGATTTACGCCCGCAGAATTGCGGTGGTGTATTAAGTGGAAATATTCCAAAGGGAGACAATCTAGAATATTTTTTTAATATCCAACGGGTTCAGTAATATAGGGTGGTACCTTATGGAGCGTCCCCCATAACTTTTTTTGACATATCCACTCCTCTGTGATAAAAGCGAAACAAAGGAGACTATTTATAATGTTAAATGAAAAGTCATTGAAATTATTGTTTTTTAGTTTAACTCTTGTTCTGATTATGATTGGGGCAAGCTGTACTAATACAAGCCTTGAATCAAATGATTGGACTGTCACGACCAATAAGAAAACCAAGACATTTTCTATTGAACACAGTGAACTGGGTCTTGTGCTGAAAGAAATGAAGCCTCAGGTTGAAAGAAACAGTAAAATAATATCTCCATCTGATTGGAAAGTGGGAGTTGAGGAAAATCAGCTGACAATAATAACAGACAAATCCGAACAGACTGCTTGGGAGATAAAAGCTGAGCAGAACTACATAAGTTTATCCTGTTCCTCAGATAGCGCCGTTGTCAAAGGAAGAACGCCTGCTTCTATGGAAAGAATCCCGGCAAGACTCGAAAACCAGGATAATGACATCATGTACACTTCATTGGGATTGGTTTCCGCTGAAAATATCCACTGTCTTTTTGACAGGTCAACAGACACAATGATTGATTTTTCTGACGAAAGCTTACTCAGAAGAAATGACCAAGACCATCATCTCATGGATGTGGATATCAATGTCGATGAATCTATTTCTATCCAATTGATCCGGGACTATTATATCAATGTACTTGGTTTAAAATATTACCAGCCCAAACCTGATCGATTTGAAACCGCGCCCATCGCCTGGAGCAGCTGGTATTGTTATTATATGGGAACAACTGAAGAAGACCTGGTCAAAGAAACGGACACTCTTGCCCAATATTTAAAACCCTACGGACTTGAATATGTCCAACTGGATGCTTGCTACACCAGAGGGAATGAGGCCAATTATCTTGAATGGAATAAACAGGCTTTCCCTAAAGGAGGAAAATGGATATTTGATTACATCAAAAGCAAAGGACTTAAACCCGCGCTCTGGGTTAATGTTTATGGTTCTAACTATGAAAAAGCTGAATGTGAAGAGAAATATCCTGAAAATTTCTATTTAAGAGACGACAAGGGAGAGCTCTCCAGTGCCTGCTGCACCGCAGATAAAACAGTGGTGAGATTGGATTATACAAATCCTGATGTCATTGAAAGACATTTAAAGCCTATGTTTGATATCCTCAAAAATCAATGGGGCCTTAAATATATTAAAGATGCGGGATGGGGAACTTGGATGGATTATTATGAAGATAATAAAGAACAGGCTTTCGATTCTTCGCGTGACAGCCGAGATGTTTATGTGGAGGTACAAAAAGCATTGAGAGAGACTTTGGGCCCAGACGTTTATATCGGCGGGTGTGCTATGCATGAAGTGGGCCTCGGTTTTGGCATATTTGATGGATCCCGTATCGGCGGAGATGATAGAGCTGTGTGGTATCCCGAGAAAGAACGGGGTATGTCCATGCAGATCTATTTTTATTCTCTTTTTGGAGGGAATTATTTGAATAACATCGTTTGGCACTGTGATCCAGATGCGGCTATGGTTCGAAATCCTTTGACCCTTGAGGAAGGGAGAACTGTTGTAACATCCATTGCTCTTACCGGCCAGCTTTATATGGCGAGTGACTTTATGGCTAAACTTCCCATAAATAAAATAGAATTATACAGAAAAACAATGCCCACCACACCCATTGTTCCTATCGACCTTTATCCTTACAAAATCGAATCCAATAAAAAAGATGGGGTCGTTTGGTGCTGCCCTAAAGTCAAAGAATTTCCAAGGGCTATTGACCTTAAAGTGAATGGATCTACAGGCCTTTATGATGTTGTGGCTCTGTTTAACTGGAATGATGAACAGGATGAAAAGACAGTCGAGCTCGATAAAGATCTTGGTTTAAACAGTGAAAAAGAATATATGGCTTTTGATTTTTGGAATCAAAAGCCTGTCATGATAACGGATCATTTGATATCCTGCGATATCCCAGCTCATGGAACCCGGGTGTTTGTTATTAGAGAGATTTTAGATAAGCCTCAGTTAGTAGCCACTACCAGACATATTACCTGTGCAGTGAGTGTCAAAGAAATGAATTGGGATCCTGACAGCAAGACATTGAGTGGTCTTTCAGAAATAATAGTAGGTATTCCCTATTCTGTCTTTGTACATGTGCCTCAGGGAATGTCTGTTTCCGAGGTCAATTCCAATTCTGAAGTGATGTTTGAAAAAAAGATGAATTCTGTTCTTGAAATCAGATTTTCAGGAGAATTTGACGATGAACAAGAAAACAATTTGGAATGGGCTGTCAAATTTGAATGAAAATGTTTCACTTTTAGATAAGAATATTTTTTTCCCCGTCCTTCTATTTTTACTGTTATCCCCCCTGCTCCATTCTGAACTAAAAACAGATAAATCAATTTACGATTTTCAGACTGTTAAAGAAGGAGTGAACGTTCCGGTTTTTTTCACTTTGACTAATTCCGGACCCAATCAAGTGAGGATTACAGAAATCAGGACCTTTGCTTCCTGTGTCCAATCAAGATCCCTCAATGATGTGGTTTTAGAACCCGGCGAAAGCCTAAAATTGGATTTTGTTTTTGAAAGTTTGGGTTATGGAGGAGTCTCTATTAACAAGCCCATTGAAATCTATCATAACGATTCCCGGAAAAATCCTCTGAAATTATATGTCAAAGGAAAAGTGACTCCTTTGGAAGAATTCCAGGCTCCCATCGGAGAAGTGACTTACAATTATCTGGTGCTCTTGGATATTCGTTCTCCTGAAGCCTATGGAAAAGAACACATTCTAGGCTCTATCAATGTGCCTCAAACAAAACTAAATTCCTGGGCAGAGAAAATAAAAAAAAATTTACCTGATCAAGTACTGATATATATCTACTCTGAAGAAGGGGTTCAAAGTGATGAAGCAGTCAAAGAACTGAGGAAAAGAGGTTACAAACAGTATGTGAGTATTGTAGGTGGAATCAAAGAGTGGAAACAAAGGTATAAAGGTCAGTGGATTGTATCAGGGAAGATATAGTTTTATCAAGAATGTGGACAAAGAATGCCCTCAAAGTCGGTTGTTTGCTGTTTGCTTTCATTTTGACATCAATCCCTTGTCTGTATTCACAAGAGCTTATTTTCTTTTATGAACGAACCTGTCCTGAATGCGCTTCAATCAGTGATTTTTTAGAGAAAAGAATCCAGAAAAATTATCCCATTAAGATAAAAAAATTGGATATACACCAATCATCCAATGCTAAATTAATGATCGAGCTGGCTGAAGTTTATCAGGCTGAAGATATACTCAAAAGGGGGACTCCTGCTGTTTTTGTCAATGATTTGGCTGTTCATGGAGGCAATAGATCGGTCATGCGGAAAATAGAACAGGCAGTGCGCAAAGCAGTGAGAGAAAAAAAGGGTTCTCCCCTATCACGTTTAGAGCAAAGTGATTCAGCGCTTAAATTATCAAAGAGGATCACCTTGCCTGTGGTGATTGGTTCAGCGGCTGTTGATTCAATAAATCCATGCGCCTGTGCGGTTCTGGTCCTTCTTCTTGGAACCATATTATTGGCATCAAAAAGAGACATGCGGCGAGTGATGATTTCAGGTTTTGCCTTTACCGCAGCGTGCTTTATCTCTTATTTACTCATGGGCTTAGGGATGTTTACTGCCGTCAGACTGATCGGCATTCAGCATTATCTATATATTTTAGTGGCTGTACTGGCGTTCTTATTGGGGATATGGAACATCAGAGAAGGAATGGGCCGGATCAAAAAAATCCACACTGGGCTTCCTTCTTTTTTACAGAATCAAGTAAAAAAATCAATCTCAAGAATCACTTCAGTGAGCGGGTCATTTATCATAGGATTCCTGGTCAGCATTTTTTTGCTGCCTTGCACTTCAGGACCTTATGTGGTCATCATTGGAATGCTCAGCAGTACATCCACCCGATTCCAGGCTCTGGTTTATCTCCTCATCTATAATTTCATTTTTATCATTCCTTTTATTATCCTTATTTTAGCTGTTGGTTTGGGTTTGACCACTACAGCAAGAGTGGAAAAATGGAGAGGTAAAAATCTTTCCAAATTTCAGGTTATAACAGGTATAGTTATGATCATAATCGGCTTCATTTTAACAGCTCTTTTAATATGGGATAAAATTTAGGTATAATGGGGACGTCCCATAAGGTACCACCCTAGTCTAGAACCCCGCATTTACGTACGGGGTTTACTACAGATTGCAAGCTTCCCTTGTCCGACTTCGTCGGAATCCACTCATCTACGGACTTACGGCCGCAGAATTGCGGTGGTATATTAAATGGAAATATTCCAAAGGGAGACAATCTAGAATATTTTTTAATAACCAACGGGTTAAGTAATATAGAGTGGTACCTTATGGAGCGTCCCCCATAACTTAAAAACGGGATACAATGGTCCTGTTTTGATGGTTGCAGATATCTTTTCCTTCAGGAGAGTACAAAAAGTCGATTCTGTTTTTATAAAATTCGGCGATTTTGCGGCGCACCATTTTTAAGGTTGAATTGAGCATGTGGTTTTCTTCTGTAAACGGCTCTCCAAGGACAGCAAAAGCAGAAGGGAGCCATCTCTGAGGAAACATGCCTTCATGTTCTCCCCCGGTTGTGAAGGCATCGATTTGCTTCTGGATGAGTTTTAAGACCGCATCCTGTCCCTCTGTTTTCTTGCAGGACAGGTTTTGTTTTTTCAGCCACCTGAGCAGCGCTTCTTTATTAGGAACGATAAGCGCGACCGTATATGGGCACTGGTTGTTGTAAAGCATCATCTGGTCTATGAACTCAGAATTATCCGTGATAGCCTCTTCTATTCCCTCAGGGCTGTATTTTTCAGCATCGTCTCCAATAAGCAGGCTTTTTTTCCTTCCCAGGACATACAGAAGGCCGTCTTTGTCAAGATATCCCAGGTCTCCTGTGTAAAGACATCCGTCTTTCAACGCTTCATCAGTGGCTTTCTGGTTTTTCCAGTAGCCCGCCATGACATTTTCACCTTTGACCGTGATCTCTCCTTTTTCTCCTGTGGGGAGGGGATGTCCGTTATCGTCTCTTATTTCCAGTTCCAGATTATCCGCTACCTTTCCAGAGGAGCCGAGTTTATGCACAACAGGTGAATTGGAGGAGATCACGGGCGCGGCTTCGGTAAGGCCGTAACCTTGGAACATGGGGATCCCTATGGCATAGAAGAATTTTTGAAGCTCGATGTCCAGGAGAGCGCCGCCACCCACAAAGAATTCAAGCCTGCCGCCGAAGTTCTGCCGGATTTTTTTGAAAATGAGCTTGTCATAGAGTACAAGCACGGGTTTTTTAAATTTTCTTTTAAGTCCTTTTCCCCTGTTCCAGCCGTCTGCGTTATAGTCGTAAGCTGTTTTTAAGGCTTTATTAAAAAGGGCCTCGGTCTTAGCTCCTTTTTTTCTTATGGCGTTTTCAATATTCCTCCGGAAATTTTTTGCAAGAGCCGGGACGCTCAGCAGTATCGTGGGCTTTATCTCATTTATGTTTTTTGGAATATTTCTGAGGGTTTCCAGCGCGGTTTGGCCCTGTTCAATAGAAGCCAGGCTGGCTCCGTTTTTCATCATGGTGTAGATACCGCATGTATGGGCAAATGCATGGTCCCATGGAAGGATCAGCAGCGTGACATATGTTTCGGGGCATGATACTAAGGAATTGGATTGTTCGATGTTCGCTGTGTAGTTTCTGTGAGTAAGAAGGATCCCTTTCGGGTCGGCCGTGGTCCCGGATGTGTAGCAAATATTGGCATAATCACTTTCTTTAAGGGACTGCCAGATGGCCTCGAAATCATTTTTGTGAGATTCGAGATATTTTTTGCCTCCGGACAGGACCTCGTCTTTGTGGATTTCTTCAGATTCCCATTTGTCCATCTCATCCAGAATAATGATTTTTTCAAGGTCAGGGAGGTCTTTTTTGATCTCCCTTATTTTAACTGCCTGGGTTTTGGATACGATGACCATTTTGCATCCTGAATGAGCGATCCTGAATTTAAGATCTGCAAGGTCATTGATTTTTATAGAGATAGGCACATTTACAGCGCCTGCAAAAAGGATTCCCAGCTCGCTAAGGACCCAGTCGTTCCTGCCCTCTGATATCAAAGCGGCCCGGTCTCCTTTTGTTAGGCCGAGGCTTATCAGTCCGGCTGAATAATCACAAACATATTTCTCTGTTTCAGAATAAGAAAGGCCTTTATACTTTGTGCCTTTTTTTTCCCACAGCAGGATATTACTGCTGAATTTTTGCACACTGTTTTTAAACAGCGCAGGAAGTGTTCGCTGTGTCATTTCTTGAGCCTTGTATTTATGACACCGCTGCCCTTTCCAGTTTTTTCATGACTGAGAAAATAAGAGCGGCTGAAAGGAAGCACATCACGATCAAGAGAAGGAAGAACTGCCAGACTTCCCATCTATCCCAGAAATACCCGATAAAACCAGCCAGTGCGTTTCCTATGGCCGTGGCAGCCAGCCATCCGCCCTGCATGGTTCCCTTATACTTAGGCGGGCTGACTTTGGAGACAAAAGAGATGCCCATCGGGGAAAGGCAGAGTTCGGCTATGGTCACAGAAAAGTAGGTGGCGATCAGCCAGTAAGGGGATATGAGCATGGGGGAGACACTTCCCTGCAGTTCAGCCGGGGAAGGAAGGTTTCTAGAAGCGATCAGCATGATCCCGAATGAAAAGGCTGTTATGATCATACCGATACCGATTTTTTTAGGGGTGCTGGGTTCTTTTTTCCGTTTTTGGAGGAAGCTGAAAAAAGCAATCACAACAGGAGTCAGAAACACGATAAAGATAGGATTGAAATGCTGGAAGAGCTGGGGGCTGATGGACATTATCGGGTTGAATCCGTTAACGACCACATACGTTATGAAGCCTCCTCCGACTAAAAGAACAAGGCCTATGATTTTGGTTGAGACCTTGGTTCCTTTTCTCACAAGGAGAGCCAGCCCGATTATAGCTGCAAGAAAGGGGAGAAACGATCCGAGGTTAAAAAACGTATACGTGACCCGGCTGGCCTCGCTGACCGTGTAATCCCTGGCAAACATGCTGAGGGTAAAGCCGTTCTGGTGGAAGCTCATCCAGAAGAAAATGACCACAAAGAAAACAAAGAACAGAGCAAAAAGCCGGTCTCTAATCTGCTGTTTGGTTAATACGATCATTTTATCTTTATGTGCCTCGGATTTTTCTTTTTGTTTTTCTGTTAGGTCAGCGTGTTTGTAGTATTTTTTAAAACTCACGAATATCAGAAGAGAGACCACGATACTCAACGCCGTGATGGCAAAAGCCGCGTTGTAAGATTTGCTCAGCGTCTCTATGTACATTTGAGAGAAGGAAGCCAGGTCCGTGAAAGCGCTGCCCAGTTGGGCTTTGGCCAAAGAGAGAAGCTCTGAAGTATCTGATAAGGCTCCGTCAAGAAACTGATGCGCCATGGCCGGAATTCTCGCATTATAGGTCAGTCCGGATTTGCCTAAAATCCAGTTACTTATTGTGGTGGCCGCATGAGGAGCGAAAAAGGCGCCCACATTGATACCCATATAAAAAATATTAAAGGCATAGTCACGTTTGCTTTCATATTTGGGGTCATCATAGAGATTCCCCACTAGGGCCTGAAGATTGCCTTTAAAGAATCCGGTTCCTACGCAGATGATGCCCAGCGCAATAAAAAGAAGCACCGGACCAAATCCGGGCAGAGCCATAAGGCTGTATCCCAGGATCATCAGAATCGTGCCCAGGGTGATGGTTTTCCCGTATCCCATGACCCTGTCGGCCAGCCATCCGCCTATTAGCGGGAAAAAGTAGATGCCGAAGAGAAAAGTCCCGTAAACAGCGCCGGCTTGGGTGGCTGTATAGCCGAATTTCGCCTGGATGTAATAGACGAAAATGGCCAACATGGTGTAGAAACCAAAACGCTCTCCCATGTTGGTAAAAAACGCAACAAACAGACCTTTAGGATGCTCTTTTAACACGGTTCCTCCTTTATCTTCATAATGATGGTCGTATATATATATTTTTTTGTGAGCAGCTTTAATGACCATATTACATTTATAAAACTCTTTCCGTCAATTAAAAAATTTGAAATGACCGTAAATAATCAAACACGGTCACGGAATGAGGAAGGCATGGAGTCACAGAGAGAATTTTACTTCATATGAAAAATAATATAGAATAAAAAAGGGAGGGAAGAGCATGGCCAAAGTCAGTGAAACCAAAGAAAATCTAAAAAAATGTATTTGCGGTCAGTGTCCTTCGTACAACGAGTGCATGAAAGAAAAATCAGAAGGACTGTACTGCGCACGGGAGAAAAGTTCTTGTGAGTTTGAAAAGAAAGGCTGTATCTGCGGGGCCTGTCCATTGACCGAAGAGTATGGACTGGACAAGTTGTACTACTGCGAAACCGGAAAAGCAGAATAAACAAACCCTTTTATTTACAGGTAATTCTTTTCTCCTTTTTTTTTGAGGGAGTTCACCACTTGTTTGACTTTTTGATCCATATCCTTCCTGCAGATAAGAAGAGCGTCCTCTGTGTTGACAATCATCAGGTCCCTGAGCCCTATCAAGGCTGTAATCTTTCCAGGATTATGAACAAGGCAGTTCTTCGTGTCAATCGTGATGTTCTCTCCCCTTAAGGCATTGTTGTCGGGGTCCTTTTCCCATATTTCACAAAGAGAGGACCATGATCCGACATCAGACCATCCAAAGTCGCCTTTGCTCATAAGAACATCCCTGCTCTTTTCCATAAGCGCATAGTCTATGGAGATGGAGGGGATTTCACGGAAGATTTCTTTTAATCTGTTTTTATCGTCGTTTTGAAGCGCATCCAGCATATTTTCCCAGTAAAAATACATATCCGGTGCGTATTTCTTGAGGTTTGAAGCGAAAGTGCGCGCTTTCCAGATAAACATCCCCGAGTTCCAGAAATAGGTGCCTGATTTAATGAAGCTCACTGCTGTATCATGATCGGGTTTTTCTTTGAATTCTTTGACTTTAAAAAATTCTTCCTCTTGAAAGAAAAGGAGGTTTTTTTTGGAAAACTGTATGTACCCGTAACCTGTGGAGGGGTGGGAAGGGGGAATGCCAAAGGTTATAAGACAGCTGCTTTTATCAGCAGCTTCTGAAGCTGCTTCTAATTTTTTTAAAAAAGAAGCCGGATCTTTTATCAAATGGTCTGCAGGAAGAACCGTGATTACGGATTCCGGATTTTTTAGATAAATATGCGCTGTGGCAAGAAGCAGACAGGGAGCTGTGTTTTTCCCTTCCGGTTCCACAAGGAGATTTTCTTGCGGTATTTTTGGAAGGAGTCCGGCTAAGGTCCTGGTTTGTTCGCTGTTGGCTATGGTGTATATATCTGAAGAGGAAATCTTGGGTGAGATTCTCTGGATGGTCTCTTCGATCATTGTTTTATCACTTATGATAGGAAGAAACTGCTTTGGTTTTTCTTTTCTGCTTAAAGGCCAGAACCGGCTTCCAACACCGCCTGCAATGACAACCGCGCTGATATTCATTTTTCCCTCCTCTTTATTCTCTTTAAAGTGTAAATATGAATCCCAATACAGCTGCGGCCGCCAAGTAAAACGAGAACAAATAAAACTTGCCTTTATTGATGATCTCTGTCAGGAAAACAAGCGAAAAATAACCTGTAAGGGCTGCAGCTACAATTCCTATGATTATGATACTCCAGGGTTGGGAAGAAAGAACAGTTTTTTGGAGCTGAAAAACAGAAGCCCCTAATATGGCGGGTATGGAAAGCAAAAAGGAAAACCGGGCAGCCTTTTCCCTCTTCCATCCCAAAAAGAGCGCCCCTCCTATGGTTAAACCCGAACGAGAGAAACCGGGTACGATAGCTATTCCCTGAAGGACTCCGATAAGGAACGGATGCAGGGGGAGTCTCACTTTTTTCTGTCTGGCAAATTTCGTAAAGAACAGAAACAGAGCTGTAATGAAAAGCGCTATGGACACGGCTTTGGGAGATTCAAACAAAGATTCAAAAAGGCCGCTGAAGAAATAGCCAATAAGAAACGTGGGGATAGAGGCCACGATAAGAGAGAGGACAAGAATCATATTCGGATTTCTGGTCTTTAAGGAAGGTTTTTTGCAGAATCCACAGAAGCTCAGGACGATATCTTTGATTTCTTTCCGGAGAAATACGAAAAGAGACAGGACGGTCCCTAAGTGGAGCATCACATCGACCAGAAGCTGAGGTTCTTTAAGGCCTAAGAGATTCTGTATGAGAACCAGATGCCCCGAACTGCTTATGGGGAAAAATTCTGTTATTCCCTGGATTATGCCGAGAATTATTATTTTTATTAAGCTCAAGACTCACTGATTCTCCGGATGGCTTTTTCTATTGTTTTTTCGACTTCTTTTCGTATTGATTTTAGATCCTCTTCGGTTTTGGCTTCGAATCTCAGCACCAGAGCGTCCTGCGTGTTCGATGCCCGGACCAGGCCCCAACCATTCGGGAATAGAGCCCTAACACCATCTATATCAATAATTTTATGCTTTTTGGAAAGATCTTTTTTGACTTCTTCTACGATTTTAAATTTGACCTTGTCCGAGGCGTAAATCCGGATTTCAGGGGTAGTAAAAGTCTGAGGCAGGTCAGAAAGCATTTCTGATAGGTTTTTATCGCTTTGAGATACGATTTCAGCAACACGCGCTGAAGAGTATATGGCATCATCATATCCGAAGTAACGGTCTGCAAAGAAGATATGGCCGCTCATCTCACCTGCGAGAATGGCCTTTTCTTCCTTGATTTTTTTCTTTATCAAAGAATGGCCTGTTTTCCACATAATGGGGCGTCCTCCGAGTTTTTTGATCTCATCATAAAGAAGTTGGGATGCTTTGACTTCGGAAATAACCGGGGCTCCCGGGTTTGATGGAAGAATATCCCGGCAGAGCAGTATCATCAGCTTGTCGCCCCATATAATGTTTCCTTTGTCATCGATCACTCCTATCCGGTCGCTGTCTCCGTCATATGATATTCCCAGGTCAGCTTTGGTTTCCCTGACTTTTTTGATCAGGTCTTCCAGGGCTTCCGGCAGGGTGGGATCAGGGTGATGATTGGGGAAATGACCGTCCATTTCACAGTAAAGTTCTGTCACTTCACATCCCAGCCTCTTAAAGAGAGGCACGGCTACCGGCCCTCCGGTCCCGTTTCCGGCGTCTATCACGACCTTTACTTTATTCTTTATGTCAACGTTGTTCACCACAAAATCTTCATACTCTTTGTTGATATCAAGATTTGTTTTCTTTCCGGGTTTGTCTTCGATAAAATCTTTATTTTTTATGAGTTTGTATATGTTAGTGATGCTTTCTCCGTATAGTGTGTCCTGCCCCAGCATTATTTTGAAGCCGTTGAATTCGGGAGGATTATGGGACCCTGTGATCATGACGCCTGCCTGCAGCTTTTTTCTGAAGATGCTGAAATACAACAAAGGGGTCGGAACAGTGCCCAGGGAAACCACATTACATCCTGTAGACTCCAGACCTTCGGACAGATAATCAAAAAACAAAGGGGAGCTTAACCGGCAGTCTCTTCCCACAGCCACTTCGGTCTTTTCGTGTCTTCTGAAGAGAGTCCCGATTCCTTTTCCCAGCAGGGTGACTGTTTCCCTGGTCAGGTCCTGGTCTACGATGCCTCTGATATCGTATTGTCTGAATATTTCAGGTTTGATGGTCATGTTTTTCCCTCCTTTGATCCTCGTTCGTAATTATTCGGTTTCTCCTTTCAAGTCACTGATTTTATCTTTGATCACATCCCATTTGTTTTGAGCGTTAAGGATGAATTCAATGAATTCTCTTACAGCTCCGCTTCCTCCTTTGTGACGGCATACATAATCGGCATTTTTTATGACCAAGGGATGGGCATCTGCGACAGCCCCGGCCAGTCCGACTGCCTGTATAACCTCCAGGTCTCCTATATCATCTCCTATATAGGCAATTTCGTCATCTTTGAGTTTATGCTTTTCTTTTATTTCCAGAAAAACCTGTTTCTTATGGATGACGCCCTGATAAAGTTCAGAAATTCTAAGTTTTTGAGCTCTCAGCTCCAAAGCTTTTGAATTTTTTCCGGTTATGATCCCTGTTTTAAATCCGGCCAGATGAGCCAGAAGAATGCCCAGGCCGTCTCTTACGTGGTATGACTTGACTTCCTCTCCGTTTTGAAGGACGTACAGAGAGCCGTCTGTCATGGTTCCGTCCACATCCATAAGGATCATTTTGATGCGCCTTGCTTTTTCTTTTATCTTCATTAGAACATCTCCGTGCGCCACAGGTCATGGAGGTGGATGATGCCTTCGATTTTTCCTTCTTTGTTTTGAATGAGGAGAGAAGTGATCTTGTTTGACTCCATGATATTCAGAGCTTCTGTTGCCAGAGCTTCTTTGTTAACTGCCAGGGGCTTTGGTGTCATGCAGTCTTTAGCTGTTTTATGAAAAATATTCTTGCCGAAACTCTGCATTTTTCTTCTCAGGTCTCCGTCTGTGATGATCCCCTCTAACCGGCCGTTCACATCAATCACACAGGTCACACCCAGTTGTTTCTCCGTCATTTCCTTAAGGACCTGGGTCATGGGAGTGTCCTGCCTGACAGAAGGGATCTGCTGTCTCTTGTGCATGAGATTTTTTACCTTCAACAGTTTTTTCCCTAATTCTCCTCTCGGATGGAAAGATGCGAAATCGTACCTGTCGAAATTTTTGATGTTCATGAGAGTGATGGCCAGGGCGTCTCCGATCGCAAGCGCAGCGGTAGAGCTCGAAGTGGGGACGACATTATCTGGTTCAGCCTCTTTGTCGACTTTAGCTTCGAGCAGAATATCACTGTACTTTGCCAGCTTGGAATGTTTGTTTCCCGTAATGCCAATGAGTTTTATCCCTATTCTTTTGACAAAATCAAGTATGGGTATGATTTCTTTTGTGTTTCCGGAATAGGAAATGGCAATGATGATATCATTTTTGACGATCATACCCAGGTCTCCATGGCCTGCTTCAACGGGGTGCAAGAACATGGAAGGGGTTCCGCAGCTTGAAAGCGTGGCTGCGATTTTGCGTCCTATAAGGCCTGATTTTCCAATTCCTGTGACAATGGCCCTCCCCTCGATGCCGGAGAGGAGCTCGACGGCTTTGACGAAATTTTCGTCTATGGTTGCGGCGAGTTTGTTCAGCGCCATGGCTTCGCTTTGTATGACATTTTGGCCTGTTTTTATGATTTCGCTTTTTTTCATCATCACCTCTGTTTATGAATCATGGACTGTTTTTTGGATGACGGCTTTTCTTATGTTAAGAAGGGACTGTAAAATCCCGTTTAAATCTTTTAATATCAATGAGTTAGATGGGTCGGAGAGGGCTTTGGCAGGATTGTCATGGACCTCCATGAACACTCCGTCAGCCCCTACACTGACACCGGCTTGGGCGATAAAGGGAATGAGCTCTGTTTCTCCCCCTGAAGACTGTCCTTTTCCTCCCGGTTTTTGAACCGCATGAGAGGCATCGATCACAACAGGGAATCCCCACTTTTTCATGATCGGGATCGACCGGACATCAAAAACGAGATTGTTGTACCCAAAACAGGTGCCTCTTTCCGTCAGTATGATGTCATCATTTTCCTGCCTGAGTATCTTGTCAATGATATTTTTCATTTCAAGCGGGGATAAGAACTGCCCTTTTTTGATGTTCAAAGGCCTGCCGGTTGCGGCCGCTTCAGTAATCAAATCACTCTGCCGGCACAGAAAAGCGGGGATTTGAATGATATCCAGGACTTCAGCTGCTTTTTCCGCCTGCCATGTCTCATGAATATCTGAAAGCACGGGGACAGAGAGCTCTTTTTTGATCCTGTTCAGAATTTTCAAGCCCTGTTCGATACCGGGCCCTCTGTACGAGTCAATGGAAGAGCGGTTGGCTTTGTCAAAAGAGGATTTAAAGATAAAGGGGATTTTGAGCTTCTGGCATATTTTCTTTATTTCCGCTGCCATAAAAAAAGCGTGGTCTTCACTTTCTATCACACAGGGCCCTGCGATCAGAAAGAGAGGATTGAATCCTCCTATACGCAGGTCTTTATTTATTTTGATTTCTTTTGGTACGATAGGCATAGCTTGCTCCGATAAAAGATTTAAAGATCGGGTGTGGATCCAGAGGCTTGGATTTGAATTCAGGATGGAACTGACACCCGAGAAACCAGGGATGGTTTCTGATCTCTATGACCTCCACAAGGTCGTGTTTTGGATTTTTCCCGGATATAACAAGGCCTTTTTCTGATAAGATATTTTCATAATCCGGATTGAATTCATATCTGTGCCTGTGACGCTCATAGACACTGGCCTTTTCATAGGCAGCGGCCGCAAGAGAGCCTTTTTTGAGATGGCAGAGAAACTTTCCCAGTCTCATGGTGCCGCCCAAATCCCTGATTCCTTTGAGTTCCCTCCATTTAAAAAATATTTTATGGGGAGTATTTGGGTCAAACTCTGTGCTGTTGGCTTTCTTAAGTCCTGCGATGTTTCTCGCAAATTCAATAGCAGCGCACTGCATCCCCAGGCATATCCCGAAGTAAGGTATCTTTTGCGTTCGCGCATACGTGACCGCACTGATTTTACCGTCGATGCCCCTGATCCCGAATCCCCCGGGGACAAGGATTCCATCTGTGTTTTTGAGTTTTTCTTCCGGAGAGTTTTTCTCAATATCTTCAGCTTCAATCCAGGCTATGTTGATTTTCAACCTGTGCACTGTGCCGGCGTGGTATAAAGCCTGGATGAGACTGAGATAGGAGTCAGGCAGGCCAGAGTACTTACCCACAAGGGCGATATTGACTTCATCCTTTGGCGACTTCATTTTTTCGACCATTTCTTCCCAATCGTCAAGCCTGCCTCTGTTGACCGGCATTTTGAGTTTATTCAGAATGATTTCATCCAGTTTTTCTTTTGCGAAGAACAAAGGGATTTCATATATGATATCGACATCTTTGGCTGTGATAACAGCCTCAAAGGGGACATTTGTGAACAGGGATATCTTGTTTTTGATGCTGTCATTAAGGGGCCGATCTGTTCTGCAGAGAAGGATATCAGGCTGGATACCGATGGCTCTCAGCTCACGGACACTGTGCTGGGTCGGCTTTGTTTTCAACTCTTTTGACGTTTTTAAATAGGGGACGAGTGTCAGGTGTATGAAAAGGGTGTTGTCCTTCCCGTGTTCAAGTCTCATTTGACGTGTGGCTTCCAGAAAGGGCTGGCCTTCGATATCCCCGACTGTTCCGCCTATCTCAATGATCACAATGTCGTTTTTTTCAGCGGCCGCACGGAAAGCATCTTTGATTTCATCGGTAACGTGAGGGATGACCTGGACCGTTTTCCCAAGGAATTTTCCCTGCCTTTCTTTTTTGAGTATGGATGCGTATATCCGGCCCGAAGTCCAATTGTGTGCCTGAGTGGTATTTGTGGAGGTAAAGCGCTCGTAGTGGCCGAGGTCGAGATCGGTTTCAGCCCCGTCATCTGTGACGTATACCTCTCCGTGCTGGAAAGGATTCATGGTCCCGGGGTCCACATTAAGATAGGGGTCAAACTTTTTAATGGTTATGCTGTATCCATGGCTTTCCAGCAGCCTTCCTATGGAAGCGGCAGCGATACCTTTGCCCAGCGCTGAAAGAACACCTCCTGTGATGAAAATAAATTTACTCATTGTTCTCCTTACTTTTGTTAAGCAATGCCTCGGCTCTGGCGATATCCCCGGGCACATTAACACTGATGGTGGGATGGTGTGTTTCTACTGTTTTTATCTTAAACCCATTTTCTAAAGCCCGGAGCTGTTCCAGACCTTCTGATTTTTCCAGAGATGAAGCGGGCATATCTTTATATGCCATGAGAAACTTTTTTTGGAATCCGTAGACTCCGATGTGATGCCAGAAAAAACCGGAAGGAGAAAAGGGTATGGGAGAGCGCGAAAAGTAAAGGGCGTTTTCTTCATAGTCTATGACCATTTTCACAATGTTTTTGTCAGGAAGACATTCCAGGTCTTTGTTTTTTTTGCGGAGAGTGGCCATGGGGATTGTCTTCTTCTGAAGAATTTTGAATAGGCTCTCAATCATTTGAGGAGCCATCAGGAGTTCATCACCTTGAATGCTTATAATGATGGGAAAATCCAGGTCTTCAGCCACTTCTGAAGCCCTTTCTGTTCCTGTTTTATGGGAAGGTGAGGTTATTTTAACCTCAGCTTCGAATTCCCGGCATTTTGCGTGTATTCGTTCATCATCCGTAGCTATGATGACCCGGCTGAGGCAGGTGGCTTGGCGGGCTCTTTTATAGACATGCTCGATCAAAGGCCTGCCGTTTATCAAAGAGAGGGCTTTCCCCGGAAATCTTTCGGAACCGTACCGTGCGGGTATGATACCTAAGGCTTTTCTCAAGTCTTTGGTCCCACCTTTTGTTCTGTTTTTATATCTTTCATATCGTTTTTATACTCGGGCGTCTTTGGGGGAGGAGCCTGGGGCATTTTGTCAGTGGTCTGGCAGTTGGCTTCAAGAAAAGCTCCTTCTTCCACGATAAGCTTTGGAGTGATGATCGTGCCGGTTACCTTTCCGCTTGAGTGGACTTCGACTTTATCTTTCGCCTGGATGGTGCCTTTCACTTCTCCGCTGATTGAAGTTGACCCGATTTTGATATCCGCTTCTACTTTTCCATTGTCTCCTATGATCAGGCTTGATTCAGAATTGATGTTTCCTTTGAACCGGCCGTCTATTCTGAAAGAGCCTTTAAATTCCAGCTCTCCTTTGAACTTCGTGTTTTTGTCAAAGAAACCCGTTATCTTTGTTTCCTCAAATAATTGTTTTTTGTCTTTCATTGATGGTCTCCTTTTATGATTTCGTATATTCTATTGAGTTCATCCAGAGAATAGTAGCTGATTTTTAAAGTCCCTCTATCAGCAGTCCCGGAAATGTCCACTTTGGTACCCAAAATCTCAATCAGCTCGTCTTTGAAGGCTCTCAGGTCCGGATCCATGGACTGGGGGCTTTTTTTCTCCGGTTCTTTTTTTATCTGTGCGACGAGATTCTCTATTTTTCGAACGGTCAGCTTCTTGGCGATGATTTTTTTGGCAAGTTTGACCTGGAGTTCGGGATCATCTAAGGGAATGAGGGCCCTCGCATGCCCCATAGTGAGCTCGCCGTTGGAAAGTAATTTTTGAATACTGGGAGGGAGCTTGAGAAGCCGCATGTAATTGGCTACAGAAGTGCGGTCTTTCCCCACTTTTTCAGAGATCTCTTCCTGGGTGTATCCGAGCTCTTCCGACAGTTTGTTACAGGCTTCAGCTATTTCCATGGGATTCAAGTCTTCTCTCTGGAGGTTTTCCACAAGAGAGGCTTCGATCTGCTGTCCGTCTTTCATGAGACGTATGAGAACAGGGATTTTTTCTAGTCCGGCTTTTTGAGCGGCCCTCCATCTTCGCTCCCCTAGGATTATCTTATAATGATCTTCCTCCGGAACGGCGACAATAGGCTGGAGAATCCCTGCCTGTTTAATGGAATTCGCCAGCTCTTCTATGGATTCAGGATCGAAATTTTTTCTGGGCTGCTCAAAATTTGGTTTTAATTTTTCAATATCCAGCTCTACAAATTTTTCCTCTTTTAAAATCCCGTAGTCTTCTGGTATAAATGCCTTTAGTCCCTTCCCTAATGCTTTCTTTTTCATCTTTTTAGCAACTCCTGAGCTAAATTTAAGTAAGATTGGGCCCCTTTTGATTTGATATCATAGAGCAGAATGGGCTTTCCAAAACTCGGTGCCTCTGCAAGTTTAACCGTTCTCGGAATAATCACTTCATAGACGATTTCCTTCAGAGATTTCCGTATTTCATTCGCCACTTGTTTGGAGAGATTGGTTCTCTCGTCATACATAGTGAGCACGATTCCTTCTATCCTGAGCATTGGGTTAAGATAAGAACGGACTTGGTCCAGGGTCTGTAAAAGCTCTGGTATTCCTTCCATACAGAAAAATTCTGTTTGTACGGGAATCAGGATGGAATCAGCAGCTGTAAGGGCATTGATGGTGAGAAAGCCCAGAGACGGAGGGCAGTCTATGAATATGAAGTGGAACCTGTTTTTTATTTTTTGCAAAGCGGCAAAAAGCCTTTTATCCCTGTTGTTTTCTGAATAGATTTCAGCTTCAAATCCTGATAATTCAGGAGAACTCGGGCACACATAGAGGTTATCCAATTCATAGGGTAGGATTTGATCCATGAGGTTTGTCCCGTCCATGAGAGCCGGATATATACCTTGATTCTCTTTTTTTTCAATACCCATGCCTGCCGTAGCCATGCCTTGGGGATCAAAATCCACGATAAGGACACGCTTGTTTCTTAAAGCCAGAGAAGCACCCAGGTTTATGGCAGTCGTTGTCTTCCCGACGCCTCCTTTTTGATTGGCTATGGCTATGATCTTACTCATTTTTTCACATGTTCCACGTGAAACATCGCTCACTCACCCATCTGTAAAAAAAGCAGTGTTTGCGACTTTTTAAATGATACAAGTTTAATAATCCTGGTTCCTAATTTATCATAATTAAGATGAAATTACACTCACTTCTGTTTATTTTTTTTCTCTTTTTTGGCCTGAACCTGGATATAAATATGGACGTTGAGAACAGCGGCCGGCGTCATTCCTGATATTTTTTTTGCCTCTCCCAGAGTTTTTGGCTTGAACCGGCTCAATTTCTCTATCACTTCTGCTGTTAGTCCCGGGATAGACTTGAAATCCATGCCAGCGGGTATTTTTTGCTTGTCTATCTTGTTTATTTTTTGGATCTCTTTTTCTTGTTTTGTAAGATAACCCTCGTATTTGATTTCCGATTCGATATGCCTTCTTTCTTCGTCTGTCAGGCTTTCAAAACCATGAGTGCTTTGAACAATATCATTAAACTTGATTTCAGGTTTTTTTAAATACCTGTACAGGGTGATATTTTCTCCATTGTCCGATCTTATTTTTTTAGAACTCAGTATGGCCAAGGCCTTGTCCATGCGTTCTTTTTTGTCCAAATACGCTTTGTAGGCTGTATCTGTGATCGATCCTATTTGTCTTCCGTAACCAATAAGTCTTTTATCCGCGTTGTCGATTCTTAACTGAAGCCTGTACTCTGCTCTGGATGTAAACAGTCTGTAGGGTTCCTCGACCCCTTTGGTGATAAGGTCATCGATGAGAACCCCGATATAGGCCTCGTATCTCTGAAGTATCAGAGGTTTTTTTCTTTGTATCCTCAAGGATGCATTGATTCCTGCCATCAGTCCTTGCGCTGCCGCTTCTTCATACCCTGAGGTGCCGTTTATCTGGCCTGCCAGGTAAAGGTTTTTGATTTCTTTTGTCTCCAGGGTTGGCAGAAGTTGTGTGGGCCCGACAGCATCATACTCTATAGCATACCCCGGCCTTAAGATCACAGCTTTTTCAAGACCCGGGATGCTCTTGAGTATTTTTTTTTGTGCCTCAAGAGGAAGGCTTGTGGCCATGCCGTTTATGTAGATCTCTGCTGTATCAATGCCTTCCGGCTCCAGAAAAAACTGGTGCCGTTTATGGTGAGGGAACTGCACGACTTTGACTTCAACTGAGGGACAGTAACGGGGGCCGATTCCAATAATCTTCCCGCTGTACAAGGGTGACTGGTCCAGATATTCTTTGATTATTTCATGGGTTTTGGTGTTTGTGTGACCGATAAAGCACTTGACTCTGTTTTTAAGCTTCTTTTTTGTCCTGAAAGAAAAAGGCACTGGTTTTTTATCCCCTGGTTGGGCTTTGAATTTGTCCCATTCTATGGAGTCTCTGTGAAGGCGCATGGGAGTGCCTGTTTTAAGCCTGAAGGTTTTAAGCCCTATTCCTCTTAAATTCTCTGCTAATCCATGCGAAGCCGGCTCATTGGCTCTTCCGGACGGGTAATGGTTGAGACCGATATGAATGAGTCCGTTTAAAAATGTCCCGGGTGTCAGAATGACACAATCAGCCTTTATGGTGTTTCCTTCTTTTGTGCTCACTCCATAGGCTTTGTTTTTTTTGACAAGAACCTCATGGGTGATCCCCTGAAAAAGGGATAAGTTTTTCGTGTTTTCGAGCCAGGTTTTCATTGTGTTCCTGTAGAGGGCTTTATCAGACTGAGCCCTGGGAGCCTGAACAGCTCCTCCTCTGCTTCTGTTCAGCAGCCTGAACTGTATGCCTGTCTCGTCCGCCAAAAGGCCCATTATGCCCCCAAGGGCATCGATCTCTCTTACCAGATGACCTTTGGCCAGGCCCCCTATAGCGGGATTACAGGACATCTGGGCGATGGTTTCAAGGTTTATGGTGACCAGGCAGGTTTTCATGCCCATACGGCTGGAAGCATGGGCTGCCTCACATCCGGCATGCCCTCCTCCGATCACGACGACGTTAAAATGATTGTTTGCGTACATGATTTTTTCTATTTACCAATGCAGAACCGGTTGAAAATATTTTCTATGATATCATCGCTGCGGATCTCTCCCGTCAGTTGGCTGACAAGAGGGATGGATTTGCGGACTTCTTCCGCAACTATTTCCTCAGGGTAGCCTTTATAAAGACTTTCTCGTCCTGATCTGAGGGCATCGAGGATATCTTCGAGCAGGAGTTTTTGATGGAGATGGAGGATGACTTCATCTCCCGTTTCCTTTGTTTTGACAAACTCAGAGTATAAGATTTCCTTGAGGTCATGGATATTTGTCTTCTTCAGAGCTGATATTTTTACGGATGTCAGGTTTGGAGCGGAAGATAGGATGCTTTCCACATCCATTTTTTTTAAAAGGTCTATCTTGTTGAAGACAAGGATGGTGTGGTTTTTCCCGTATTTTTTAAGAAGAGCTCGGTCTTCCCTGGCCTCTGGCCGGGAACTGTCCAGCAGGAGAAGAATACCGTCTGCCTGGCCGGCCAGCTCTACGCTCTTTTTTATTCCCTCATTTTCAACAGGATGCTGCGGTTTTCCGTGTCCGGCCATATCAAGCAGGGTAAAGATCGAGTCCTTTATTTTTATTTTTTCTGACAGGTAATCCCTGGTTGTTCCCGGGTAAGGCGTGACAATCGCTCTTTTTTTCTCAAGAAGGGTGTTGAAAAGAGTGGATTTTCCCACATTGGTTTTTCCCACTATGGCTATTTTTAACCCTTCGGATAAAGATTTACCCAGGTCATAGCTTTTGATGAGTTGTTCCACGGTTTCAATGGTCTTTTCCAGAGAATCGGCTATGGTTTTTTGAGGAAGGTTTAGATTTTCGTCTGGGAATTCTAAACGGGCCTCAATCGTAGAGAGAGTATCTATGAGCCTGTTTCTCAGTGTCTTTATTTTTTCTGACAGGCTTCCGCTCATCTGTTTGTAAGATATTTTAGCCTGTTTCAAAGATGAAGCGCGTATAAGGTCATTAACAGCCTCGGCCTGTATGATATCGATCCGTCCATTGATATACGCTCGTAAGGTGAATTCTCCGGGTTGGGCATGCCTGGCTCCCTGTTTGATTCCCAGTCTTACGATTTCCTCAAGAATGACAGGACTTCCATGGCAGCTGATTTCTATGACATCTTCTTTGGTATAGGAGTTTGGTGAGGGGAAATAGGTCAGAAAAGCTTCCTCAAAAGGTTCGTTTTTTTCTGGATTGAAAAGGATTCCTAAGAGAACAGATCTTGGTTTGATGGGCCCCTTTTTTGGTTTGAAGAGAGTTTTTGCGATTTTTAATGAATATTTACCGCTCAGCCGGACTATTCCAATCCCTCCGAATTCAAATGGTGTTGATATGGCTATGATTGTATCGTCGAGCATTCTTTTATTTTAGAACGGAAAGGAGAAACATTCAAATGAAAGATACTGAGGAGCTGGTTATGGATACATCTGGGAAAAAGTTATTGTTTTTTTTGATAGACTTTTACTTTTTTCATAAACCCATTGCCCAGGCTTTCAGTAGAAAGACCCTGGATCTGGTTCACTGTTATATGGACGAGCCTTCTCTTATAGGGATTCATAGGCTCCAGTATCTCATTTTTCCCTGATTCCTTAACCTTGCGGGCCACATGGTGGACATAATCTTTGAGCTCTCTTTCTTTTCTCTTTTTGTAGTGGTCGCAGTCAGTTTGCACTTTCTCCGGAGATACTTTGTTAAGGATATGCTGGAAAGCCAGTAAAAGGGAACCGTCTTTTTGAAGAAGAAAATGTTTATCCGGTCCCTCAAAAATGAAATACCTGATGTTGTTTTTTTTCTGTGCCTTATATGTGATATCCAGGGGAAGATGTGACAGCATGTTATTAAGAAACTCGTCTATTGGCATATCGCCTTCCTGTGTTTTTGGCCAGGCTCTTATGACGATTTCCTTGGTTTTTATTCCGAATAGTTTTGTTTTTTCAGCCACTATTTCATAATTGAATTTGGAACGGGGGATTTTAAGCACATGTTCGGTATGGCTTATGACATCTTCAAGATTTCTTCCTTTAAATTCTTTTTTATGGTTATTTTTTTCTTCTTTTGACATGTGATTCCTTCTTTTGCATGATTCTGTTCGTTATATATTGCTGTCCTATTTGAAGGATATTATTGGTCAGCCAGTAAAGGACAAGGCCGCTCTGGAAATTCATGAAAAATATGGTCATTATGACCGGCATGATGAGCATCATTCTTTTTTGGGTCGCATCTCCGGCGGATGGAGTCATTTTTTGGTTTATGAACT
>Ga0307421_1000427_pt1 | contig 26982 bp, 19 predicted proteins | sample SalMarWE160270MG_FD_202163 | JGI IMG/M metagenome (GOLD analysis project Ga0307421, IMG submission 202163) | Salt marsh sediment microbial communities from the Plum Island Ecosystem LTER, Massachusetts, United States - WE1602-70 | ecosystem: Environmental > Aquatic > Marine > Intertidal zone >... | reverse complement strand
GATGGGCAGGAACAGGGCCAGAGAATCCTGTTCCATAATCTGAGAGCTGACTCTAATTTCCTTGACATCTATGATATCCCGCTCATCGAGGGGAGGAATTTCTCCAAAGATTTCCCTTCTGATATGACTCAGGCCTATATTGTCAATGAAACGGCTGTCCAAATGATGAACATGGAAGATCCCATAGGAAAGCGTTTTGGCTACAGCTACAGAGAAGGGAGCATTATCGGAGTGGTGAAAGACTTTCATTTCGTTCCCATGAACCAGCGGATAAAGCCCCTGGCCATTCGATGGGAGCCGCAGGATATGCGCTTTATCTCGATCAAGATCGACGCGCAGCATCTATCCCGGGCGATCCCGCTTATTGAAAAGAAGTGGAAGGAACTGTCGCCCGGTTTTGCTTTTGAATATTCTTTTATTGATGAGGAGGTAGAGGCCCTTTACCGGTCTGAGAGAAGGCTGAACAGAGCCGTCACTCTGTTTACCTATATTGCCTTGTTTTTAGCCAGCCTTGGCCTTTTCGGCCTTGTGATGTTTTCCGTTGAAAAAAGAGTTAAGGAGATCGGGGTGCGAAAGGTGCTGGGTGCAGGGACAATGGATATTGTGGCTCTTCTTTCCAAGGATTTTATCCGTTTGATTCTGCTGGCAAGCCTCATTGCTCTGCCTCTGGCTTATTTCCTCATCAATAAATGGCTGAAGAGTTTTGCCTACAGGGTCGAATTGAGTGTGTGGGTCTTTATCCTTTCCGGTCTGGCTGTTCTGGCGGTTGCTCTGCTTACTGTGAGCTTCCAGACCGTAAAAGCCGCCTCAGCTAATCCCGTGGATTCGATCCGGTATGAGTGAAGAATGACTACATAAGATAAAGATAGTTTCAGAAGACCTGCACCGGCAGTATGATCCGTGAAGGATAGACTGAATTTATCTGGAGAGTAATCTCAGGAACACCTTCTTCAGGACAGCGGTCCTTCATGGCTTTATCATGTCCGGCAACAGCTATCCGGATGGAATGGCCTTTTTTGAAGACATTGGACATCGGAAGCAGGGTTATCCCGAACTTGGTGATCTTCCCCGGGATCAATGGCTCGGCATCTTCTTTTCTAAAGGTATGGTAGATCCCTAAAGGCACAAAAGGCGCCTCTGATGGATCTTTTTCTTTTCTGTGAAGAGCCCGGAGCAGTCCTTCTGTGAGATACGTCACCCTTCCTTCCGGTGATATGTCTTCAAGATAAACATGAAAAGCCCCGTCCTCATGACTGGAGGATAGGTACAAATAGATTGATGGGCTGCCGGTTATCTCAAGGTCGCTTTCAAGAGGTGCTGATGTATACGTCAAAAGCTTTCTGTCTTCTTCCCTGCGGTCTCCGTAATGCACAGCCATTCCCATTTGAGCCATCCATCGGTTTTGATCTCCGGTTGTTGCGGCAAAGTCAACTCTATAGGGATCACTCCCTTCGTTGTTTTGAGGAGGTTTGGTCTGCAGGCTGTGGTTTGGCCCCAAATACCATGTCTGATCTTTTGTTCCCTCCGGCGGCCATGTTTGGGTTTCGTTCCACTGGTTTACTCCATGGGTGAAGTAAAGGATGCGTCTTTCTTCTTTTGGTGCGGTATCGTCTTTCAGGTGCCGATCGAAAAAGTCAAACATTTCCTCGCAGATCTCTTTCGGGGCTGTGGAAAAGCTCGGCCCGTTCTTCTCCTCATACAGGTTAACAATGTTTCTTAAATTATGGCCTGTGGGACCGATAACGACTTTTTGCGGTGTGTTGAAGGTCAAATATTTTTGAAGGACTCCTTTGGCTACCTCTGCATCGAACCACCCTGCTCTTGTATAGGTGCTTACCTGTGCTTTTTCAATTTTTTCCCTGTAACGATACATGGCAACATCTTCTATGGAATAGTCAAAATCAGGCATTTTCTGATCTTTATATTCTATCTGCTCGAGGGTTTCATAGAGATCCTGAGTGTTTCGGTGATCCTGCATGGCCTGCTGAAAAACGGCGAGGTCATTCCCTTTGGGTCTTTGGAGTCCTCTAATAAGAGACCGATAGAAAAGCCTCTTCCAGAAAGGAATTGTCTCCGGCTCGTCGAGCAAGGTCAGGAGACCGGTTGTGTTATCTTGGTCCATAAAACGGATCATTCGAACCCAGGTCTGGATAAATTCGGTCGATCCCAATCCTCCGGGCCGTATAACAGTGTAGGGATCAAAATCAGGTGCGACACAATGCACAGCCTTGAGCGCCGGATTCATGGTGGCGCAGCAGACATCTGCCGTGGTTCCGGAATAGGAACCGCCCATAGCGCCAACATGCTGGTTGGACCACGGCTGCCTGATGATCCAGTCGATAGCCAGATCCATCGCATCGATCTCGTTTGGGGGATATTCAGCAACACGGGGCCCGCTGGACTGGCAGGACCCAGGTGATTGGATCCAAACATAGGCATATCCGTTTTTTAGGAATGGTTCGGCAGATTCAAAATTCATTACAGGCTGCATCCCGTAGGTCTGCATCGCTTTATAAAGCCAGCCGGGATCAAAATTGTTTCCATATCGCGATGTTTGGATCAAAGTGGGAATCGTTTCTCCGGATTGAAGATCTGTGGGAAGCCACACGCTGATCCATATTTTTGTCCGGGAATCCAGGGTCAGATACTGCGTGCTGTTTATTGGGAGGCCCGCAGGATTTTCTTTTTTTGTGTAATCAGGGGTGAATAGGATTCCAATGGCAACGAGCAGAATCAGGACGCTCAACAGGATGCCAAACACTCGTGCCGTCCATTTTAAAATGGAACCGATTATTTTTTTTTGACTCATTTTTTCTCCTTAGAAGCTCGATCGTTGTCTATTATTATTATTTACGGCCTCCGGGAAGTAAAGTTTCGATATTATGAGAAAAAGAGGTGAGGAACAACTTTTCCGTCAACCTTTTTTAAACACAGGCCGTCTTAATAAATGTCCATTCCTGTGTTTGTTTTAAATTGATTGTATTGGAGTGCGGAGATGTTTAAAAACTATATCAAGAGCGCCATCCGTAATTTAAAAAGGCAAAAGGGATATTCCTTGATCAATCTGGCAGGACTTGCCATTGGGATAACCTGTTTTATTTTGATATTCCTGTATGTCCGGTATGAGTTCAGCTTTGACCGGTTTCACGAAAACGCTCAAAACATATACAGAGTGATCGTGAATACGAGCGAGAGCTATATGGGGAAATCCCAGGTCGCCATAACGCCCGCCCCTTTGGCCGTTGCCATGGAGGAGGAGTTTCCTGAAGTATTGAAAGCCGCAAAGGTTGACTCCGAAAGGGCTGTGATGGAGTACGGGGACAAGCGGTTCACAGAGGATCGCATCTACTATGTAGATCCCGATTTTCTGGAGATTTTTAATTTTCCTCTGAAGGCCGGGGATCCTAAAACAGCTCTGAGCGAACCCAACTGTCTCCTTGTCAGCAAAGATATGGCCGAAAAATACTTTGGCCGGGAAAATCCGGTGGGCCGGACGATCCGTGTCGACAGCCGGGATTACCGGATAACAGGCATTCTGGGAAATATTCCCGGCAACACCCATTTCCGCTTTGATTTTTTGGCCTCATTCTCTTCTCTTGTCGATCTCTATGGCAGAGATCGTATTTACCGGTGGAACAGATGGAGCTATCACACGTATGTGCTTCTCCACGGACAGGCCGATCCTGTTTCTCTTGAAAAGGAACTGGTCGGATTTTTAAAGAAAAATTATAGTGAAGATGCCACACAAACACTCCGCCTCCAACATGTGGCGGACATCCATTTCTACACCAAGGCCAATTTTGAGCTCGAGCCGACCGCAGATATCCGCAATGTCTATCTTCTTTCAGCCATCGCCTTTTTTATCCTTCTCATTGCCTGCTTTAATTATATGAATCTGTCTACAGCCAGAGCCACAGCCCGGGCAAAAGAGGTCAGTATGCGGAAGGTCATCGGGGCCAACCGGACACAGCTCATACGGCAGTTCCTTGGCGAATCGGTCCTTTTGTCCTTGATGGCTCTTTTTATTTCCGGGGTGCTGGTTAAGCTTATCCTTCCTTTTTTCCGGATTTTTATGGATAGAAGACTGGAGGCGGCTTTCATCCAAAATGGAAATTTCATAATGAGTTTAATCGGTCTGGCCCTGCTTATCGGCCTTGTTTCCGGAAGTTATCCAGCCCTTGTCCTTTCCTCTTTTCAGCCGGCAGCCGTACTCAAGGGTAAAGGAGGGCGAAGCTCTCGGAGTTCATCTTTTTTCCGCAGCTCGCTGGTGGTCAGCCAATTCGCTATCTCTGCGGCTCTCGTTTTTTGCACCATAGTTGTCTTCAACCAGCTGCACTTCATGAGGAACAAAGAGCTGGGTTTTGTCAAAGACTCTATCGTGACCGTACCGCATCCTGGGACAGCTGCCAATGCCTTCAAAAATGAACTCCGGCAGAGCACACAGATTCTGGATGTTTCCTCCTCAGACTATCTTCCTTACCATATTACGGGAGCCAGCTTTGCAGAGTGGGACGGATACAATTCGGAAGAAAAGCTTCTCGTTTACAGAAACTGGGTGGATAGTGGTTACTTGAGTCTCTATAACATTCCGGTTATCCAGGGAAGAGGATTTTCAGAGGAATACAGCGATAAAGAAGGGAAGGCCTATATTCTCAACCAGGCGGCCGTAAAGGCCATTGGCTGGGATGATCCTATAGGCAAACGGTTTGGATTTGGCGGAGAGGATGAGCAGGGTGTTGTCGTGGGCGTGGTCAAAGACTTCCATTTCACTCCTTTGCATCTCACTATAGGGCCCCTTGCATTAACGCCTAGTTCTGAAAGGCCCAATTGGCTCTCCATTAAGATCAGCTCCCGGAATGTCCCTGATACTTTGGCGTTTATCCAAAGGGCATGGGAGAGGCATTATCCGGAGGAAGACTTTAGCTATACTTTCCTGGATGACCGATTGGACCGGATGTATCGGACAGAACGAAAATTGGCAAAAACATTTTCCATTTATACCTTTATTGCTCTTTTTGTGGCCTGCCTTGGTTTGTTCGGACTGGCTTCCTTCACGACAGTGCAGAGGAGGAAAGAGATCGGTATTCGTAAGGTGCTGGGGGCCACGGAGTGGAACATAACTTTTTTAACTACCAAAAAAATCATGGCCTTAGTGCTGATGTCTAATGCCATTGCCCTTCCTGTTGCCTTTATGGCCATACGGAATTGGCTTCAGAATTTTGCCTACAGGGTGGATATCGGTGTGTGGGTTTTCGCTTTATCTGCTGTATTGTCCCTTGCCATTTCTCTGCTCACGGTTGGCTATCAGACCATCAAAGCCGCCACAGCCAATCCCGTGGATTCGCTGCGGTATGAGTGAGAAATGAAAGCTTGATGGACTGTGATTATCTGTTGTTCTCTCTTTTCTATAGGTTTTTTGTTGACCGGATGTGTTTTTTGTGTTTATGATGGATGATGAAGTCGCTTAGAGGGCTGATATTTAATGGAATTGAGGGAAAATCATAATCAACAGAAAAACCAAATTCTTATCCTTAGAAAAGAAGAATCCGATATGTTTGGAAAGAGGGGATGAATATGCACAAAATTTTGCTTATGGGCATAGTGATTTGTTTTTTATGTTCTGCCCCAATTAATGCGGATTTATTTGACCAGGATTCTGACAAATTGACTTACGGTCAAATATGGGACAAAGACATGAAGTGGGGTCTGATCCTTGAGATAAAAGTAAAAAAGGATCGAAATCGTATTGATGTGCCTAATTTGGATATTCTCAAAGACGGGGCCTATTTTATGGTATTTATCCCCAATAATCCCACTTCAGAAAAGGCTCGATATTGGGCCCTCATTAATGATGATTCGGATCTTGCTAACTACTGCACCTCATATCTTGAGAAACATGGGGGAGAAAGAAAAGTAGGATATTATGCCAACAAACCGTATCTCGGCCTGGCAGCTCCTCATAGTTCCGGCCTCACTACCTTTACATTGCTTCTGGATGCCGCTGGTCATGCAAGATGGAAAACTTGGGCCACATCAGGAACTATGGACAAACTCGTGGAGAGCAGCCGGGGTTCCTTTCACAGGAAGATGGTTGAAAATGTGACTGAAATGAGCATCTGTTCTGATGTCAACAATGCACTGGGAGCTGGTTCGAAACTTTTAATTTATGGAAAATATCAATCCAAAAAGCCCCAGCCATCGATTAAGGAGTTTACTCTGACTGAGGACTGTACAGAGATGAGTATAGGAGGCCTGGATTCTGAAAGAGATGGGGCTTACTGCCTGTATTTTATGCCTAACAATACAATGAACAGTGAGGTCCAGTACAATCTTTATGTAAATGACGATCGGGATGATTTCAATTATGTCAGTGTGTGGCATGGTGTTAAAAACACTCATGGGCCAGAGGAAGGAGAGGCCTTATTTGAGGAAGGATTAGAGAGAAGTCCAAGAATTGCCCGGGCCGAAGGAAACAGTTCTCTCACCCAACATACCTGGATAACCCGGGATTCCCAGGGACATGTGAGATACTGGAGTGAGGAGGCAAGCGGAAGATATTCCAATATTTATGCTTATGGGGGTTATCATAATAAAGAGGTGGAGAACTTAAACAAGCTGACTATCCGTTCGAATGTTAAGAACGGACTGGCTGCGGGATCCAGATTGATGCTCTACAGCGGGGGCACTCATCCTTATGTCATAGATCCAAGTTCGGTAAAAAGCCGGATATTAGAATACCGCTGGTACAGGGAGATCAAGGTTGTCAGGGATGTCACTGAAGTGAACATTCAAAATCTTGATTTAAAGGCAGCTGGATTTCTCAACATAGATATTATTCCGAATAATCGAACGACAGCTCAAGATCTAGGAGGGCCAGGTCATTACTGGGCTTATGTGAATGGAGACATGAATGACCTTCACTACTGTGATGTTCATTATGATGTTCAAATGGGAGTGCTGTGCGCTATAGGGGGGCATGTACAGCCTTATTATGGATGGGCTTATCCTCAGACTTCTTCCCATCAGCCCGCGTTGTTCATTCAGGATGCCCAAGGCCATATTCGCTCAAGAGGTTATGGAACTTGTCATGTGGCTGGAGGCATGCAGACAGGGAAACAATCTATCTGCGGCCGGGCATTCCATCAAACCCAGGCTGTGAGCAACATGACCAGCCTGAAGATCAGAGCGGATGTGAGCAAAGGGATAGGAGCTGGAACCAGGATTCTCATCTATGGAGGGTCACCGATCTCTGACAAATAAATCCTTAAACCTTACGCAGACCATCGGCTTCATCGAGAAAAAGATGATAAGTAACCAAACGGAAGAGGGGAAAATTCTCTTTTTTGGGTTCAAAAAGTTCATATGTTCAGGGGCGGGTCTTGTGGAAAAGTATCGTAATTGACTGAAAATAAAAGAAATAGCCGGGCCCGTCCCCTATAAACCTATAAAAAGAAAAGAGGTTGCGATAAGGAAGATCGTTGGGGCATCCGTCCCGGTAGTCACAGGCCTCTTTTTAAAGCAGTATTTCATCTGGGTGCTCACAGCCAACATCATCTCATGGCCGATTGCTTACTATTTCATGCACGAATGGCTGCAGGATTTCGCTTACCGCACCGGAATAAGCGTTTGGATATTTGTTTTAGCTGGCCTGATAACCACGGGCATTGCACTCCTGACTGTTAGTTACCAGACCATAAAAGCGGCCGCAGCCAATCCCGTGGATTCGATCCGTTATGAGTGAAGAATAAGATAACTTCTTTTTTTTTAATTTCAAAAAAATAGCAACCTTTCTGCTTGACATTCCGTCTGATATATATATATGTTTTTAAATTAAAAATATACATCATGGAGAAACACATGTATGAACTCACCAAACACGAAGAACTCATCTTACTAGCGATTCTAAAGCTCAAAGAGAATGCCTATATCATCACTTTAAGAAGGCACATAAAAGACATTACAGGCACGTCCATTAATTACGGTTCCATGTGTAATACGCTTTCTGCGCTCATAAGAAAAGGATACCTCAGATCCAGAGAAAGCGATCCAGAACCAAGGCAGGGAGGCCGGAGAAAAGTGCTGTACTCATTAACTCCTGAGGGCCGAAGAGCTTTGAAAAAAGCCTATGAGATCCAGAAACTGGCCTGGGATGGATTGGAAAAAACGATTATGGAATGTGACTGAAATGAGGGAAAGCACAAGAAAGTCTCCGCCCCGTATTGCCCAATGGATCCTATCCCGGTTATCCCATTATGAAAAAGAGCACGCTCTATCCGATGCCATGGAAGCCGACTACAGCGATATCCGGTCAAGATATGGAGCTATTCTCTCCTGGATATGGTACTGGTTCTGCACCATAGGAACACTCTTTCATTACATAAAATTTTCTTTTTTATGGAGCCTAATCATGTTTAAAAACTACATTAAAACCACTTTGAGAAATATCCGTAGGCAGAAAGGCTTTTCTTTTATCAACATTGCCGGATTGGCAATTGGAATTGCATGCAGTGTTTTAGTGATGATTTATGTTATTGATCAGCTGAGTTATGATCGTTTCCATGAAAAAGCCGATAGAATATACCGTATAGTTTCAAAAGGATTGTTTATTGATTATGATATTAATCAGATAGGCACTCCATATGTTTTAGCCAAATCACTTCGTGAAGAGTATGGAAATTCCCTTCAAGTAACTCAATTAACTTCTTGGTATGATGGCATAATCAATATAGATAATACGAATTTATTGAATGAGAAAATAATTGCTGCAGATAAGGATTTTCTAAAGGTTTTTTCTTTTCAAATGTTTGAGGGAGATCCGAGTTCTGCCTTGGCAGAACCTTTCACTGCAATTCTTACTGAATCTGCGGCAATGAAATATTTTGGTGAAGAAGATCCGATGGGAGTTCGGCTTAAGATTGGGGCGAACAATTTTGTTGTCACAGGTCTAATGAGAGATGTGCCGCAAAACTCACATATCACATTTGATGTTGTTGTCTCAATCAAATCCCGGAGAAATTATGATAGGATTGGCTGGTTAAGTAATAATTACAGTACTTATGTAACTCTTTCTGAAAATATAACTCAGAATTCTTTAAAAACGAAATTGAAGTTACTTGTTGAACAAAACATAAACCAAGAGCTTTCTAGGTTGAAAAATAACTGGTGGGAATACAGGCTTGAACCATTGGTTGATATACATTTACATTCGGATTTGAATGCACCTAATGGAATTAATGGAAAATATGAGTATGTATTAGTTTTTGGACTCATAGCCTTTTTTATTCTAATTATAGCCTGTGTTAATTATGTAAATCTAACAACAGCAAAATTTACGAATAGAGCAAAGGAAGTTGGAATAAGGAAAGTCGTTGGGTCAATCAAAGCTCAATTGATCATACGATTCCTTTTAGAGTCTGTACTAATCTGTTTTATAGGCACTTTAGTAGCACTGATATTAGTAAAAATTTCCTTACCTTTTTTAAGTGATTTAGCCGGCAAAAGCTTGGATATAGGCTACTTTAATGATCCATTTGTTTTACCAGGATTTGCACTCCTTGCTATTATATTAGGTCTCATAGCTGGTATTTATCCTGCTTTTTATTTGTCGTCATTTAAACCTGCCACCGTGTTAACGGGGAAATTGATTGGGAAGCCAAATAAATCATTCATGCGGAATGGCTTAGTTGTGTTTCAGTTTTCGATTTCTATTTTTCTTTTAATCTCTACATTAATCATTCACAAGCAATTAGATCTTTTCCAGAGTAAGAATTTAGGTTTTGACAGAGATCAAATTCTTGTAGTTAAGAACGCTGCGCTTTTAGGAGGACAAAAAAATTCATTTAAGAATGAGCTGAAGCAATATTTAAACATCCAAAGCGTTACAGAGTCATCGTCTTTACCCGGAAAGCGTTTTAGTAATTGGGCTATTAATTTAGAGAATGGTTCGCCATTAACATTAGATTTCTATATTTGTGATTGCGATTTTATCAAAACTCTTGACATTGAGTTATTAAAAGGAAGGTTTTTTTCAAGGGAATATTCGCTGGATTCAAATGCTATAGTGCTGAACGAGGAAGCGACAAGAATATTTGGGGGGGAAGATCCAATCGGCAAAGAGATTGTCAGAAATGAAAGAAGGTTCAAAGTTATAGGTGTGGTTAAGAATTTTCACTATGAGTCGCTTAGAGATGAGATTGATAAGATGGGAATGGTTTTACCGCTAGATTCTGAAGAGTCGGAACGCTTTATATCTGCTAAGGTCAAGACATCAGATCTTGGTAACACTATTGATTTTGTAAGAACCAAATGGGAAAAACTTGCCCCGAATATGCCTTTTGAATATTCCTTCCTGGATGATGATTTCAATAAATTATACATAAGCGAAGAAAGAACTCGAAAGCTTTCATTTATATTTTCATTCTTAGCAATATTTATTTCATCGTTGGGTATGTTTGGATTGGCCTCATATATGTCAGAACAGCGCATAAAAGAAATTGGCATCAGAAAAGTGTTAGGGGCTAAAGTATCGGGGTTGGTTTATCTGTTTTCTAAAGAGTTCTTGTTGAAAGTCATTATAGCCAATATTATTGCTTGGCCTGCAGCCTACTTTTCAATGTTTTATTGGCTTCGGGATTTTGCATATAGAATAGATATATCTTTAGTGATTTTTATTTTTTCGGCTTTGATTGCTATTGCGATTGCCCTGTTATCCATCAGCTACCAGACCATAAAGGCGGCCACGGCCAATCCCGTGGATTCGCTGCGGTATGAGTGATGGAGAGGATAATTTCAAAATTGTGAAAATAAGGCAGCTCTCCGGATTGTAACGAGAAATAAGATAAGAACTCAGACGGAAGAGGGCAAATTTCTCCTTTTTGGGGTCAAAAAGTTAATGTTTCAGGGGCGGGTTTTGTGGAAAAGTATCGTAATTGCCTGAAAAGAAAAGAAATAGCCGGGCCCGTCCCCTATAAAACTCTCCCCTATAAAACTCCTATAAAACTCTATAAAACTATAAAAAGAAAATAAAAGGAACCTATTAGGGCTTTTTTTCGTCTTTATTAGGAGAGACCCTAGGTCTCTTGGGGCTCTTTTTGTCCGAACTGATTTGAGTGCCTCATGATTTGTTCTTTTAAAAGGAGAGTGGAATGAAGAAAATTTTCCTATCGGCTTTTGGTTTGGTTTTTTTGGCCCTTTTGTTTATTCTTCTTATGCCCCATAAAGCAGCGGCCTGCTCCACCTTCAAGCTGCAGAAAGGAAAATGCCTTATTTACGGGCACAACCTGAATCAGGGAGATATAGATGTGCCGGGATTGATCTTCATCAACAAAAGGGGTGTCTTCAAGTTGGGAAGGACGCTGAGCGAATTGATGACCAAGGAGGGATTGAATCCTTCTTCTCATTGCTGGATTTCCAAATACGGGTCTGTGACTTTCAATAATTTCGGAAAGGATCTGCCTGACGGCGGGATGAACGAAGTCGGATTATATATCTGGGAGATGAGCGCTGATTTTGATGAGTATCCGAAAAAGGACGGCGTGCCCAAACTCAATCAGATGCACTGGATGCAGTACATTCTGGATAATTGCCTGACTGTTGAGCAAGCAATCCAATACGCCAAGGACATTGAGATCGACGGCTGGGGATGGCATTTTTTCATCGGAGATGCGGAAGGGAATACAGCGGCTGTTGATTTTGTGGATGATGAGGTTCTTATTTATACAGGGGAGGATATGCCGGTACCCGGTATTTTCAATACGTTCTATTCAAGGGAACTGGAGGTGTTGAAATACTACAAAGGCTTTGGGGGGTTTTACGAAGTGGATCTTAGTAAACCGGAAGTCCCGCGTTTTGTTAAAACGGCCCGGATGATCAAAGAGTATGACCCTGCTGAAAATGCTGTGGATTACGGCTTTAAAATGCTGGATGCGTTGAAGGTGTATGATGTGCCGGAATGGTCTGTTATTTTTGATGTTCGAGGGAAAGGCGTTTATTTTAAAACCCGGATCAACCCTGAAATAAAAAGTTTTTCCATGGATGATATTGATTTTTCAAATGAGAATCCGGTTATGATTTTGAATATGGATATAAAAAGCGGCGGTGATGTCATGGTGCACTTTCATCCGTATACGAATGAAAAATTCAGACAATTCACCAAAGAGCTTTTGTTTCCGATTCTTCCGGAGGATTTTTTTACAAGGGGTGGATTGACCAAGGAAGAATATTTGGAGCGGTTTTCGACTCATGGTGATGCGGCGGCTCTGCCAGAGAATCAATTTTTCAAGGGCGTTTGGAAATGCAAACCCGATGCAGAGGATGATGATGAACTCATATTAACCATGGAAACAAAGGGGGAAGCGGTTTCCGGTGAAATCTCCACTTCAGATAAGGCTGAAGAGACCTATAAGATTGACCACATTCATTTGATCGGACATGATCTGACATTTACTTTTTGGACAAATCAAAAGGTGTTCATTGAAGCCAGAGCATTGATAGATGGGGATAAAGTGAACATCACTTTTTATGGGGACCGAAGGGTTTACGAAAATTATCTCCTTAAAAAGATGATGTGAAGCGGCCACTGCCAATCCTGTGGATTCGCTCAGGTACGAGTGAAGCGCAGGGAAATTTAAAATTAATGCCAACCTTTTTGATGGGGAAGGCGTATATATTATATGATATGTCTTAGTAATGTTAGACAAATAAAAGGAGTTGGATCATGAACACACTTTCGCGGACCGATGAGATAATGCTGCTGGCAGTCTGGCGGCTTAAGGATAATGCGTACGGTGTCACCATTGCCGAGATGCTGACCCGAACTTCCGAAAAGAAATGGGTCTTGGGCGGGGTTTATGTTCCTTTAGAGCGGCTGGAGAAAAAAGGTTATTTGCATTCCTATCTCGGGAAATCCACTAACAAACGAGGCGGCCGGAGCAAGAGACTGTACAAACTCACCCAAGCCGGCCTCAACGCCCTGATACAGACCAAAGCCCGGGAACAATCGATCTGGGCGAACATCACGATCTCCAGTCTGGAAAAAGGCTATGACACATAAAACAAGAGAGCCCGGGCTGTCGCGGTTCTGTGCGTGGCTGATCAAAAGGATCTTCAAAGATGAGGAAGAGGCAAAGCTCGGTGATTTTATGGAGATATACAGCGCTATTGCTGAGGAGAAGGGGAAGCTTCGAGCCGGGCTTCGATTCTGGGGCTATTTGAGCCGGTCTATACCTGGGTATATAAAGGATTCATTAGCCATGGGAGGGACAATGTTTAAAAACTATCTTAAGATCGCACTAAGAACCATCAAAAAGCAGAAAGGCTTCTCGCTCATCACTGTTTCAGGCCTAGGAGTCGGGATGGCCTGCTTCATTTTGATCTATATGTATATAAGCCATGAATTCAGCTATGACAAGTATCACGACGGCGCTGATCGTATTTACCGTATAGGGACGAGAGTGGATTTTGGATCACAGGAAGTGAGCTTCGAATCCGCAAGTGATCCGCTCATTCCCGTTTTAAGGGAAAGATATCCGGAAGTGGCGTCAGGTGTACGCATTATGAGCAGGCGCGTGCTTGTCAATCACGATCAAAGCCAATCTTTTGAATCAGGCTTTATTTATACTGAAAGAGAAATATTCGATATTTTTAACATCCCGTTAATTCAGGGAAATACTGAGACAGCTTTCAGCCGGTTGCATTCAATGATGATATCCAAGGATATGGCAGCTAAATACTTCGGGCACGACAATCCCATCGGTCAGTCGCTGAATATCAATGGGAATGACTTTGAGATCACAGGCATTGTTCAAAATCCGCCGTCCAACACGCACCTTCCGTACGGGTTTATTACTTCAATGATAAATATTGTAGAACCGGAAGAGATGACCAGTTGGGCGGATTTGAGTGCGCTGGGCTATATCAAGCTCGAACCCAATGTTAATGCGGATGATTTTGCGGAGAAGATCAAGTTTATCGGGCATGAATATGCCGGTGAGTACTTTAAAGAACGAGGCTGGACCTACATCTCTTTTTTGCGGCCGCTGGTCTCTATCCATTTGCAGTCGGTTAACGTACAGTTTCTCTATATTTTATTAACCATAGGATCTCTGATATTGATATTGGCCTGTTTAAACTTTATCAGCCTCTCTACTGCAGGAGCCTCAAATCGAGCCAAAGAAGTGGGACTTAGAAAAACAGTGGGCGCTCATAAAAGGCAACTTGTCAGGCAGTTCATCGGAGAATCTCTTGTGATATCTGTTTTTGCTTTTTTTCTTTCCTTCCTGCTGGTTATCATTTCACTGCCGTTCTTTAACAGCCTGACAGGTGGGGAATTAAAAGCTGTGGATTTGCTTTCTTTGGACAATATCATTTTTCTTGTCTTTCTCATAGTCTTTGTGGGGATGGCATCCGGCGCTTACCCGGCCCTTTTCCTGTCAAGATTTGAGCCGGCTTTGACTCTAAAAAACCGGCTGTTCACAGGGAAAAGAAAGTCCATTCTGCGGAAAGCTTTTATTGTTTGCCAGTTTACAGTCTCCATTATTTTGATCATTGGAACGGTAGCCGTGTACGCTCAAATCGATTTTATGAAGAACAGGTATCTGGGCTTTGAAAAGGAAAAAAAGCTTGTTTTCCGTGCGCGTTTTAACAACAATCATGAAGCCATAAAAAATGAATTTTTAAAACATCATAACATTATCGGGGCAACAGCTTGTTCTGCTCCTCCCGGAGAAGGATACAGCAATAGAACAACGCGGGTCGTGGGAAGAGAAGATGAGAACTGGCCTATGAATGATATGAATTTTGACCATGATTTTATTCCGGAATTTAAAATACAAATGGCTGCCGGAAGGTCCTTTAGCGACGATATGAGCACTGATGCGGGACGCTCGTGCATCATCAATGAGGCTGCGGTGCGGCACTTTGGCTGGAGTTCCCCTGAGGAAGCCATCGGAAAAGTCCTTGAGCGCGGTCCCAGAGAACCTGAGAACAGAAGAACCATAATCGGGGTTGTTAAAGATTTTCATTACACGGGATTGCAGCGCGCCATCGAACCCCTGGTGATGCTTAATGAGCCACAGAATTTTTACTCTATAAGCCTCACAATAAAAACAGAAAATTTAAGTGAAACACTTTCCTTTATAGAAGGAAAATGGAATGAACTCCATCTGGGCTCTATCTTCAGTTATTCATTTCTTGATGAGAGGTTTGACCGTTTCTATCGGTCTGAGGAGATAACCGGTAAAATGCTGACGGTTTTTGCCAGTCTGGCCATTTTTTTATCCTGTCTCGGCCTCTTTGGTTTGGTTTGTTTTACGGTCAGACAGCGCACCAAGGAAATCGGAGTCCGCAAGGCTTTGGGCGCATCTGTTCCCAATATTCTGAGCCTGCTTTCTAAAGAGTTCCTTAAATGGATCGTGATCTCTAACGTCATTGCCTGGCCTGTCGCTTATTTTGTTGGGAACAAGTGGCTGGAGAACTTTGCTTTCCGGATCGATATGGGGTGGTGGATGTTCGCTGTTGCCGCATTTGCGGCTCTGGTGATCGCTCTTTTAACCTTAAGCTTTCAGACCATCAAAGCCGCGGCGGCCAATCCGGTGGATTCGCTGCGGTACGAGTGAGAAAAATAGGGGGGGGAATAGGGGGGACGGGCCCGGCTAATTTCATTATTTGCAATAATATAGATAGAGATTTCCACAATATTTCCCTTTGATATCCCCTGATATGAGATATTTTCAGGTATAAAACGTCTTCTATATTGTTCAGATTGTTTATATCACTCTGTTTAACAGATCAGGGATGATTTACTGTGGAAATAAATAAGTTAACAAAAAATAAAGGGGGTTCCAGATGCCGCGATCAAAACGCTTTTTTATGCCGGGATATGTGTGGCATATCACTCAACGGTGCCACAATAGGGAGTTTCTCCTAAAATTCAAACGTGACAAACAACGATGGCTGGAATTACTTTTTCATGCAAAAAAGAGATTTGATCTTTCTATTCTCAATTATGCGGTTACTTCTAATCACATTCATTTGCTTGTTGAGGATAAACGATATGATAGGTCAATCGCAGGGGCCCTCCATTTTGTGGCTGGTCGGATGGCATGGGAATACAATAAAAGAAAGAATCGGAGAGGGGCCTACTGGGAAGACAGGTATCATGCCACTGCGGTGGAGACGGATAAGTATCTTCTCGAATGTGCGGCTTATATTGATTTAAATATGGTACGGGCTGGGGTTGTGAATCACCCTGCGGAATGGGAATTCTGTGGATATCAGGAAATTTTAGGATATAAAGAGAGGAGCTCACTTATAGATAGGAATCTTTTATATAAATATTTCTGCATAAAGGATCCGAAGAATCTGGGGCGATTTTATAGGGCGGTTATAGAGGAGAAAATGAGGCAAGAGAGATTAGAACGGCAAAGCAGATGGACGGATGCTGTTGCGGTGGGAAGTAAGAAGTTTACAGAAAGATTCATACAGGATTTAGGCATAAAGGCTCGTAATAGGGATATTAAGATTACGGGGGCGAACCAGAATAGTTATCAAATTGAAGAGGGCAAGAATCTATTTTTGGCATCAAAAAGTTAATGTATTCAGGGAGGGGAAATGTGGAAAAGTATCGTAAATAAATGAGAATAAAGGAAATAGCCGGGCCCGTCCCCCTATAAAATTAATCCATGTAGCGGCCGGCGTTGACATCGATGACTTCGCCGGAAACATAGTCGTTCTCAAGAAGATATAGAGCGGTGTGAGCGATCTCTTCCGGTCTTGCGATCCTGCCAAAAGGTGTCGCCCGGGACAATATTTCCTTCTTTTCCGGAGATAGGAAGCCTGTGTCCACCGGCCCCGGTGCTATGGCATTCACCCACACATCTGGTGCCAGCTCCTGCGCGAGAGCAAAAGTCATGCCTATGACTCCTGCTTTGGAGGCCGCATAATGGCAGCCGATCGTCCCTCCCATTTTTCCGGCAATGGATGAGATATTCACGATCTTTTTCAGATCCTTCCGGAACTCCAAAAAAGATGCCCGGCTGCAGTTGAAAACTCCGGTAAGATTAACATCCAGTACTTCGCGCCATTCGTCTTCTTCGATCTCCAAGAGAGATGAATGGATCCCGGATAGCCCGGCATTGTTCACTAAGATCTGAATGCTGCCCCAACTTTTCTTCAGCGTTTTAATCATGGACAGTACTTGAGAAAAATCTCTCACATCGGCCTGGATCTTTTCAGCCTTCAAGCCTTTATCAATAATATTTTTTGTGGTCAGATCCGCTGCCTCAGCATTCTTATGAAAATGCACAGCCACGTTTGCGCCTTTCTCAGCCAACGCTAAGCTTATGGCCCGGCCTATACCGCGGCCTCCTCCGGTTATCAGGGCATTCTTTCCTTTTAATTCCACAATTTCCCTCCATTCCAATATCAATAGGTGCCTTCATAGTAATCTTTGAGGGCTCTCAAATCAATGGATATTACCTTTTGCAAAAAGAGAAAGGGGACAGAAACCATCTCCTCAGGAAAAATGAGGCAAATGAGCTAACTGTCCCCAATTTCATACTATTTGCATCTATTCGCAGTAGACTTTGACTTTTTCTTTTCCTTCAATGTCGATTTCCAGGTCATCCAGGGTTTTTATCAGCTCTTCCACGTCGTCTTTAGTCATGTTTGTGAAATTCAGATCAAGCCCTTTTTCGGTCAGCACTTTGTCCACTTTCTCCTGTGCTTCCTTGGGTATGAAGGAAGCCCATTTCATGCCGGCCCTGATGAGGTTGAGCGGAATCCGGATGTTGACTCTGTCTCCTCCTTTGTCTTTAGGTTCAACCAGCACTCTGAGGTATTTGAAAACTTTGGTTCCTGAAGCATCCTTGATTTCCGTTGATTCTTTTTGATCTTTGGTAAGGGCTTCCATGAGTTTTTCAGTCTCCTCCACAGTGATTTTTCCTTCTGAAAGCATTTCTAAGATCTTTTTCCTTTCTTCGTTCATTATGATTCTCCTTTTATGTTTTTATATGATATTGATATATACGGTTTTATCTTTTTCTTGGGAATCCACATCCACCCTCAGCCCGGAGAGGGAGAAGATCAAAGCGTATATCATGAAATAGGAACAGAATATCTTCTTGCTGCGGCCGAACGGATAGGCCAGGATCCCGGCCACCAGAATAAGAGGAAATACGACAATAAGCAGAGCGAACACAATGATCCATACCAAAAAGAGAGGCAGCGGGATGGTAGTTTTCCTTCCCTCTTTTGAAACCACTTTGATTTTCATCCATACGGGTATCATTTGTCACCTCTCAATTTTTTTAAGGCTTCTTCCACAGTGATGGCTCCCGAAGAGAGCTGGTCCAGGATCTCGTTTTTTTCTGTGGGCGGATTTACCTCTACAAATTGCAGTTGTTTGGAGATCTTATTGAGCCGGTTTTTCACAGAAGGATAACTGATGCCAAACAGCTTTTCCATATCACGGATATTTCCGTGGGTCTTTAAAAATGCAATAATGAAGATTTGGTCATCATTACTGAGTCTGGAGAGAGGCGGCAGTTCGAATGTGCCTTCTACTGTGATGTCTTTTTGTTTGAGCCTGACTCTCTCTATGACGAAATCCTCGTTATGTGTGAATTTGATCAGTTCAAACCAGTCTTGAGTCATTTTGTTTGATCTCCTTATTTGATTTTCAATGGAATGATAATTAAAATAATTAAGTTTGTCAAGCTAAAAAATTAATTATTTTAATAAATAATGGGAAATAAATTAATAAAATGAATAAAGAGAGGTCAAAAAATCAAAAAAATTTATCGGGATTTCCTACTTTTTGGGAATGGAGATCGGCTTTTTTTCATCGTCTAAAGCCACATAAGTGAGTTCAGCTTCTGTGACCGATATGTTTTTAGCGGAACCGTCATAGCGGTCAGCCTTGACCTCCACTTTTACTTTGAGGGAAGTGTTGCCGATGGAAAGAGTTTGTGTATAGAAGGACACGACATCGCCCACATATACAGGATTGTAAAACACCACCTTGTTCATGGCTACAGTGACGAAATTCAGGGCGGCGGTTTTGCGTGCTTCCAGGGCGCCGGCTATATCGATTTGGGAGAGAATCACACCGCCGAAAACAGTGCCGTAGCGGTTGGTGTCCTTGGGCATGGGCATGGACCGAAGCGTCGGTTCGTTTTTTTTCATGATATCTCCCTTGTTTCTTAATTACATTCCAGTTATGGCCCGCTGTATAAATGCCAGACAAGCCATGACTATGAAAAGGATAATGGATGATAGGGCCCAGCCTCTGCCGGCATGAGAAGCCACTCCGATCATTCCTCCTGTTCCTCCAAAAAATAACACCACATAAGTGATGACCATCCATTTGATTTCTCTGAAGTTGATTTTCAAGATATAGTCAAGAATCCCTTCTATGATTAAGAAAGAAAGCATGAGGATGATCTGGATATAATAGAGTGGCGCGCGTTCCAGGGAGGGTGCTGTGACCAGAAGATAAACAAGAGGAATAGCTGTGAGCAAAAGAATCAGTCCCAGTCCATATTCAAGTTGAGATTTTTTCATAAGACGGGAAATAAAGATAAGAATAATAATGATGTAGATGGTTTGAGCCAGGAGAGCTCCGATGAGATCTGCCTTTTCTAACATCATAAGTATTATGATATACTGAAAAAAATAAGTAAACAGGTATGTCATCATGTCATTATGGAGGAAAAAATCAATTTTGGGCCCTAAAAAAGGTCATATATGGGGGTTTTTTCTGTGGAAAAGTGTCGTAATTATATGAAAATAAAAGAAATAGCCGGGCCCGTCCCCCTAATTATATTGGTTTTGTTGTTGGCTTGTGGTCAGGGGCCTTTTTCTAAAACGTGCCAGACCTATGAAGAGGCCGCGGATCCGTCCCCGGATCAAACCGCCCTTTGGAGCGCGGCCGAACCCGGCCTTAATGCTTCCATGGGATCCATTGACAGGCGTTATCCCAAAAGTGCTCTTCCCAAGCTCGAATCCATACACACCTGGAGCGGGACAGCCTGGCGGGGAGAGAGGGTTTCCGCGCAGCTGGTCCTGTGGTCAAAGGATGAGGTCCCGAACATAACCTGTGAGTTTTCAGATTTCATAGGCAAGGACAAACAAAGACTTCCCTCTCAAATCGCCCAGGCACGGTTTGTCCGCTATGTTCTGACCGATGAATTTGCAGATGGATGCAGCCAACGCCGGCCTGAAGATTATGCCTCCAGCCTGTCTCCGGATGCTCTGGATTCTGTGGGATGTTTTCATATGAAGGGCGAATCCACCCGGCCTGTCTGGATCACTATCCAAGTCCCGCGTGAAGCTGAACCCGGAATATACCAATCCACACTGACCTTGAGCGCCCGGGGAAAAAGAGTCGATTCCTTCCTGTTCTCCCTTGAAGTTCTGTCCAGAGAGCTCCCGGCCCCGGCAGAATGGGAGTTTCATCTGGACCTGTGGCAGAATCCCTATGCTGTGGCCCGCTGGCACGGGATCAAACCCTGGTCCAAAGCGCACTGGGAAAAGCTCAAGCCCCTTATGAGAATGCTGGCACAGGCCGGCCAGAAAGTGATCACGGTTTCTATCAATGAGAAGCCCTGGGCAGGGCAGACTTATGATCCTTTTGAATCTATGGTTAGATGGCAAAAGAAAACAGATGGAAGCTGGGACTATGATTGCACGGTTTTTGATAACTGGGTGGGATTCATGATGGATTTGGGCATCAAAGAGCAGATCAACTGTTATTCTTTGATTCCCTGGACCTCGGAGCTTGTGTATTTTGATGAAAGAACAGGGGAGAAGCAGAGCATAACCATCGAGCCAGGCTCCAAAGAGTTTGTGGAGATGTGGACCCCCTTTCTTAAGGATTTCAGCGCACATCTTAAAGAGAAAGAATGGCTTCAGAGAACCAATTTTGCTATGGATGAGCGGAATCCTCAGGACATGAAGGAAATGCTGGATTTTATGGGGAAAGTGGCTCCTGATTTTGGCATTGCATTGGCTGACAATCACAATTCCTACAAGCTGTTTCCGGACCGGATCAAAGACCTCAGTATCTCCCATTCCAAGGGCATGATTGACCGGGAGGACCTGGAATACAGAAACTCAAAAGGATTTCCCACTTCCTTTTATGTGTGCTGCGGTGATGAATTCCCAAACACCTTTACTTTTTCCGACCCGGTTGAGGCGGTGTTTTTAGGGTGGTATGCCGCGGCCGCAGGATTTGACGGCCTTTTGCGCTGGTCTTATTGCAGTTGGGTCAAGGATCCTCTTCGGGATTCGCGGTTCAGGACCTGGCCGGCCGGGGATACCTCTATTGTTTATCCGGGAGCGAGAAGTTCCATCCGTTTCGAACGTCTCATAGAAGGGATACAGGATGCAGAAAAAATAAGGATTCTCATAAGCGAGTTTGAAGATGCCGCATCAGAGGAGGACAAACATAAACTTGAAAGACTCAATCAAACACTATCTGAGTTTGATATTTTGGAAAGACCGGAGGACCTTCAAGATCTAATCCATAAAGGAAAAAGAATACTCAAAGAGCTTTCAAAGTAAAAAAACAAAATGGCGGCCTTTAGTATATCAAAAATAGGAACGTATGAGAGCTGTCCGCTCCAGTACAAGTATGCTTATATTGAAAGACGCAAAGTGGAGGTTAAGGATACTGTGGAGACTTTTCTGGGTTCCCGCGTGCATGAAGCTCTGGAAAAACTTTACAGGGACAAACAGTTTGAGAAGCTCCTTTCTCTGGAAGAGCTTTTAGGTCATTACAACCGTATTTGGGAGGATGAATGGGACGATACGGTGATCCTTGTCAAAAAGGACTACGAACCGGATAACTACCGGAAAGTAGGGGAGAGGCAGCTTTCCGATTATTACAGGCGGCACTATCCTTTTAATAAGGGCCGGGTCATTGGGCTTGAGACAAAAAGCTACCTGCCTCTGGATGAAGAGGGAACATATTCGTTTCATATAAGAATCGACAGGCTCATGTCTATGGGAGAGGGTCTGTATGAAGTGCATGACTATAAGACCGGGAGTTCGCTTCCGGAACAGGAAAGCCTTGATAAAGACCGGCAGCTCGCCATGTATTCTTTGTGGGTCAAAGAGCAGTTTAAAGATTTCAAAAAAGCCCGGCTGGTGTGGCACTATCTGAATTTTGATAAAGAGATGGAATCGTTCAGGACGAATGAGGAGCTTGAAGAGCTGAGACAGGCGATTCTTAAAGAGATAAAGGGAATAGAGGCGGCTGAGGAGTTTCCTGCCAGTGTGTCTGAGCTTTGTAACTGGTGCCGGTACAAATCGATCTGCCCGGAATGGAGACACGAAGCAGAACTTGAAGAGAAAGAGGAAAACGAATATCTCAATGATCCGGGCTTAAAGCTGGTAGATGAGTATGTGCGCCTCAAAGAGGAACTGAAAAAGCATCAAAAAGAAGCCGGGGATAAACTTAATAAGATCGAGGAAGCGCTGCTTGAGTTTTGCAAAAGGGAACATGTTTTTACTGTTTTCGGCTCAGAGAAAAAAGTATCAGTGAGCGAGTACAGGGATATGGCCTTTCCGGATAAAAACACGAAGGAACGGAAAGAGCTTGTGGCAGAATTAAAGAAAATGGGGAAATGGGATGAAGTATCAGCTATTGATGTGTATTCACTTAAAAATATCCTTAAGAATCAGGGTTGGGGGGAAAAGGAGCTTGCCCTTTTAAAAAGATTCGCTGAGGAAAAGAAGGGATACAGGTTTTCTCTCAAGAAAAAATAACACGGGAGCGACCAGCCATGCCTGAATTTCATCCGTTAAAGCTGGAAGCAGTAGGAAAATTTAATCAGGAAGATATTGTGGGGATGAAGGGAAAACAGATCCTGCATCCCTCCGGTTATCGAAAAATCATTCAGGGATAAAGTATCGGTCCTTCCCTGTGTCCAGACAACATACAGGGTCGAGCCGGGTATGTATTCCCACCTGGCCACTAGGTTCATGCGGAACTGAAGGAAGTTGAAGTCCGGTTTACCAAAGGTATAGTCCACCACTCCATCCAGGTTCTCATCAACAGAGTACTCATTGCCAGAAGGATCATAGTCGATCTCGTTCGCAGTGAATGAATGAAACCGGTCCGTGTATTCTTCGGCCCTGGAGTCTGTGATCCGTTTGAACTCGGAATATCCTCCGGATGAGATAAAGGGCTGTCCGTAGAGCTGGATGGAGAGGTCAGGCGTCAGGCTCAGATTCAGGCGGCAGGTCAGTCCCAGGGTGTTCTGGTCTATCCTGGAAAAAATGTATTTCTTTCCATCATCCTGTTCCAGTGTGGTGATATACTGGAGTTCGTTCAGGTTGAATGTATAAGTCGGTGAAAGAGATAAGGAAAGCGCTTTGTTGGGGCGGTATGAGACACCCACTCCTAATTCATTCATTCTGGAGTCATTCTCATCGTTGTAGGAGAGGTAAGCCTCTGCAAAATAACTTAACTTTTTTCTGCTGTCTGACTCCAATGAAAACCAGCTGTTCCACGCCCCCGGCCACCGCAGGGCAGGCCCCCCCCGGAGGGAGCTGGTAGACAAGCTGCTTCCCTGCCGGTTTATTCCTCCGCTGAAGCTCCAGTAATTTTTAAACTGCCCCCAGAAACCGGTATTTCCGCCATCAAAGATGGATTCTCCGCCGAAATCCCATCCCATCCATTGGTTGAAATTAAAGGAGATCTCGCGGAAAATGCTGAAAGGTTCAGTGATCCTGTAGTTGGCCCAGATCCACTGCATGATGACATCAGACTTGTAAAGGTATCCCATGTCATTGAGTTCGAGCCCGGGCGAGCGCCATGTGACACCGCCTGAATAACGGAACCCGGAACTGCCTCCCTTTCCGAAGTTGATGGTTCCGCCGTGACCAAAAAGGGAAGTCCTCTCTGGATCTACTGAGACATGGTCTGTATCAGGCCGCTGGAAATACCGGACCGGAGATTCCTGTGTCCGGAGAAGGGCTTGTTTGCTGCCTTGGACCTGACTGAAGACTGTATTGAGAATGAAATAATATGTTTTATTCTTCCAGAAGTGGACGAAATCGAGTCCACCTGTATATGCCGCATCATGAAGAAAATTCAGCTCTTCATACTTGATATGCCTGTTTGTGGCTGTGAACATGCCTCCTAAGACGGTATTTCCCTTGTTGTAATCCTTTTGAAGGCGGAGGCCTAGGTAATTGGTAAAGGGCTCAACGACTTCCGGACGGGTCTGTCCCTGATAGCTCATCTCTGCGCTTTCTCTGGCCGTTATGCTGTCTATGATACCGATGGAAAGTCCGTTCTTTGTCTTTCCTGTTATTTTAAAGGCGCCGAGTATGGTTGTGTTCTCGGGCATGTCAAGATATTCATGTTCTCTTGTGTCCGGATAGTACTGAGGGCTCCGTCCGATCCGCCTGGAATAAAAAAGGTTATCTCTCGAGAAGTCTCCGTCTCCGCCCATGATCTGAAAATTGAGGATATTTCTTCCCTCAATGAAAAAAGGCCTTTTTTCACTGTAGTAAGTCTCAAAGGCGGTCAGATTGACCACTGAAGGATCGGCTTCAACCTGGCCGAAGTCGGGATTAACGGTAAAATCCATGGTCAGGTCACTTGTAAGGCCGATCTTTCCGTCCAGCCCTGCATAGAGATTTTCCAGTCCTCCTGTGGCAAAAGGATTGCCTTCCTGACTTTTAAACCTTTGCATTTTTCCGACTGAATAAGGAGTCAGTTCAATCTGCCTTTGCGCTTTGATCCCTTTTATGCCGCGAAGCTCACCATAGAGATGCACCCAGCCGGATGCTTTTTGAGGTATGAGCTGCCATTGAGATGTTTGTTCTTTTCGGAATATCCTGCGTGTGACCTGAAGTCCCCAGATCTGATCGGCTTTTTTGCCGTATCTAAGCTGGGAGAGGGGGATTCTCATTTCCGCAGCCCAGCCTGCCTCGTTGGCATCGGTTTTGACATACCAGATGGGATCCCAGGTAGGATCCTCGTTGTCTCCATCATCCGAGATGATAAGATCACCCTTGACACCGGCCGCATTGACTATAAAGCAAAAGGATGTCATGTGGTCGAAATAGCTGTCAAAATGGACCTCGACCCAGTCGCCTTCGATGTCATCCCTCCTTGTCATCCTTCTCTCGATTTTATCCGGCTCACTATCATAAGCCATAACAGCCACATAGATGTATCTGTCATCGTAAAGGATTTTAAAGGCTGTTTTTTGAGAAGGCTCTTTCCCCTCGTAAGGGCTTCTTTGAATGAAACCGCTTCCCCAGGGGACTTTATCCCAGACAGGATCGTCCAGTCTCCCGTTGATTACCGGAGGATGCGGATTGATATTGCTTGTAACATAAGTCTTTTTTTCCAATGGCTCTGCAAGAGCGAAATGGAAAAATAATATATTGATGAGGAGGTATAATGATATTATCTTCATTTTCGATTTCATTTCGTTAAACTTTCTTAGAATCTGGCCTTTTCAATACATAGAGACGCTCAGCAGTCAAAAAAGGTTTACAATTTGACCTATATAATAATATCACCCCCTAATATCATCTCTAGAGGTGTTGCTTGTTCATAGAGTTTATGTCATAAATGGGCTTTGATTTTTTGTATGCATACGGAATTTAATATGGAACAAATAGATAAAATTAGAGACAGCGAAGGGAAATCTATCAAAGAAATAACTTCCAGGTTAAAAATCCTCCAGAAAGTGACCAAAGCTGTATACAGTTCGTTTGATTTAAAAAAAATTTTTAATCAGGTCACTGATGGGGCTGTCCGTACTATGGGTTATACAACGGCGGTTATTCTGACATTCAATCCGGGAAAAAGCTGTTTTGAAATCGAAGCGCTGTCGACTAAGAAAAAGCTTCTTCCTCAAATAAACAAAATATTAGGATTTTCCCTGAAGAACATCACAGTTCCTTTAAATCCTGACTTGAATGAAAATATAAAAGGAGCTTATGAAGGCAAGGTAATGGTGAGTCAAAACCTTGCGGATGCAGTGTATCCTATATTAAGCAAAAGGGCATGTTCAACTCTGCAGAAACTTGGAAAAACAAAAAATTACATCCTTGTTCCCTTAGGGGTTGAGGGCGAGTTGGTGGGCGGGATTTTTATCACAAGCGCTGATGAACGAATTAACGAAAATGAAATAGAGATGCTCAAGAGTTTCAGGCATATTGTCTCTAATGCTCTATTCAATGCCGGTTTGCTTAAAAAAGCTAAAATAGCTGAAGAATCGCTGAAGACTGAAAAGGCTTATCTGGATCAATTTCTGGAAAGCAGTCCGGAAGCTGTTGTCACGACTGACAGTTCAGGAAATATCCTTCGCATCAACAGCGAATTTACACGGATGTTCGGATATAAAAAGGAGGAGTCTGTTGGCCGCTGTATAGATGACCTTCTGGCTCCGAAGGATTTACATAAAGAAGCGTCTTCCATCACAAAGCTTGTGGGCAGAGGACAAAAATACGGGGTGGAGACAAAGCGCCGCTGTAAAAACGGGAAGATTATCGATGTCTCGCTTCTTGGGAATCCTATAAAAGTCGGAGAAAAGCAGTCCGGATCTTATGCCATTTACCGGGATATCAGCAAACGAAAAAAAGCGGAAAAAGAGCTCAAGGAAAGCGAGATGATTCATCGGGCTCTGTTCAAATACGCAAATGACGCTGTTTTTTTAATGGACCTGAAAGGCAACCATGTTGACGCTAATAAAAAAGCGGCTGATATGCTGGGATATGAAATAAATGAGCTTCTGGGGAAGTCCTTTAAAGATATTGTTGCCTCTTCAGATTTATCAGATGCAACAGACAAACTTAATGGATTGATCAAAAACGAATCCTTTCCTATGTATGAACGTATTTTCACTAAAAAAGACGGAACTGAATTTCCAGTAGAGATCAATGTTTCTCTCATAAGAGACTCGTACAATAATCCCCGGCTGATCCAGAGCATAGTGCGTGATGTCACAGAGCGTA
>Ga0307421_1000423_pt1 | contig 27081 bp, 22 predicted proteins | sample SalMarWE160270MG_FD_202163 | JGI IMG/M metagenome (GOLD analysis project Ga0307421, IMG submission 202163) | Salt marsh sediment microbial communities from the Plum Island Ecosystem LTER, Massachusetts, United States - WE1602-70 | ecosystem: Environmental > Aquatic > Marine > Intertidal zone >... | reverse complement strand
GACGCGCCTTCGCCGTGGTTGCACCCCCGGGGATTGTGTCGTCTTTTCGGATTCGGATTGATCCGTTTCCGATGTAGACAAGAGCCTTTCAAATTCGAGTTCAAGGCAGGCGACCACAAGTTTGGGTTTGGTCAAGCGGCCGCTGTTGGCAACGTTCAAGTTTGAAAGGCGTTGTCGCAGTTCGTTAACTGTTAAAGATTGCAGCGTGTCGTTTAAATGGAGCAGGGTGGCGAGTTGGTGCTTCTTTAACTTCGATGCGCCTACAAGGCCGGAATCCCTCACCTGTTGGCGTAAAGAATTAAGGGATTGAGCCTCATAGTTGAGAATTGATTCGAGTTGGTGGAGCAGGGCCGTGGGTGACTGCCCTTCGAAATCTGTCAATTGATATTTGCGCGCCAGGGAGTGCAGGTCGGAAATGCCCAACACCTTGAGGTCTTTGGACACAGACATTGCTATCCTCCATTTCTCGCTTCGCCGGATTTTCTATGCTTTGTTGGATCAATTGTTGTTTTCAACCATGGTGACCTCGACCGTAGGATACGGCATGCCGATCCCCGCATCCTTGAACGCCTGGTTAATGGCCAGGGCTCCTTCGGTCTGTGCATCCATGTAGTCAACCCGAGAGGTGTCGATCCAATAGTAAAGCACACTTTGGATGACCGAATCAGAAAAAGCTTCGAATACCAACTGAGGCGCCGGATCCTCTAGGACCCCGTTAAGTTTCAGGATGGTGGCTAAGGTAGTGCGGGTGGCCAGGTCAAGATCGGTATCGATGGTGACACCCATCGGAAGTTTGATGCGTCGGCGAGGTGCACGGGTGAAGTTGACGATCGGGCTGATATATACTTCGGTGTTCGGGATGATCACAAATCGACCATCGACCTCGCGCATTTCGGTGGAGCGCAGATCGATGGCTAACACTTTTCCTGTATAGCCGGCCACCTCAATTGTGTCCCCTATTTCAAACGGTCGTGTCAAGAGGAGGAGGATCCCGGCGATGAAATTTTTAGCGACGTCTTGCATGGCAAAGCCGATGGTCACACCGGCGATGCCCAGGCCGGCGAGCAGGGTAGACAGACGTCCGGGAGCGAGTTGCTCCAATGCCAGGATGATTCCCAGTGCCTGAACCCCCCAGCGCGTGAGCATTTGCAGAAGAATAATCAACTCTTCATCCGCATCCTGTCTAGTAAGCCGGCGACGTAGAAGTCTTGTAGCCCAAGAGGAGATCCAGCGGGCGATAAGGTAGACGAGCAACCCTAAGCCTAAACGCGGTAGAAAGGCTACAATTGCGTCGAATATCACCTGTAGATTGGACTCAGTGAAGGTCATGGCTGACACCTCAGCTTCAAGAGAAAATTCAGAAGATCATAACATAGATTCCCCCACCATTTCGGTGTTGATGCCTTGTTACAACGTGGCTGAGACTCTCGACGAGACCATGCAGTCACTCTTGGATCAAACGCTGCTGGAGTTTGAAATCGTAGCGGTTGATGACGGCTCAGAAGACTCAACTTCTGAGAAATTGAGCGCATGGTCCGAGAGAGATGGGCGTGTTCGTGTAATTACCATCGCCCATGCAGGTATCATCCCAGCCCTGAATATCGGAATGGAGGCGTGCCGTTCGCATCTCGTTGCCAGGATGGACGGTGATGATGTCGCTCATCCAGAGAGGCTGGAGCGCCAGGCTGCGTATCTTGAAGCGAACCCGGAGGTGACCGTGGTGGGTAGCCTGGTAGAGGGTTTCCCGCGCAGCGGGGTTCGGGAGGGCTTTCAAATCTACATAGATTGGCTTAATAAATTGGTAGATCACGAAGCGATTACCCGTGATATTTTCGTCGAGAGCCCGTTAGCTCACCCCTCGGTCGCGTTTCGAAGGAGGCGGGTGGAAGCCCTTGGAGGGTATCAGGAGTTTGGCTGGCCGGAGGACTATGATCTCTGGCTGCGCTTATACCTGGACGGGGCGCGCTTTGAAAAGATCCCCGAGATTCTACTCTACTGGCGTGAACATCCAAAGCGCCTGACGCGCACCGATTCGCACTACTCCGTCGAGAATTTCCTGCGCGCCAAGGCAAGGTACCTGATACAAGGGCCGCTACGAGGCAGGGATGCTGTGATCGTGTGGGGTGCCGGCCAGATGGGCCGGCGGCTCTCAAAGCATTTAGTGCGCGAAGGTGCGCCGCTTGCAGCGTTTGTGGATATCGATCCGAAGAAGGTAGGCCGGACCCGCAGGGGAGCGCCGATTATTCCCCCGGAGGAGCTGAAAGAATGGTGGGGACGATTTTCGAATCCTGTTGTCCTGGCTGCGGTGGGGTCGAGGGGGGGGCGAGCCTTGATCCGCGAGAACTTGTGCAGTAGAGGTCTCCGCGAGGGTATTGATTGGTGGGCTGTCGCCTAGTTATGTGAATTTCTTTTTGATGACTTGATCGGGTGGGTAACATCTACCGGGTCGCGGTAGCAGCCGCGGGACGCGGCTCTGGTAATCGACATAGGCTTGCCCGAATTGACCGACAAGCCGTCGCTCTTCAAAAATACTGCCGACGATGATGTACAGCGTTAAACCGAGATTCAGCGCCAGAACGCTCGCTGTCATCACTGGCGTGAGCCATATAAAGAACAACCCAGCGGTGTAAAGTGGGTGACGGACATGGCAATAGAGCCCGTTGATAACCAACTCGCTCTGCTCAGATGCCCCAGGATGGAACATCTGGCGCAGCCCGAGGAAGTGCAGCGAATCGGTCTGTAAGAGACCAAGGAGCAGCAGGAGGGTGGCTAGCACTTGGCCAACAGAAGTGAGCAAAACCCAGGGCCGTGTCAGGTGGTAAAGGGTCTGCCCCGGATCAAGCGCGGCAACGGAGAGAACCGGCAAGAACGAGAGTCCCCCAACGACATTAAAGAAGAATCGATAAAAGCGGTCGCTTGTTTGTCCATAGGCGCGCTGAAAAGCTTGCTTCACCGGATTGCTGGCGAGAAGGCTGTGCAGTGCGCCGTAGACAGCGACGGCGATGAAGGTTAAAACTGGACCTGAAATCGACATGACCCTCAAATTCTGAATGTGTTTCCTTTTTGACGTTCTCGAAGTGTATTTTATTACGTGTTGCTTTCAACGAGCAGGTGCGACCATTGTAGTGTGAATTGTTGGAATTCGGTTTTGGGAGTCGACATTTCCCGGTCAGAGCATATCCTCTTGACAGGTTCATCCGTTGGATAATGTCAGCTTCCAATTAACCTCAATATCGCCCTCACACTAGGGAGCCAGTATCACACAAGAGAGGATCCCACAGCAGCCATTAGGTGAGCTTGGTGCGGATCTGGCTGCTATTGAAGAGAAGAAATCGATGATGAGCTGGAGGGGGTGATAGATTGAAAAAGGGCCGCCGTTCTATACGATTGCAGGATTACGATTATTCACAACCCGGCGCCTATTTCGTCACCGTTTGCGCCCTGGACCGGGGATGCCTGTTTGGGGATGTGAGGGGTGGAATAATGGCGTTGAACGAATTGGGGGAAATCGTTGCCGAATCATGGCAGTGGTTAGAACGGCAATATGAATATGTTAAAATAGATGAATGGGTTGTCATGCCCAATCATTAGCATGGGATTATTGTAATCACGGATTGTGGAGATGATTCATGTAGGGGCGGTTCGCGAACCGCCCCTACCCGTACCGCCCGTACGCAAACAGCCCCTACGCGATCGTTTCAATCGAAACCCAAACCATCGGCGCGTTTAAAACGGTTTCAACAAAGCGGGTCAATGAAATTCATAATACGCCCGGCGCGAAATTATGGCAGCGCAATTACTTCGAACACATCATCCGCAGCGAAAACGAATTGAACCGAATTCGTGAATACATCGCCCAAAATCCGGCGAAATGGGAATTCGATAGGGAAAATCCATCTGTGCGGTCGCCAGATCAGGAGACCGCTCCATGGTAGGACGGCGCTATCACAGCCAAGAATAGCGGAACTTGAATCAGTTCGAGCGCAGGCGAACTAAAGCAGCCTTAGCGGGTTTGGCGCTGAGCAGCATTAACGCGGTGATGACCACCGCCGAAGTCAGGCACCAGGCACACGTGGCCCCGATCACAAAGGGCTCGAGAAACGTGAGATAGATGGAGAAGAGCGTTCCGACGAAGGTCATGAGAAAGATCGCAGCCCGGGCGAGGTTGGACAATTGTTCTGAGCCCCAGCGGTCGATCAGCCAGGCGCTGAGGATGGCGGTATAGGAGAGCATACCTAGCAGACCAACGGATAGGACTCCGAACAGGAATGCGTATTCGCTCTGCTGAACGGTGTTGCAATCACCGACGGGTCCGCAGACCGCCTCCGCCCCGGTTGACTCAATGAAGGCCAGGTAACCAGCCACGACAAGCCCCACTAGCGTCAGTAGCGGCACTGCCCAGTGCAGCTGCGGCCGTTTTTTTGTTTTCTTCTGGTCTCGCCAGCGGACGCCCATGACGGCGAGGCTGGCGATCATCCCGATCAAGACGACTACGGAGAGCGAATTTCCGACGGGGTCCAGCTGGAATTTTTCCCATACAGAAAAATTGTCGGCGGAAAAATCAACCCCAGGTGTAGGTATAGGGTCTACGGTGGTAGCTGTCCCGTTCGGATTTGCTGAGCCCGTTGGCGTTTCATCACCAGGCGCCTCAGCGGTTGGCTCAAGCTCCTGGAGGGGGACAAGCGCTTCGATTGCCTCTTCCAGTCCAGGAATGTCCGGCCATGGGCTGCCGCCTTGCTCAAGCGCTTCATCGACCAATCCCGGGAACAACTCGGGGATTTCAACTGAACCGACGAGGCTCGTTTCGCCGATGAATAAGTTCGGGACGCCGTAACGATTCTCGGGGACCTCGAATTGGAGAAGCGCGCTTCCAAACAATTCGCTTCCGAGCGGGGTTGCGGCGTTGATGTACAGGATTTGGAGGGTGTCGCCCATCAGCCCCACGATGGGAGGAAGTTCGCTGGTCTCTTCGCCTGGAGGCTCTCCAATAAAAAACCATGCTTCCTGGCTGTTGTGCTTCTCGTAGAGCAGGGGGAGATATTCTTGGATCACCTTATGGCAGTGTCCGCAAGAGGGGGAGTAGAACAGAACCGCTTGAACAATTGGTCCGTCATCCGCCGATGCAGGGACAGTGATAGGCACGATGATGGCGAGAATGATGAGTATGCGCATCAGACGGTTCATTTCAACTCCTGATCTTTGAGCAAGATGGAATATTATACCGCCGGTCTGCGCTGCCAGAGCGACCAAAGCGTGCTCAATCTTTCCTCTAACCTCTGAGTAAGCGCATCCCCACCGTTTGATGTTACATCGTCATCGTTTTCAAAGTTCACATAAGGCACGCGGATGTCCTGGAAGGATAGATAGTGCGGATTCCCACTCGAGAAGCTCGACCAATCGTCCTCACGGTAGAGGCGCTCCAGTTTTTCATCCGGCAGTCCATGCTCCAGGATGCTGTCCGGTCGTTCGGGGTTGAAACGGGCGCGGTTTTTCCGCAGCGATTCTTCATAGCTTACATCGACATACAGACAAGCAGCGAGGTTTAAAATCTCGCGGCTAAGGTGTTTATATGCCGCTTCATACCCGCCATGCTCGCCGCCGCGCGAAAATTCAAGGACTACGGTGTGGTCTTCAGGCGCATCCCTCCGCCATTTCTCATACTCGAGGGAAAGGCGCTCGATAAGCAAATGCCATAAATCGTTGGTCAGGAAATATTCGTCCGCGGTCGTGTGCAATCGATGCTGATGAAAGATCGTCTCCAGGAGGTGGTCCTCTTCGAACCACGCCCAGATCATAGGGAAATCATCCAGGATGTGAAGCGAACCGATGTGAAAGCGTGCGATTCGTTCCTCCACAGGCGTCGTTTTGAGAGCGCGGATAATCTCGCTTTTCCCGGCAGCCGGTCTTGCATTGAGGATTAATACTGGGAAGAAGGTCTCTGACATGGTGGTTAAACTCCTTATACGTTATGGGGATTTTCACGACATTCCTCGATGGCGTCAAGTGTACGTTGGGATTATGAGCCGCGGCGCCGTCATGATAGAATGCCCTATTACGCCAAAACAGCTTCAAGCATCACCGTCGAAGATTGGAAACCACGACTCGAATTTAGATTTTTAAATGAGAGAGAGGCGAATTTGTCCGCCGCCCCCGAGTGCATTTTTTGTGAAATTGTTTCTGGGCAATCAGAAGCCAGTATCGTTTTTAGGGACGAACAGGTGACGGTCTTTATGGATATTAACCCTGTTAATCCGGGCCACTTACTCGTCGTCCCCAACCAACACGCATCCGGCATTGATGATGTTCCTGAAAAGGTTTGCTCGCGGATGTTCATCGTAGGCCGGAGGATGGCCAAGGCGTTGCGGCGATCGGGTTTGCAGTGCGAGGGCGTTAATCTGTATCTTGCGGATGGCGCAGCCGCAGGGCAGGACGTTTTTCACAGCCATTTACATGTCATTCCCCGTTTCAAGGGCAATCCCGGAAGTATTCACCTACAAGCGGATTTTTCAGCGCTGACCTCTCGCGACGAATTGGACGTACACGCGGAGGCGATACGCAAATCGCTTGATTCGGCAGGTGAGGTGGGCTAGAACCTGAGAATCTCGACGTGAAGCGTCGATAATAGGAGATTTTATGGGAAGTATTCAAAACATCTGCGTCTACTGCGGCTCCAGCGATCAAATAAACGCCGAATATCTCCAGGCGGCGGGCGACATGGGCGCCGCGCTTGTCGAGCGGGGCTTAAGGCTCATCTACGGGGGAGGCGGTACGGGCATGATGGGCGCGCTCGCAGACGCAGTGCTCGAGAACGGGGGCGAAGCGATCGGCATTATTCCAACGATGTTTGAAACACCAGAGCTTCTCCACACCGGGTTAACCGAGCTGATCGTGGTTGATGATATTAATACGCGTAAGGCGCGCATGGCTGAGATGTCGGACGCCTTCGTCGCCCTCCCCGGCGGGTTCGGAACCTTCGATGAGTTATTTGAGATTCTCACCTGGTCACAGATCGGCTTGCACAGGAACCCCATCGGAGTTCTGAATACGCTGGAGTACTTTACCCCGCTTATGGCTCTTATTAACCATGCTCGACAAGAGGGTTTCATTTACAACGAGCACATCGAGCTGCTGATCAACGAATCGGATCCGCATGCGCTGTTAACGCGCATGGAAGCGTTTGAATCCCCTCCGAATCTTGAACGGTGGGTCGAGCGCAAGGAAGATTACTAAAAGAGGGTCAGGCGAGAAAAACCGATAACATTTCGTGAGCCGGCCCAAGGACTCTAAGCGATGACAGAACCCATCCGTATGCTCCATTTCGCCGATAGCCACATCGGCATGGAGAACTACGGGAAAATCGACCCCAATACAGGAACATCGAGCCGGGTGCGCGATTTTCTGGACCGGCTGGATGAAGTCGTGGATTACGCCATCGAGCATGGAGCTGATCTTGCGGTGTTCGCCGGTGATGCGTTCAAAGATCGTAGCCCGGACCCCACCCAGCAGCGGGAATTTGCGCAGCGAATTAAGCGCCTGGCAGATGAGATGCCGACGCTGCTGCTCGTGGGAAACCACGACATGCCGGGCATGATGGTGAAGGCCAACAGCCTTGATATTTTCCGCGCCCTTGATGTCCCCGGGGTGATTGTTGGCTACAAAGACGACGCACAGGTTGTGCAGACGGCGCGGGGCCCCATCTTCCTGGCCTGGATGCCTTACCCAATGCGCAATCGCTTGATCTCCTGGCGGAAATACCAGGGCAAATCCATAGAAGAGCTGAACCAAGGATTGCGGGCGGAAGTGGCGAACCGCTTGGCGGTGCTGACGGAAGAAGCGGCTGTCGAGGATATGCCGCGCGTTTTCGTTGGTCACTTCACGGTTGAAGCGGCGAAATTTGGTTCGGAGCGGTCGGTCATGTTGGGGGGGGATCTTCCCATTTTAAAATCCATGGTGGCTGACCCGGTATGGGACTATGTGGCGCTTGGGCATATCCATAAGCATCAGGATCTTAACCCTCAAGGCTACCCGCCTGTCGTATACAGCGGGTCGCTCGAGCGGATCGATTTTGGTGAGGAGGGCGAAGAGAAAGGTTTTTGCTGGGTTGAGCTGCAGCGCAGTGAGACCACCTGGTCCTTTGTTCCCGTGAACGCCCGACCGTTTCGCACCGTAAGCATCGATGTTCGCTCCGAGGAGGATCCGACCGCAGTGGTTGTCGATGCCCTGGAAAGAGCGGAGACGGAGGATGCGGTTATTCGTCTGCAAGTTCAATTGCGCGCCGATCAGATCCCGGGTCTGCGGGAACGAGAGATCGAAGGAGCGCTGGCAGAAACGGCGAGCTTCACGTTCGCGCGTGAAATCGAAGATGAGACACGAGCCCGGCTCGGAGAACTATCGCCGGAAACACTCACCCCTCTCGAGTTAGTCGAGCATTATTTTGAGAGTCGTGATATTGATCCTGAAAGATTGAAGGCGCTTCTGGTGAAAGCCGGAGAGCTTCTGGAATGATTTGTCTATCCAATGATCCCTGTTGAATTAGAGCTCCGCAACTTCCTCGCTTATCGCGATCCAGCCCCCTTGAATTTTCAAGGGATCCATGTTGCCTGTTTGGCCGGTGAAAACGGCGCAGGGAAATCATCTATACTTGATGCCATCACCTGGGCATTATGGGGCAAGGCACGCAGCAACAGCCCGGATGATCTGATTCACCAAGGGCAAACTGAAATGCGCGTGGCGTTGACCTTTATGCAGGGCGATGGTCGTTTTCGCGTCATCCGCCAGCGGAAGACCGGAAAGCGCGGCAGTTCTCTACTTGAATTCCAGGTGTGGAATTCGGAAGTTGAGAGTTGGCAAGGGATAGCAGAATCAACGATCCGTGAAACTCAAGCGAAAATCGAAGGCCTGATCCGGCTTGACCACGAAACTTTTGTGAATTCGGCTTTTCTCCTTCAGGGGCGGGCTGATGAGTTCACCACAAAAACTCCGGCACAGCGCAAACAGGTGCTAGCGAATATCCTGGGCTTGTCTGTGTGGGACAAGTATGAGGAAATAGCCAAGGTGCGGATCTCCACAACGCGTGCGGAGATCGAGCGTCTCGACGGGCGTTTAGAGGAGATCGGACGAGAACTTGCCCAACGCGAAGACTACGAACTGGAGCTAAAGTCCTCTGAACTCATGGCGAGCGAGAAAGCTGCAGAACTGGAGGCGGCGGAGAAAGAATGGGCGAGCCTGGAGGGGACGCGCTCTGAACTCGTGGCTCTCCAGCGTCAGATCGACGACCTCACGAGACGAATTGCCTCTCGAGAGCGGGAACTCTCTGAAGTGCAGAAGGAGCTTAAAGAAGCTGACGCTCAAGCCGATCAAGCTGCAGTTACGGGAGCGCTGGATGAGGTCCGTAAAGCGCTCGCGCACCTCGAACCACTGCAGGTCCGGTTGAAAGAATTAGATGCTGAGCGGGAGAAATTTACAAAGGAAGCCGCTAATCTGCGCGGCGCAAATGATGCGCTCGCCCCGCAGACAGAGCCGATTAAGAAACGCATCGAAACATTGAGCGGCGCAACTGAGCCGGTATGCCCGACATGCGGGCAACCCCTCACGGATGAGCATCGCCAGGAGCTCATTGGCGATTTAAGTGTTGAGGTTACAGATCGGCGAAAGCAGTACAGCGAGAACCGCAAGCGGATCACGGAACTTGAAACAGAACTGGAGAGTCTTTCCAGTGAGCGGATATCCCTGAACGTTCAACTCTCCGAACACGCGCCCCTGCAAAAACGAGCGGGGGAGCTTGAGACGATGCTGACTCACGCTGATGAAGCCAAGCAGAGAGCTGATGGGCTGCGCGAGCGCCTCAAGCGTTGGTCAAGCGAACTCGATCAAGACCAGAAGCAAAGATCAACCCTCGAGGAGCAGGTGCAAGTTTGTGAGAAGCGATTGCGGGCTGCATCCATCACACAGAAGGAAATCGATGCGTTACGGCAGGTGAAACGATTGGCCGATGAGCGCGTTGGAGGTGCCCGTCAAAAACTTACCGCGTTAGTTTCATTTGAGGGGCAACGACAGGAGCGACTGCGCGAGCGGGAGCAGAAGGCAGAGGATTTGAGCCTGTTCGAGGATTTAAGGGTGGCTTTTAGCAAGCGCGGTGTACCAGCGATGATCATCGAGACGGCGGTCCCGGAGCTTGAGAGAACGGCGACAGAGTTGCTTTCGCGCATGACGGATGGTCGGATGCATTTGCGCATCGAGACACAACGGGAGATCAAGACCGGAGAGCTGCGCGAAGCCCTCGAAATCATCATCTCAGATGAGCTTGGGAGCCGGCCCTACGAGCTCTACTCGGGAGGGGAGGCCTTTCGCATTGACTTCGCTCTGCGCATAGCGCTTTCCCGGTTGCTTGCCCGCCGCGCCGGCGCACAACTGCGCAGCCTATTTATCGACGAGGGGTTTGGGACCCAGGACGCCCGCGGTCGGGAGCATCTGGTTTCAGCGATCAACAGCATCCAGGATGATTTCGATCTAATCCTGGTGATCACCCACCTCGCCGAACTAAAAGAGGCGTTCCCGGTGCGGATCGAAGTGACAAAGACGTCTGAAGGATCGGTTTATCAGATCGCGTAGTCGCACCGAAAGTGTCAGAACTTCGGTCTATTATTGAGTTATCTGAGCGGCTCTATGGCAAGAATGGGGTCGGGGATCTTAAAGAGGCTAGATTTCCGTTGTGATCTTCAGGTCAGTCCAGTGAGGTTTCAAGATCAACAGGGAGCCAAACGAAGAAGCATGAACCTTTCCCGGGTTTTCCTTCGCTAGACACAGTGATATGGCCGCCGTGGCGGTGGACGATCTCGTTACATATTGCTAAACCCAAACCCGTTCCTGGCGCACCCGTCGATTTGCTTGCAGAACCCCGATAAAAGCGCGTAAAGATTTCGGATTGTTCAACAAGGGGGATGCCTAACCCCGAATCTTCGACATCGACAACGACCCATTTACCGGAAGTATCTGTTTCGGAGTGGGTGCGAAGGCTGATCACACCCCCATCCGGAGTGTAGTTCATTGCATTGGTTAAGAGGTTCGTGAATACCTGACTGAGCAAGCGTTCATCGCCCTGGATTTCGGGCAAGTCAGAGGAGATCTTTGTTTCAAGCCGCAATCCTTGCTTAGCAGCGAGAGATCTCCGATCCTCTGCAAGGGAGCGAAGAAGATCATTCACCTTCATGGGTCTTCGCTGGAGTTGGGTTGTGCCAACGTCGATGCGCGAAAGTGAGAGTAAATCGTCGATGAGATTCGCCAGACGATCGCTCTCCCTTGACAGGGTTTTTAGGTAGCGCTCTGTTTTACTCCGGTCCTTAACGCGGGCGATAAGATCGAGATACAACCTGATGTTAGTCAGCGGCGTGCGCAGCTCGTGGGATACATCAGAAACAAAACGCGATTTTAAGCGGTCAATTTCCTTCAGCGCGCTGATATCGTGGTAGACACTCACGTAGTTAATGACTGTCCCTGTTGGGTTCAGGACGGGAGTGATCGTGAGTGCGGCGTCATACGTGGATCCGTCTTTGCGCTGATTGATGACTTCGCCCTGCCAGGCATTTCCCTGTGCGATGGTCTCCTGCATTTCGGAATAAAACTCATCATCGTGTTTGTCGCGCTGGAGGATTTCCGGGGTTTTTCCGAGAGCTTCCTTAAAAGAGTAATTGTTCAGTCGTTCCCAGGCGGGGTTAACGAATTGAATTGACGATTCGGCGTCTGTTACCATGACGGCATCGCCGATGTGCCCGAGGATGGCATCCAGTCGATCTCGTTCGGCTTTAAGCGCTTCTTCGAGGTCCATTCGTTCCGAGATGTCGGTGACAAGGCCGGTGATGCCCTGGGGGTTTCCCTCTTCGTCGGTGATCAGGCTGACTCCGACAAGGGCAGGAAGTGTGCGACCGCTGGGGGTTTGAAATTCAAGCTCAAACACTTCAACCGGTTCACGCTTTCCGCGTATTCGCTTATTAAAATTCTCGAGAATTTGTTCAAGATTTTCGGAATGAATAAAATTTAGCCCATCAAAGCGCTTGCCAATGACATCCTCCATTTCCGTTTCAAACATAGAGGCAAGGGCTTGATTGCCATATAGGAAGCGTCCTTCGAGATCTAGCTGAAAAATTCCGGATTGAGCGCTTTCCACTAAGGATCGGTAACGAGCCTCCGACAGAGACAGATCATGCGTGCGCTCTTCGACCTGCAGTTCCAGCAGTTGTGCCTGCGCTTCGATCTGTCCGAAGAGGTTGGCGTTTTCAATCGAAACCGCTGCCTGGGCTGCGAATGCGGAAAGCAGGTCAAGATCCTGGCCCGTGAATGGGCGGTCCAAACCGAGCCTGCGGACGGTCATTGATCCCAGCGTCCGTTGGCGAATGGAAAGCGGCACGATCGCTAGGCATTCGGGCTCATCTTCCGGCGTTCCGGGCACTTGAATGCTGTTGGGATCTGCGGTTGGGTCGTTGATCACTACAGGTTGACCGCGCTCGATGACGCCGCCCGTGATGCCCTCACCCACCTCAAACTCGAACGCCAGGAGCTCATCCGCATTTGGCTCTCGGGCTACGACGCAATGAACCGTACCAGTATCGTAATCCACCAGATGGATGCGGCTGCCGTCGCAGTCCAGTAATTGATTCGCCTGAGTCGCGATTTCGTTGAGCACGGTTTCAGTGTCGAGGGAGGCGGAGATCGAGTGGGCGGTCCGAATTAATGCTTGCGCTTCTTCGGCGCGGCGCTGCGCCTCGCTGAAAAGGTGTGCGTTCTTCGCCGCAATCGCGGCCACACCGGCAATGGTTTCCATCTGCTTGAGATGTTCACGGGTGAACTTAATATCCTTGGATAGCCCGAAGAAGGCCATTCCGCCCATGACTTCATCGCCGGCGATGAGCGGGACACCCAATAGCGCATGAATCCCGGCTTCAACAGCAGGCTGTAGGGTATCTGGATGTTCGCTGTAATCCTCCAGCAACATCGCTTTGCGTTCTTTTAAAGTGATCCAAATTAAACCACCTCCCCGGGGGGGCATCTTCTTCATTGCCTCGGGAAAGCCGAAGCTGTAGGGGAAGGTCAGGGTTTTCCCGTCCGGTTTGAGAAGGGCAATGGCCCCCGAATCGGCGCCGGTAATTTCTTCGCCGAGGCGAAGAACGCGCTCCATGATGTTGGGGAGATCGAGTTCGCTGGTGAGCAATTCAGCAACTTGAGTGCGGAGGCGCTGAATTTCCAGCGATGCTTCGATCGCTTCCCGGTTTCGGACGTGGTCGAGGGCGATGGAGACGTGATCGGCAAGCGCAGATATCAAAGGGACGTCGTCGGCTGTGAGCCACTCCGCAGTTACGGTGATGGCGCCAATTGGATCCCCGTTCGACATGAGCGGTGCGAAGACAACATTGCCGGGACCGAGGATTTTTATAATAGGGGTGAGTAAGGATTCCGACGCGGCCGGCACCATCTGGGAGATAACTTCAGGTCTGTCATCGGAAAAGGCGGCGTGCTTCGTTGAAAAAATCTTTCGGAAAAGATCAATCTTGGTGGGATCAATTTCATAATCGACGAGATCTATTCCGGCAAGTTTCTTGAGCGCTTTTGTTGCAACAGATCCTAATGAATGGGTTTTAAACACCAGACGACCGTTCGGCAATAAGAGAACCACAGTCCCTCGAAGGCCTAGATGCTGGAGTTCGTTCGTCACAGCGTGGATGACATCATCTTCGCTCGAAGCAGCCTGACGAGCCACGGTGGTGGTCGCCCGCAGGATGGAAGCCAAGATTGTCTCGTGGTCGGTGTGTTTCTTTGGTTTTGCCAAGGTAATTAACTCATCACAACGATGTCGAGTTTAGTGTATCACGGTTGGGGTTTTGGATACCATATGAGCGCTTCGATCGATGGGGCCGGAGCACGCTCAATCGAGAAAGCCATTGTCTAGATACCAGGCATGGGCATCTTCTATAGCGGATCGATGTGTTTGCGGTGCAGGTACAAGTAGTTCGCGCTGTGCCTTGCGGCTGTCATAGTAGAAATGCAGTCCGGCCAGGCGGAGCATATGTCCACGCAGAGGGATGCCCATTATCCGTCCGAGTAATTCGGCGGGGCTTGAGAGGTAACGAAGAGCCCAGCCGGGCATGTGCCAGCGTGGGCGCGGCGCGCCGACAACCTCTGCAACCGTGGTGAGCAGCTGTTCAAAGGTGATATTTTCCCCGCCGAGGATGTAACGCTCCCCCGACACTCCGTGTTCTAAGGCGCCAATGTGACCAGCGACCACGTCATCGATGTGAATCACATTGAGTCCGCCCGGGGGAATGGGTGGTCGCCTGCCGCGGGCCATGTGCATGACGATGGCGCTGGAAGCGAGATTTTTGTCCCCGGCACCGAAGACGGAAGCGGGGTTGAGGATGATGGTATTGAAGCCATCAACGGTGGAGCGCCGGACCTCTTCCTCGGCGCGGTGTTTTGCGTACCCATAGGGCCATTCCTCGGCGATATAGTTCCAGGCGTGGCTCTCGTCCATGATGGGGAGAATCTCGTTGGATTCCGCGGCGCGCTCGGGTACTCCCAAGGCGGCGACGGAGGAGGTGTGGATGAACCGCCGAACTCCGCATTGCCGGGCGGCGGAGAGGATATTATGGGTGCCCTCGACGTGGCTGGCGGCCATCTCTTCGGCGTCGGTCCAGCTTCCGACGCGACCGCCACAGTGATAAAGAACCTCGATGTCACGAGTGGCGAGAGCAAGAGAATCGGGTTCGAAGAGATCCCCCTGTACTAGCTCGACAGGGACGCCTTCCAACAACGCCAGCGAACTGGTGGGTCGGTGGAGGGCGCGAACATGATGGCCGTGTTTAACTAGTGCTCGGCAAAGGTGTGAGCCGATGAAACCGGTCGCACCGGTAACAAGAATATTCATCTTCAGGAACTACCTCCGTCGGGTTTATTCTTTTTGGACCATCAAGTTTACCTGAAAGCCGGGACTTCTGGGAAGCCGTGGCTTTTTTCGCGCCAGTCCAGCACGGTCCGAAATCCCGCTTAAGTACTCACCTCGCAGCCTCAAGCAAGATTTCCACAATATACTTTCTCCTATCTGCAAACAACTAGAAATCCAACGCTTTCCTGGTCTCAAGTTTTTTCACTTCGCTTATTTGCCATCCCCTTAGAAATACCACTTCAATACCCATTTCGGTAGATGTTTTCCTGTCCCGATTAAGTTACGCTATCCATGCGATATTTATTGAAGACGAAAACACATTCCGCTCTGTGAAGAGAAACGGAAGATCCAGATATTGAGTATTGACAAACGATCCAAATTAATATAGAGTACTCTATATAACAGAGTACTCTGGAGGAATGATATGGATCGGCATGAGGCACATGAGTCGCTAGAGATTGTTCGGCAGGCCATGGAACAGACCCAGAGCGCGGTTGCGCGAGCGGGTATGGGATATATGTTCATCATCTGGGGGATCGTCTGGCTTGTGGGATTCCTCGGCAGTCAATTCTTAGGTGAATTACAGGGTTATCTGTGGCTGGCGCTTGATGTCTTCGGCATCGTGGGAACGGCAGTGGTCATCTTGAAATCGAGTCGGCGGGTACGAACGGCGCACGGTAAGCGGATCGGCATATTTTGGCTGATGATTTTCATTTATGGCGGCCTACTATTCTGGATCACTGGTCCGATTGAGGGCAATCGTTATCTCTTATTCATCACAACACTTGTCGCCTTTGCTTATGCCATTATGGGGATTTGGTTTTCGCCACCGCTACTGTATATAGGTCTCTGTATCACCGCTTTAGCCATCGTTGGCTGGCAACTGATCCCTGCCTACCTTGGAATTTGGCTTGCCCTCGTTGGGGGTGGAGGGTTGATTATCTCAGGAATATTTGTGCTGCGAGTCAAGGCGTAACCGATGGCGAATCTTGATACGCTCATCCACCAACCCGTACGTTTACGTATCGTAGCCTCACTGTCCGCACTCCCCGAGGATGGGTCTGCAGAGTTCACCTTCCTCCGCGATCTCCACGATCTGACAGACGGCAATCTGGGGGCGCATTTGCGAAAACTGGAAGAGGCGGGCTATGTGAGTTTGGAAAAAACCTTTGTTGAGAGGAAGCCACGTACCTTCATCACCCTCAGTCGAAAAGGCAGGAAGGCTTTCGTGGAGCATGTGAAGGCTCTCGAGCAAATATTGAAGGACAAACCCTGAACTATGTTGCTGCTCAGCAGCGGATTCAATCGAGGAGGAAAGGATATGCCACCAGTACTTGCAGTTACCGACTTAGTGAAATGTTACGGGGATTTACGCGCGGTAGACGGAGTCACTTTCACTGTTGATGAAGGTGAAATCTTCGGGATGGTCGGTCCGAATGGGGCTGGAAAGACCACGACCATCGAATGTCTTGAAGGACTTCGACAACCAGATGGCGGAAGCGTGTCGGTTTATGGGATTGACCCCTTTAAAGAGTGCCGCGCGGTTATGGAGAGAATAGGGATTCAACTCCAGGAATCGGATCTTCCCTCCCGTATACGGGTGGGGGAGGCTTTGCATCTTTTCGCATCCTTTTATGCTGAGTCGGTTGATCCCGAAGGGCTGCTTGAGCGGATGGGTCTTCAAGAGAAAGAGAGATCACCTGTTGCAAAGTTGTCGGGGGGGCAGAGACAGCGGCTGTTCATCGCCCTGGCATTAATCAACCGCCCGGAAGTGGTTTTTCTCGATGAGCTAACGACCGGACTCGATCCGCAGGCACGGAGGTCTATGTGGGATTTGGTGCTCGAGATACGCGACCAGGGGAGTACCGTTTTTCTGACAACCCATTATATGGAAGAAGCCGAGCGCTTATGTGATCGGGTGGCCATTATGGATCATGGTCAGGTTGTCGCTCTGGATAGTCCGCGGGCACTGATCCGCGATCTGGGAATCGAACGAAGGTTGAGTTTTTATCCCTTAAATGGTTCCGAGGATCTGGGTCTTGAAGCGTTACCCGGTGTCGAGCTTGTCGAACGCAGACAGGATCGCGTGATCGTCTCCGGATCTGGGAAAAGGTTCATCAGCAAGGTCGTCCATGCGTTGGAAGATAGTGGTATTGACTTCGATGATCTGCGGACAGAGCAGCCCAACCTGGAAGACGTATTCCTCTCCCTGACGGGGAGAGCGGTGAGGGAGTAAGAAGATGCGCAGCTTAACGGAACTGACGAAAACATCGATCAAACTTTACATCCGCGAACCCATTGCGGCGTTCTTTACCCTGGCTTTCCCAACGATGCTGATCTTGATCTTTGGTGCTATGTATGGCAATGACCCATCACCGATTTTCGATGGATTAGGGAGCATGGACGTATCCATGCCGGCATACTCGGCGTTGATCCTGGGCACGATCGGCCTTCTCTCTGTGCCCATAACTACAGCAGGCTATCGCCAGCAGGGTGTCCTCAGGCGGTTTCGAGCCACACCGATGCACCCGCTCACATATATTGTTTCCGACCTGTTGACCAACCTGGCGATGACAATTCTCGGAATGATCTTGCTCTTCACTGTTGGATGGCTGCTCTACCGGGTCCAATTTGAGGGTAACATCCTGCTTCTGCTATTCGCTGTGATCCTCAGCGGTTTAGCGATGAGCTCGATGGGGTACCTCATCGCCAGCATCGCTTCCGGTGCGCGGGTGGCGCAAGTTATCGGAATGGTGATCTTCTACCCGATGATGTTCTTGTCAGGGGCGGGGATGCCCATCGAGCTGCTACCTCCCTCGGTTCAACGCGTCTCAGATTTTTTGCCTCTCACCTACGTCGCTCGGCTACTCCGGGGATTGTGGTTCGGAGAACCACTTGTTGATCATCTTCTAGAGGTTGTGGTACTTGTGGTCATCCTCGTCGTATTTGGCGGGGCGGCAGCGCGCTACTTCCGCTGGGAGTGAACATTGCCGGCTGCGATGCTTGCAGCAACTTTAGATTGTGGTGAAAAATTATCAGAGGAATGCCATATGGCAATGACGAGGTTCGAAAAGCTGTTTGTTAATCGCCAGGAAAAAACCGAGCGTAACATTGAAACAGTTCAAAACCGCCTTCATAGTTTGAACATTCAAAACATTCATGACGTGCTTGAAATTGGATGCGGGATAGGAGCATTGTCAGCGTTCTTATCAAGCGAGTACGGCATGAACGTCCACGGTACGGATTTTGATCCCGCGCAAATCCAGATTGCCAGGGAGCTGTATAAAGAGGGCGACCGTCTCCATTTTCATATCGAAGACGCGGCGAAGCTCACTTTTGAAGATGCTAGTTTCGATTTGGTTCTCTCGCAGAATGTGTTTCATCACATAGCAGTCTGGCCCCAAGCGGTTAGTGAAATCGCCCGGGTATTACGGTTAGATGGGCATTTAATTTGGATTGATATGGTTTTCCCAAGGGTAATTACGCAGCTTTTCAAACCACTGGCAAAAACCTATGGTCTGTATACGTTTGATGATATTTGGCTTGAGTTATGGGATAATGGTTTCGATGAACGTGTCCATGAGCGCCAACTTCATGGCCCATTTTCATATCACCACTTTGTTATGCAAAAAGCTTGTTCGACCGCCCAATCCTGAGCGAAGCTGGTTTGCTTTCCTCAGGAGAGACCGCGGTACCCAACTTCCGCCGGGGCTAATCTCTAAGCGACTAACCGGCGATTTCCCGATTTCGGATTCGGTAAAATCTATACAAGCCATAGGGGACCTGATAGACTCCCGACCAGGTATTTGAATTCATTTTATTCGGAGGGTTCATGTCTTTACTTTCCAACTGGAAGGAAGTTCTCGATACTGTAAATCTTTCACCCGATAAGGAGATGGATGTCGTCAGTAAGTGGTTGATCATCACCCGGGCGGCGGTTTTCTCGATGACGGCTACCTCGGGCTTGATCGGGGGGTTGCTCGCGGCCGCGCTGGCGGAATACCGAAATTGGGTTCACTTCGCATTAGCACTGGTGGGCTTGGTCCTTGCACATGCTGCTAACAACATGATCAATGATTATTTCGATCTTGAAGGCGGCGTTGACACGGATGAATATGCCCGGGCACTATACTCCCCCCACCCAATACTGAGTGGCATGATCAGCAAACGCGGTTTGCTCACTGCAATCCTGACGGTAAACCTGATCGATTTGGCAATCTTGATCTACTTTGTCCTTAGCGTGGGTTGGCAGGTGCTGGTTTTCGCCCTGGCGGGCTTCTTCATCAGCGTGTTTTATGTAGCCCCACCTGTAAAACTTAAACATCATGGCTTGGGTGAGCCAGGCGTTTTCGTGGTCTGGGGGCCCTTAATGATCGGCGGCGCCTACTTTGTTACCGCAGGGGCAATCCCCTCACTCGGGGTATGGCTGGCGTGCTTGCCGTATGCGTTGATCGTCACAACCGTGCTCGTTGGAAAACACATTGATAAGCGCGAGCTGGATGAGGCAAAAGGGATACGCACAGTCCCGGTGATCATCGGCCATAAAGCTTCCCTTTGGCTGAACCAGGCGATGATGGTGGGCTACTACCTGATCGTCGCCATTCTCGTCTTCACGGGCACGCTGGGTATATGGGTGCTGCTGGTCTTTTTCGCCATACCGCGCCTGGTGAGAGTGTTGAAAATCTACAACGAGCCGAAACCGAACGAACCGCCTGCGGACTACCCGGTCTGGCCGCTCTGGTTCGTATCTGCTGCTTTCTATCATAACAAGCTTGCCGGAGGGTTATTCGTGCTCGGGTTGATCCTGAACCTGGTTTTACCCTTCACATTTAATCTCTTCTAACGATGTATAGCCCAGGAATACGAAGAGGGTGTCCAAACAGGGACACCCTCTTGTTATTGACCCCATTCTTATCGTGAGAAAAACCCTCTTTAGTCCGCAGGGAATTTATTGCTGACCGAGCAGTAATTTCACATATTGGGCTCGTTCGAATGCAAAGGGATTGTCGGTCTCTCTCTGACTCATCTTCCCGCGAAAATCGTCGAGGCTCTGGTAATCGTGCTCATCCATCCACCCCTCCAATTCACGTATCATTGTCGAGAGGTAGGGAACCCCTTGTTTGAGAAGCGATGACGCGGTCTGTACAACTTGTGCGCCAGCGAGGAGCGCCTTGGCGGCGTCTAACCCAGAATGGACGCCAGTGTTCAAAGCAAGGTCGGTCTTCACTCGCCCGTAGAGCAGCGCGACCCAGCGCAGAGGCAATTTCATCTCCTCTGGCGAACTGAGTACCATCTCCGATACCAAAGTTTCAGTTTTCGGGTCGATGTCTGGCTGTAGGAAGCGGTTGAAGAGCACCACGGATTTCGCGCCGCGCTTGTCCACTTCGGACACAACATTGGCGATCGATGTGTAGAAGGGGCTGAGTTTGACGGCAACGGGGATGTCGACCTCGCCGATCACGGCTTCAACGATCTCATAAAGCTGCGCCTCAAGAACCGCGCCGTTGACCTTCTGGTCGGCGGCGACAGCGTAGACATTGAGTTCCAGCCCATCGACACCGGTAGCTTCAAGCTGTTTGGCGTACTTAACCCATCCGCCTGAGGAGACGGCGTTTAGGCTGGCGATCAGCGGTAGTTTAACTTCTTTCCGCGTCTTTTCGATCCACATGAGATGCTCGTCCGCCTTGCCGTGCTCCATCTCAGGGAAATAGGAGAGCGACTCGGGAAAACTATCGGCGCCAACCGCGAGTTCTTCTTCAAGGCGCAGTGCGTCCATGAGAATCTGCTCCTCGAACAGAGAGCGGATCACAAGCAAGCCCGCACCGGCTTGTTCAGCGAACTTGATCCTGTCGATGAAGCTGGATATCGAACTCGAAGCGACGACAATCGGTGAGTTTAATTCGATGCCCATATAGGTTGTTTTTAAGTCTGGCATGGAACCTCCGTATGCTGCTCATTCAGCGAAGTCAGGGATCACTACTTAGGAAAGCGTATTAATAGTAACAGGTATCCTCCGGTTTAGGATGACATTTACACTACTGCTGTACCAGACATGACAATAGACTCATCTGGGATAACCCAAGGGGTTCTGCGCGCTTATGGGCATACCCCTTAATTTACATCATATTGGTTCAAAAGGAGCACCAAATGGCTACAAAGAAAGCCAAGCGAAAGCTTGTTCCCTACGATGGGAATGCCGCAGCCGCGCATACTGCTTACGCGACGAACGAGGTTATTGCAATTTATCCAATTACCCCATCCTCACCGATGGGGGAGATCGCCGATGAGAAGGCGGCGCGAGGGGAGCCAAACATCTGGGGGATGGTTCCCAGCGTAACAGAGATGCAAGCTGAGGGCGGCGCCGCTGGAGCAGTTCACGGCGCACTGACAACGGGCGCCCTGACGACGACTTTCACGGCTTCACAGGGCTTACTGTTGATGCTGCCCAACATGTTCAAGATCGCCGGAGAACTGACGCCGGCCGTATTCCACATCGCCGCTCGCTCTGTCGCCGCGCAGGCGCTATCGATATTCGGCGATCACAGCGACGTGATGGCCGCCCGCTCGACGGGCTGGGGGCTGCTCTCCTCTAATAACCCCCAGGAGGTGATGGACTTCGCCCTCATCGCCCAGGCGGTGGCGCTCGAATCGCGCATTCCTTTCCTGCATTTCTTCGACGGTTTCCGTACGTCCCACGAGATACAGAAGATAGAAGAACTCACCCACGATGATATGCGGGCGTTAATCGACGATGATTGGGTCTTGGCGCACCGCTTGCGGGGGCTTTCGCCAGATCGCCCATCTATCCGCGGGACTGCCCAGAACCCCGATGTATTCTTCGCCGCGCGCGAGACAGTTAATGCCTATTACGAGAAAGTGCCCGGGATTGCCAAGAAAGCGATGGACCGCTTCGCGGAGGTCGTCGGGCGCGAGTACCATCTCTTCGACTATGTTGGCGCACCTGATGCTGAGCGCGTCGTGATAATGATGGGTTCTGGCGCGGACACCATGCACGAAGTGGTGGAATACCTCGCCGGACAGGGAGAAAAAGTCGGGTTAATTAAAGTGCGTCTATATCGCCCCTTCAGCGGGGAGGCACTGCTTAAAGCTCTACCGAAGTCAGTTAAGCACGTCGCCGTTCTTGACCGCACAAAAGAACCCGGCGCGGGAGGCGAACCGCTTTACCTGGATGTCCAGAACACAATCAGCGAGGCCGTCGTAAATGGCGATATCACCGAAAACGAAAGACCCCTCATCGTCGGCGGTAGATACGGATTGGGCTCAAGGGAATTCAATCCCGGGATGGCGAAATCCGTGCTGGACAATTTGGCCGAGAAGAAGCCGAAGAATCACTTTACTGCCGGTATCGTCGACGACCTCACGCACACAAGTCTCGAGTGGGATGACGCCTTCTCTTCAGAGGGGGATGAAGTCCACCGGGCCATGTTTTACGGACTGGGCGCTGATGGAACCGTGGGCGCGAATAAAAACTCGATCAAGATCATCGGTAAAGCTACCGATTATTACGCCAAAGGGTACTTCGTCTACGACTCAAAGAGATCGGGCGCAATGACCATATCCCACCTGCGTTTCAGCCCGAACCCGATTCGCAGCACCTACTTGATTCAGCAGGCGGAATTCTTGGCCTGCCACGCGTTCCACTTCTTGGAGCGCTACGACATGCTCAAAAACCTAAAGCCGGGCGGCACTTTCCTGCTGAACAGCTCCTACCCCGCGGATGAGGTGTGGGATCACTTACCCGCAGAGGTGCAGAAGGCTTTGATTGATAAGAAAGCGAACTTCTATGTCATCGATGCCTACTCGTTGGCGAAGTCGCTCGGGCTGGGTGGACGCATCAATATCATCATGCAAAGCGCATTCTTCGAAATCTCCGGCGTCCTGCCCGAAGAGCAGGCACTTGATATGATCGAGATGGCTGTCGAAGATACCTATGGCAGCAAAGGCAAGGCGGTCGTCGACATGAACGTTAAAGCCGCCAACCTGGCCCTTGAGAGGATCCATAAGGTCGATCTGCCGAAAAAAGTGACATCCAAACTTGGCATGCTTTCGCCTGTTCCCGCGGGCGCCCCCGAGTTTGTGCAAAAGGTAACTGGTGAGATGATCGCCCGTCGAGGCGAGGAAATTCCTGTTTCCCTGCTGCCGAACGACGGCACCTATCCCGTTGGAACGACAAAGTACGAAAAGCGAAATGTTGCACTCGAAATTCCAGTATGGGATCCGGAGGCGTGTATCCAGTGCAATCAGTGCGCCTTTGTCTGCCCGCATGGCACGATCCGACCCAAGATCTACGACGCTTCCCTCGCCAACGGCGATGCGCCGGAAGGCTGGCAGGCTGTGCCGGCGAAGGGTCGCGGCTTGGAGAATATGCTGTATACTTTGCAGGTGGCACCGGAGGATTGCACCGGCTGCGGCAACTGCGTCCATATATGCCCGGCGTTTGCAAAGGATGAGGGTGGTCAGAAGACAGACCGCAAGGCGATCAACATGGCGCCCCAGCCACCGATCCGAGAGCAGGAAGCTGCAAAGTGGGATTACTTCCTCACAATCCCCAACCCCGATCCAGCGCTGTTCAACCGCTTTACCACCAAGGGCTCGCAGTTCCTGCCCACAATGTTCGAATTCTCCGGTGCTTGCGCAGGATGCGGCGAGACGCCGTACGTCAAGCTGCTCACCCAGCTTTTCGGGGATCGCACCATCATCGCTAATGCAACCGGCTGCACATCCATCTTCGGCGGCAACCTGCCGACAACGCCTTATGCGCCGCGCTTCGACGGCAGGGGTCCGGCCTGGTCGAACTCACTATTTGAAGACAATGCCGAGTTCGGCATGGGTATGCGCCTCACCGTCGACAAAATGACCCAATTTGCAAGGGAGCTGCTGGATCAGGTCAAGCTGAATGGTAAAGCAGCGTTGGCGAAGGAAATCCTGGATGCTGACGTCTCAACGCAGGAGGGGATCGAAATTCAGCGCGGTCGGGTTGACGACCTCAAGGCGCTTCTCGAGAAGAAGAAAGATCCGCAGGCGGAGCGGTTGTTGAGCATCGCCGACTTCCTGGTTCCCAAATCCGTCTGGATATTGGGCGGCGATGGCTGGGGATATGACATCGGTTACGGCGGGCTGGACCACGTGCTGGCATCGGGCAAGAACGTGAACGTTCTCTTGCTGGACACCGGCGTGTACTCCAACACCGGCGGTCAGGCTTCAAAAGCTACACCGCGCGCCGCAGTGGCAAAGTTCGCAGCTGCGGGAAAGGACATGCCTAAGAAGGACCTGGGAGCCATCGCCATGACCTATGGCAATATCTATGTAGCCCAGGTCGCGTACGGCGAGAACATGACCCAGCTAGTGAAGGCGATGAGCGAAGCCGAGTCCTATGATGGCCCTTCGCTGATCATCGCCTACGCGCACTGCATCGCCCACGGCATCGACATGACCACAGCTACAGATATCCACGCGGATGCTGTGAAGAGTGGTTTCTGGCCGCTCTTCCGCTACGATCCACGGCTGGGCGACCAGGGCAAAAACCCGCTGCAGCTCGACTCCAAGGTGCCGACCGAGGACATCGAGACGTTTATGTACAAGCAGAATCGCTTCCGTTCACTACGCCAGTCCGATCCGGATCGGGCAGGGATGCTGCTAGAGGCGATCCGCGAGGACGTCATCACACGTTGGAAGTTCTACGAGCAGATGGCCAACCTCGATATCTAATAAAGCCGGAGTCTAAAGATGCGCCCCGCGCGAGCAGCGCGGGGCGTTTTTGATATAGGGCTCAGTCAGCAAGGAGTATAAAAGAAAGGTTCAGGTTAAATCCATCCCCCTCCTATTTCCTATGCGGTCATGCCCTTTACATTCTTGATAGCTGCAGGGCCGATTATTTCAGCGCAGCGGCGATAGAAGCGGCCCAGGATGTGATGGTATCCCAGTCTCGGAAGTCACCAACCGGTGCTTTGATGCCCTTGATAAGCAGTTTCTCAGCTAAGCTGAGTTTTTCCATGTCCAAAACGCCGTGGAAGAACGCGATATCGCGGGGCTGGACGCGGTCGGCGATGGGTTGCTGCGCTTCAGGGAAGCGCCAGCCCTGCATCAGCTGAACCGGGTCCCCCTCGCCAGTGGGCCCGCTAGAAAAGAACCAAACCGGCAGCTTGGCCATCGTCCTCTCATTAGCCTCCAGAAAAGCCACTGCCTCCTTACGCCATTGACCCACATAAACCGCGCTGCCCAGAACAATTGCTTTATACGAGGAGAGGTCACTGACGCTATCTATGGGTAGCACGTCGGTTTGCAGGCTCGCTTGAAGAATAATTTGCCCGATCTTCTCGGCAATCTCCGCTGTTGCCCCGTACTTAGTAGCGTAGGTTACCAGAACTCGAGTTTCCATTTGATCGTCCTTTCCATTTGGTGAGAGCAACGGAAGAAGCCGTCGCGCCCGCGGGGAAGCGTATGATTATTCACCACATAGTAAATAGCCTATGCGGATTAACATTCCCTTATAGCTCAAATGCCCACTCACCCTTTCGCATTAATGGTTCTGATCCACCATCATGTGATAAGCCATCAATATCCATCTCGTCTGAGCCGATCATGCAGTCGATGTGGAGAGTGCTATCATTTCCACCAATGGACGCAAATTCTGCATCGGACATCGCTTCTCCGCCCTCTACACCAAATCTGTATGCGTCACCAAGAGCAATGTGATTGGAAGCATTTTCATCGATGAGGATGTTGTAATAGAGCAAACCAGACCTCGAGATAGGAGAACTATGGGGCACTAAAGCTATCTCACCAAGGCGATTCGCTCCTTCGTCCGCTTTGAGTATCTTCTGCAGGTACTCCTCTCCTTGGCGAGAGTTTATTTCAGTCAATCGACCTTCCGAAAAAGTCAACCTAAGTCCCTCAACCAAACTTCCACCATAATTAAGGGGCTTTGATAATTTGACACTCCCCTCCGTCATACCCCTGTGGGGTGTTGTGAATATTTCTTCAGTGGGAATATTCGCAGTGAATTCAATCCCATTTTGGCTTGTCATTTGGCCGCCCCTCCAGATATGCCCCATGGGTAAACCAACAGTCAGGTCTGTGCCAGGAGCGGTCAATTTCAAAGACGCATACTGCTTATGATTCAGGTATTCGCTCCGCGAAGCCAATTCGGCGATATGGACCTTCCACGCTTTCACGGGATCATCTTGATTGATTCGGCACATTTCGAAAATAGTGTCCCAAAACTTAAGTTCTCCTTTTTCCGCATGTAGATCTGGGAAGACCTTCTCTGTCCAACCTTCAACTGGTGCCGTAACGACCGTCCAGTTCGTGGAATTCTTTGAGATATATTCGGAAAATGGCGCCATGTGCTTGGCGATGGTTCTATTAAAGGTTGAGATTAAATCAACGTCTTGATTAATCAGTAAATCGGGGTTCTCTGCATAGAATACGAGCATGGCATCGCCGGCTTTCGCGGCCTCTATCGCCGCTTCCGCTCGCCATATTGGAAATTCCTCGAAGGTATTTTTAGCAGCATGCTTAAATCGAGTTAATCGAAGTTGGTCATCGTTCCAAATCACATCGACCATGCGAGCACCCAGCTTATACGCCTTCTCAACAACCAACCGTACTAGAGGGGCTAATTCAATCGGCGTTCCATACATTCCGTGACCCGGCCACCCTATGAGCAATCGCTGCCCGGGCTGAAAATTAAGACCAACCCTGAGAATTACATCAGCATACTTATCTAACTTCCGCATATGATCCGAGGTCATTGAATATCCTCCTCCATGTAAGTATATGGAATAACATGTGCAGATATCTTACAGCGCACATATCAAAGCGATTGAACGGCTTTGAACAGAGCGATCCTGCGCTCAATTTCGATAATATAGTAAGTTCTCACAAAACCAACTGAACGCGGTTGGCAAGCGGCTTGTTGCCGGCTGAGCTATTTGTGACCCTGTTGAATCCCCAATGCTTGGGCAACCCTCTCAGCGAAGTCATCTACCCCTTCCGTTTTACCTCTGGAACAGACCGAGATGTTATTCTCCTTACATTCCTTGAGGATTGTGTGTGTTATTCGCTCGTCAAATTCGAGGAATTTACGCCACGCTTCCTCCGGCTTCGCCAATTGATCGATTGCCTCC
>Ga0307421_1000422_pt1 | contig 27110 bp, 27 predicted proteins | sample SalMarWE160270MG_FD_202163 | JGI IMG/M metagenome (GOLD analysis project Ga0307421, IMG submission 202163) | Salt marsh sediment microbial communities from the Plum Island Ecosystem LTER, Massachusetts, United States - WE1602-70 | ecosystem: Environmental > Aquatic > Marine > Intertidal zone >... | reverse complement strand
CTGGAACTGCTGTCCAGCAGACCGACATAATCATTTATATATCCTGTATAGGAAGGAAAATCAACATCATCGGAATGAAGAAGACTAGGGAAAGATAGAAAGCAAATTAAAAAAAATACTAAAAATAAGATAAGTCTTTTTTTTAATTTAAATAAAATAAATCCCATTATTTAATCAAGTTCCAGATCCAGTTCCGGAGCTACATCTGCTCCTTCTCTGGCTTCAAAGAATTCTTTTTCCTCAAATCCAAACCAGCCTGCAATTATATTTCTCGGGAACATCTTTATATATACATTATATTCCCTGACTGTCTCATTAAACCTGCCCCTCTCTACCGCGATCCTGTTTTCTGTTCCTTCCAGCTGGATCATGAGATCCTGTATTGTCCCGCTTGCCTTTAGCTCAGGAGTATCCTCAACCGTGACCTTTATATCATCGATAATTGAATTTATCTCTTGATTGGCACTATCGATTTCAGATGCCGTTTCTGCCTCCTGTATTCCTGCTCTTGCTGCAGCTATAGCCTCGAATATATCTTTTTCCAGCTGCATATATGCCTTGGCACTCTCAGCCAGGTTGGGCACCAGATCAAGCCTTCTTTCATAAACATTCTGTACCTGTGCCCAGGCTTCGTCTACGTCAGTTTCTTTAGCCACCATATTATTTCTTGAATCTATGACATAGGCAACTAATATCAGCCCCACAATGATAATCACCGCTACAAAACCTATCACACACCCCAAAGCAATCTTTTTACCCATAAAAATCTATACTCCTCTCACTTTTTCTTGCAAACTTTGACCACTGCCGGTCTTATTAAATAATCATTTATCATATAACCTTTTTTTATGACTTCCAGAATATTACCTTCATCAACACCTTCTACTGCCTCAGTGGCAGCTGCTTCACATACCTCAGGATTAAACTCTTCACCTACCGGGTCAATTACCCTGACATTTTCTCTCTCAAGAAGTTCCATTAGTTTCTCATAGATCATCTCTACACCTTTTAAGAATTCATCATCTTCTTTTTTTAATTTCTTGCCTGCCTCAATAGCCATTTCAAAATTGTCGATTATGGGAAGAAGCTTTTCAATTAGATCTTTGTTTGCCCTTTCTATATGTTCCAAATGCTCTTTCAGGGCTCTCTTTCTATAATTATCGTAATCTGCCTGTAATCTCTTGATCCTGTCTATATAATCTCCTTCAACCTTCTTATAGCTTTCCAGCTCTTTTCTCAGAAGTTTTATTTCCTCTTCAAGTTCTTCAGTTTCCAGCCTCTCTTTTATCCCTTTTCTTAAAGCAGCTCCCGGTTCTTTTACTCCCTGCTTTTTATATTCGACTGTTTCCCCCATATCCTGTCCGTTACCACCACTCTTATTCATATGTTCAGAATCTCGATTATTGCTTTTTTCTTTTTTATTCATAGTCCTGGACAAATCACTTTCATAGAAAATTTTTGATAGAAAAATAAAATATATTATATAAAGGAAGGAGATATTTTTAAAGTTTTAATTTCTACTGATAATTCCTGCCTGTGCTTATTACAGTAATATCACCGGTAGAAACTATTTCATCGACAAAGAAGTAACTGTCGCAATCTATAGGGGCAAAATGGAAGTGGACTGTTATCTTTTCATTCCAGCCAGCAGAAACATTCTCTATCACAATTGCTATTTTTATCTTTTCACCCGGTTCAAGTCCCTCTATTGCCGAACCTACTTTTTCAGGTGATACTATTTCGGTATTGGTATCACTGGTAGTGGTCACAGTATCAATGCCGGTAGTCAGGTCAGTTTCAGTTATGGTAGTTTCTTCGGTTGTTGTCATTAACCTCTTCAGGTTGACTTCGCTTTCCTCTGTCTTCTTAGTAGTAACCTCTTCAGTGACAGTCTTGGTCAGGCCGTCAGCGCTATATTCAGTTGTCGTTTCAATATCAGTAGTTCCTCCAGTATTTGCCCAGTCTGAAATATGACTCTCATAAATATCCTCATTTGAATAATAATATGCATCAGCTTCCTCAGGGTTCCATATATGTACTTCCCATAAAGGAGCGATTTCCATATCAGGATCAGGTTCAGGGCTCAGTTTTATCCAAACCATCATAGGCTGTAGATCAAGTGTAACAGTTCCCAGGTTTGTTATATCATAATACTGTATAAAACGCTCTCTCCTTCCCTTGGAAACATCACTGAAGGGAGGAACCTTGGCAATAGCGATAGTATAATCAGGTGATGGAATTGCCAAAACATTACTTGACACTACCCGCCCTGCTTCATCCAGAGTCCATAAAGAATAATAGTAAGATTTATCTTCTTCTACATCTTCATCGACATAAGAATTGTTATTTATATTACTAAAGGTAGCAATGACATCATCGCTTTCAAGATTTGGGCTTACACATGGGTCTTCCATTTTAACCAATTTATAGGAATTAAAGTTATTATCGCTGCTCAGAGTCCAGCTTAAATAATTAGCACTGCCCTGCTGATAACCTGAAAGATCAGAGGGATATGGGACGATAAGGTCTTTATAAACCATTACATCTTTAAACACCGGTGCACTCATAAATCCGTCTTGTTCTTCAGCCCATACTGCAACTTCATTATTATCTAATTTTATTGAAACACCATCTAGATCAAAGAAGCCGCTTTCATCACATTCAACCTCACCAACAATTTTATCATTCACCTGAATATAAACCTGTGAATTTGGGAGATGCTTTCCTTGTATATATATCGCAGGATTAGTTACAGTAGAATAATATATATTTTCTATCTCTTTTAAATTAGTGGAATTCTCAAACAAGAAATACTCAACTTTTGGGGGTACGACTAAAATTAAGTTAAATGTTGTAGGGTTGCTTTCATTTCCAGAAGGGCTTACTGAAACCAGTTCTATGGCATTATTGCCTTCAACTATTTCCACCCCGTTTATAGTCTCAAAACTACCATTATTATCTACAATTATACCGCTCTGCTGCAATTCCCAATTGACATATACATCTATGGTATTTCCCGCTTCAGCAAGACCCTTAATAAAGACCAATTCCTTATCACCGCTGCTGTATATCTCTTCACCTGACACATGAGATAAAACTATCGGCGCAGTTACCATTCTGCTTCTCAGCAAGGATAGTTTGCTGTCAATAGTATCTTCAGCTTTATCAGCATCCGCTGCCTTATCACTTTTATCCGCTATTATCAAATCGCTGCTGTTATTGCTGGAAAAACAGCCCGGCGTACATGCTAGAGCAATAATTCCGCAAAATATCAAAATTAAAATTGTTTTTAAGTTTTTCTTCATAATCTTAAATAAATATTATACCAAATATTATAGATTATTTACAAAAAACTTTTACTTATTATATAAAAGTTTTTTCAAATATTATTTTCCACTTATTCTTTTCCTCAGTCAGATAAATATACTTTTTGTATTGTTTTACCTCTCCGTTTTTATAACTGACTTCAAATTCCGCCACTACCTTGCTCATATTATTCTCATATCCTAAATATACTATTTCATTGACTTCTATGCTATCTATGTCCGAAAGTATCTTTTTAAACTCAGCTACGTACTTTTCCCTGCTTATATTATTCTTATCGCTGTCCGGAAGTAAATTGGTGTATATGAAATCTGGATCCTTGTTGTTAAGAGAATAAAAAAAGTCCAGAATAGCTTTCTCCGGTTCAGTCTTTAAAAAATAAGCTACATCCAGCTTGCCGTCATAACCCCTGCAGCCTGTAAGCATCATTAAAAAAATTAAAACCAAAAAAAGTATCCTGTAAAAACTTCTTCTTAACAACCTTTTAACAATATTGTTTTATAATTAAAAATATCTATAAACAAAGCTCTTTCAAACATCTATTATAATATTATTACTCATGTTTTTATACTTTAAAAATTTCTTTAATGCTTTCCAGAACCTCTGCGTTATTTATTTTTCTGTCTTTAAAATCACTGCTTATCTCTAATTTGCTTTTAAGCTTATCAATACCGTCAGACCCGGTAAATAGTTCTTTATCAAAGCATCCCCTTATAGTCCCCAGGACGCTTTTTGCAGTAGAATTATAATCATAACCCCCTTCTAGCATCACTCCGATTTTACCTTTGCTGTACCTGCAGCTCAGATATGAAATAATACACATTATTTTGTAATATGATTCTTCAACCAGATTAAGAGAGGATAAAGGATCCAGCAGGTGTGAATCATATCCAGCGCTTACCAGAAAAAGTTCAGGTTCATACCTCTCTACAACAGGAATGACTATATCCATCATCGCAGCAAGATAATCTGCATCATCTGTCTGGGATTTGAAGGGGAAGTTCATATTAAAACCTTTTCCCCTGCCTCTTCCTGTCTCGCTGTAATATCCTGTTCCCGGATAGTGGGGGTACTGATGAAAAGATATATAAAAAACACTGCAGTCATCATAAAAGATTTCCTGTGTCCCGTTACCGTGATGGGCATCAAAATCTATTATAACTATTTTATTTACACCCCATTTTTTCTGAGCATATCTGGCACTCAGAGCCATATTATTAAAAATACAGAATCCACTTCCCTTATCTCTGAAAGCATGATGGCCTGGCGGGCGGACAACAGCAAAAAAACTGCTGGATTCAGCCTTACTGCTAAAAATAAGATCCAGCCCCCTAAAGCATCCGCCAGCAGCCAGAAGCGCACACTTATAAGTATATTCTGTTACCGCAGTATCTGGATCAAGGTAAGAAATACTCCCTTTTACCGACAGATCCATGATCTGCTGAATATAATTTTTATCATGCACCATCTCGATCTGACTGCTTTCTGCAGGGCCTGGTTCTTTGATGATTATTTTATTTCTAAATTCCCACCTGTCTAATGCCTCTTTTATAGCAATCAGTCTGTTTTCATTTTCAGGATGAGAAGGCCCATTGTAGTGTTTCAAATAGAAATCATCATATATTATGTACATATTACTGATATTTATTAGTATGTTTCTTTACTTAAGATATTCTAAAATAGCATCAACTATGCTTTCACTTATTTTTAGCTGACAGCCCGTCTTTTTTATTCTCTCCCTTTCTTTATAATTTGAAATAAAAGCAGGTTCCACCAATACTGAGGTCATTGTAGTGTCCTTGAGAAGGGCATAATTTGTACCATGGACCCTGCAGTCCAAAACCTTTAGGTTGCCGACGATTTTATCCTGTATCAGATTTGCAATCCCGTATCCCGGTATTGAGTAGGACTTAAGACCTTTAAAATAGAAACAGCTGCAGCCGTTGGCATCTTTATCTGAGGAATAGTTCAAATCCACACCAATCAGAAGATTCGCCCCACTCCTGTTGGCATATTCGATCCTGTCATACAGAAAAAGGTCATGTCTTTCATTTTCACCGCCTGAAAGAAGCGTCTCAATACTTTTTTTTGACAACATATCCCTGCAGAAATTTACTATGCTCTTGCATATATAGATTTTCTCACTTAGATATTTCTCACTGCTTCCCGTATCCTCCAAATTTTCACTGTAATCAAGAATGATTTTACTTTCACGCAGTCTGCCTTCACTTTCCATGCTTTTAGTTATGGGGAAATTAGAAGTTTCCTTTGACACTATGATCCTTTTCAAACTCTTAAGATGCTGCAATGTTTCCTCTCCTACTATTCCATCATCAGCAATACTCATATTATTTTGAAATTCTATCAGAGCCTTGTGAGTCCTTTCACAAAATATGCCGTTTTCATTATATGGATAAAAGCCCAGTGTTTTTAACCATAACTGCAGAGTCCTTACATCATCACCCCTGAAAGGAGGGTGTTTCAGATACAGCATCCTTTCACCGATCTTATACCCTGCGTCAACCAATTCCTGCCATGTCTCCCTATCTATAACACCGGTCACCAGGAGCCCTCTATCCTGCTGGAATTTTCTGACTGCATCTTCGGTGTCAAGACCAAAAAACCCATCCACGTCTTTTGCCCCGATATCATAGCCCAGCAGTTTTAATCTTCTCTGAAGATCCGTGACTTTTTCACCTGAAGAATTTCTTTTAATGATTTCCATTCTACTTCTTCTTTAAATCCTCCAAAAACTTATCTACATACATTACGGCCACTGCTCCATCCGCAACCGCAGTTATTACCTGCCGTAAAGGTGTATTTCTTACATCACCGACTGCAAATATTCCGGGTAGAGATGTCTCCATTTTGGAATTAGTGATTATAAAGCCCTTATCATCGATCTCCACCAGGTCTTTTACCAGTTCCGAATTCGGCTTCCAGCCTACATATTCAAAAACCCCTTCAACTGCAAGTTTAAATGTTTTATTTTCTTTCTTATTCCTTATTAAAACCCCTTCAAGTTTTTCCCTGCCTATAAATTTTTCTATAACGGAGTCCCACAGGATTTCTATTTTCTTATTTTTAAACGCTCTTTCCTGTAAAATTTTTACTGCCCGGAGCTGGTCTCTCCTGTGAATCAGATATACCTTTTTGGCAAATTTGGTAAGAAAAACAGCCTCATCAATAGCTGTATCTCCTCCCCCTACAACAGCAACCTCTCTATCTCTATATAAAGCTCCGTCGCAGGTAGCACAAAAAGAAACACCTTTCCCGATTAGATCTTTCTCACCATCAACACCAAGACTATTGGATTTTACGCCGGTAGCCATTACTACAGAGTTTGCCCATATAAGTTTATCATCGCCAAGACATTTAAAATTATAAGGCACGCTTTTTTCCCCTGGATTTACCTGTTCTATAGAATTTATAGGAAAATACTCTTTTACCTCAATATTAAATTTCCTGCAATGCCCCACCAGATTCTGCACAAATTCATAACCGGATAGATCTTCTTTAAATCCCGGGTAATTTTCGATCATCCCTGTGTATATGATCTGTCCGCCCACTGCATTTTTATCTACAATTTCAAAGTCGAGACCCGATCTTACAGCATATAGTGATGCCCCTAATCCTCCCGGTCCTGCACCTATAATAAGGAGGTCTTTTTTTATTACCTTCATATCAAACAAACTCCAATTTAATATAACTATAAATAAAGGGATATGACAATCTGAATATCCTATTCAATATTATAAATAATTAGATTTTAAAATAAATGACTAATTGGCAGTATTATATAAAAACTCACATAAATCTACACTGCAGTAGCTTAAAACTGCAGAACATAAACATTAACAGAGTTTTTATAAATCTAATATGGTCACTGTCTGCTAATATTTTTTTGCAGCCTCTTTTATTCTACTCTCCAGCTCTTCCTCGGATTTTACTCCCGAAATATCAAGGTTTAAATCCATTAAAAGCCTGATCGCACATCTGACAATCATAGTATTGGCTATTTTATGGCCGCCTGATTTCTTACATTCAATACCAAGGTTCTCAAGGTATGAAACCATACGCGAAGGCATGGTTATGGGAACCCTGAAGTAGTCCTGTTTTCTTTCTACCATGTTTTAACCTTTTGCTATATTTGTATTGTATTTTTATGTATATGAGTATATCTATTAAAAATCAAATTGTCAAATAGCTAATTACCTTAACGATAAGATTTGACTTTCCACCAGGTGCTTGTTAAACTTCAATATTAAATGGAAGAAAAGAGATCCCTTTTGGCATCTCTGTTACTCCTGCCGGATATCCCTGACTTATTAATTATTTTAAAAATATTCCAGATGTTTAGAAATAAAATTATCTGAAATGATCGAATCTATAAATCTTACTAAAAAATTTAATAGTCTTACTGCAATAAACAATCTTAACTTAAAAATTGGGAAAATCGGTATCTTCGGCCTGATAGGGCCTGACGGTGCAGGAAAAACAACACTTATCAGATTGATGTGCGGGATCATGGATCCTACAGGCGGAGACATACTGATTGAAAAAAAAAGCGTCAAAAAAAACCCAGAGGAAGTAAGATTAAAAATTGGTTATATGCCCCAGAAATTCAGTCTTTATAGAGACCTGTCAGTAATAGAAAATCTGAATTTTTACGCTGATCTATATCTTGTTCCCAGAAAAGAGAGACTAGAAACTATAAACAGGTTACTTGAATTTTCCCATCTATCGCAATTCAAAAACAGGCTTGCAGAAAACCTATCCGGAGGTATGAAACAAAAACTTGGGCTCGCCTGCTCCCTTATACATAAGCCAGAGATATTATTTCTTGACGAGCCCACCAACGGAGTAGACCCGCTCTCAAGAAGAGAATTTTGGAATATATTAAAAGAATTAAAGGAAGAAGGGGTTCTTATAATCATATCTACGCCATATATGGACGAAGCTGAAAGGTGTGACATCATCGGGCTTATCAATAAGGGGGGTCTTCTCTATTCTGGAACACCTGCTGACTTTAAAAAAAATCATAAAGGCATAGTTGCAGAACTTACCACCTCAAACTACAAAAGCTCATTAGAAATATTAAAAAGCATTAGAAAAATCAAGGGAATAAATCTTTACGGAGAGATACTGCACATAAATTCGGAAAAAGAGTTTGACCGAAAACAGATCGAAGGAGTGCTTAAGAAAAATAATATTAAAATAAAATCCTTCAGGAAAATCTCTCCTGAAATAGAAGATGTTTTTGTCTACCTTGTAGGATAGCATTAAAAAATATATTAAAAGTTATACATGGAAAACATAATAGAAGCTGAAAAGTTAAAGAAAAATTTCGGTAATTTCACTGCTGTAGATGAGGTTACATTCAAGATAAAAAAAGGTGAAATATTTGGTTTCCTTGGCCCAAACGGAGCAGGGAAATCTACAACAATAAGAATGCTCTGCGGGCTTCTGATACCCACTTCCGGATATGCTTCCGTAAATGGCTTTGATGTATACAGACAAAGTGAAATGATAAAACAGAACATAGGCTATATGTCCCAAAAATTTTCCCTTTACTATGATCTTACAGTTGAAGAAAATATAAATTTTTATTCCGGCATATACAAGGTTAAAAAAGCAATCAGAAAGAGTAGAAAAAAAGAAATTTTGAAGCTTACCAATATTTCTCATATAAGAAACAGCATTACTAATTCTCTTCCTGTAGGATTCAGGCAAAGACTTGCTCTTGGCTGTGCAATACTGCACGATCCCCCTATTATTTTTCTGGATGAGCCGACAAGCGGTGTAGATCCTATATCAAGAAATAACTTCTGGGAATTGATCAATAACTTATCGGATAGAGGAAAGACCATCTTTGTGACTACTCATTATCTAAGTGAAGCTGAATACTGTGATAGGATCGCTTTTATTTATAACGGAAGCATAATAGCTATTGATAATCCCCAGAGATTAAAAAAAGTATATGGGACAAGATTTGATATAAAATCACCGACACTAGAGAATATCTTTATTGCGTTGATTGAAGATTACAGCATAACAACAGACCTAAAATTAGAAGATATAAAAGAATAAAGCAATATGAGTATAAAAAGAATCATCGCCATAGCTAAAAAAGAATTTATACATATAAGAAGAGACCGGCGTTCTCTTATACTATCCTTTATGATCCCTATCGTGCTTTTGATTTTATTTGGTTATGCTCTTTCTCTTGATGTCAAAAACATCCCTACTACTCTCCTGAATTATGATAATGGTAAATACAGCCGGGAATTTATCAGCAGTTTCAGCCAGTCTGGTTATTTTACAGTAAACGATTACATCTACGACTATGACCAGCTTGAAGAAAATATTTTATCAGGGAAGAGCATGGTGGCAATAGTAATACCCCCTGATTTCAGTAAAAGCCTGTCTGCAGGAAAAGATGTCCAGGTCCAAACGATCATAGACGGATCTTCCACAAATAAAGCTTCTATAGCCAACGGATATATAGAAGGCATAACCCGGTCTTTTTATTCCAATATGACTGCTGATAATATTATAGAAGAGATCGGTACCCCATTGGATCCTGACATCAGGATATGGTTTAATCCGGATCTGGAAAGTAAAAATTTTATAATTCCTGGTATCATAGCAATAATACTGATGATGATCGCATCTCTGCTTACCTCTCAGGTCATATCAAGAGAATGGGAAAACGGTACCATGGAGCAGCTGATTGTCTCTCCCATAAGACCGCTGGAATTAATTCTGGGAAAAATAATCCCCTATTTTGTCATAGGTATATTTGATATGGCTGTGATAGTGATCTTCGGGAGACTTCTTTTTAATATACCTATTAAGGGCAGTACAATACTTCTCTTCATACTATCCAGCCTCTTCCTTTTTGGAGCTTTGAGCCTTGGTATAGCTATATCTATAGTCACAAAAACGCAGGTCTTATCATATCAGATGGCTATGCTTCTCTCATTTCTTCCATCCTATATACTGTCAGGGCTGGTGTTCCCTATATCCAGTATGCCTAAAATAATACAATATATATCATATTTGGTACCTGCAAAATATTTCATCACTATACTAAGGGGAATCTTCCTGAAGGGCTCAGGATTTATGATCCTTTCAATGGAAATACTTTACCTCATCATATTTGCCATAATTGTTTTCATTGTAGCCAACTTAAGATTTATTAAAAAATTAACTCAGTAAAAATGTTTTCAAGGATAAAAGAACTTATAATCAAAGAATTTATACAGATAAGCAGGGATAAGAGGATGCTGCTGCTGGTATTTATAGCTCCGATCATCCAATTGATACTTTTTGGATACGCCATAACCACAGATATAGAAAACATTTCTACCGCAATATGGGATCTGGACAGAACCTATGAGAGCAGGGATTTTATATCATGTATTGAAAACAGCGGTAATTTTAATTTAAACTACTACGCAGATTCAGAACAGGAAATCACAAGCCTTCTTGAGAGCGGAGACGCACAGGTCGCTGTAAAGATAAACCCCGGTTTTGGGAAAGACATAAAAAAAGGAAATGAAGCTAAAATCCAGATTATAATAGATGGTTCCGATTCAAATTCTGCAGCTGTCATACTGGGTTATATAAATCAGATCAGCGCCAACTATTCCATGTCTATACTTGTTGAAAGATTAAATCAATTTAAGTTATTAAAGCAGGAAAATATTTCCACAAATATCGATTCATTTTCTAATGAAATCAGATTCTGGTTTAATCCCACATTAAAAAGCAGGTTTTCGAATGTTCCAGCAGTTATGGCCTTCATTCTCCTTATATCCACCATCATGCTTACTTCAATGTCAATAGTCAAAGAGAAGGAAGCAGGTACCATAGAACAGCTGATAGTAACTCCTATAAAACCAATAGAGCTGATAGCAGGTAAAACCATACCTTTCGCCATAATAGGTTTTATTGATGTCTTACTTGTAATATCGGTATCCTACAGCTGGTTCAAGATCCCCCTTCGGGGTAATCTGCTGATATTATTTTTTAGTATGATTCTTTACCTGTTTGCAACCCTGGGAGTAGGATTATTTATATCCACTATATCAAGGACACAGCAGCAGGCTATGATGTCTACCTTCTTCTTTATGCTGCCTGCAGTTCTTTTATCAGGTTTTATGTTCCCCATTGAAAATATGCCAGTAATAATACAGTACATCACCTATTTAAATCCCCTTAGATACTTTTTCGTTATTATTACCGGTATTTTCTTAAAGGGAACAGGACTGGGTATACTCTGGCCGCAGATGCTTGCACTGGGGATTATCGGAATTATTATTCTTGCCATATCCATATTCAGGTTTAGAAAGAGGCTTGAGTGATATTTTAAAAACTATATAAACATAGTTACCATTTAGCAGGAGATTATATATAATGTTTTTAAAAATGCATAAGATTTCAGGATAGTTTAAAGGAGTAACATGGTATGAAGAAAAAAATCCTACCAATAATACTGCTGGTAGTGGCCGTAGCGGTAATATCATATTTTATCTATGACTATACCAAAGATAAAATAGGAAAACAGCAGGATTTAATAGAAGCATCGGGAATAATAGAAGCCGAAACTGTTACTTTAAGTGCCCCTGCCAATTCAAAACTCATTGAAGCCGGATATGAGGAAGGTGACAGTATTGAGGCCGGCCAAACAGCTGCCAGGATGGATGACAGTTTAATTGATAAACAGATACAGGTAGCCAGGACTAATGTTGAGGCAGCCAGAACCCGGCTTGAAGCAGTAAAACTTCAATATAAGCAGGGCATGGAAATAGCTGAAAAAGCAGTCGAGCAGTCAAAGATATTAAAAGATTATATGTCTACCTACCACCACTTTATCTACTATGATGAGCCGGTAAGCATTACCAAATCCGAATCAAGCAGTTCCTTTACCTCCTCAAACGACTTAACTCCCCAGCAGCTATTAGCATCAGACATACAAAGTTCCTCCACTTCTGATTCAGTAAATTATGCCGGCCAATCTCAAAAACAAGCTGTTTTGGTACAGCTTCAGGAGGCAATAAATCAATATAATATGGCTCTGCTGAATTTAGAACAGGTTAAAGAAAATGATACCCAGGTCAAGATCGCCGAAGATAATTTGAGCATTGCTGAATCCCAGCTTATGCTATATGAGCAGCAAATAGCCGAACTTGATATTATTTCACCTATCGATGGTGTGATTTTAAATAAGCTTTCGGTTGAAGGTGAATACCTTCTGCCGGGTACGCCGATTTATGAAATAGGCGACCTGCATAATGTGATTTGCAATATTTATATTCCCGAAGATAAATATGGTAAAATCTTCCTAGGCCAGGAAGTAATATTAACTGTTGATTCATATCCTGATTTGGAATTCAAAGGAATAGTAAATAAAATCTCCGACAAAGCAGAATTCACGCCCAAAAATATCCAGACTAAACAGGAGAGAGTAACAACAGTTTATAAAATAACCATAAGCCTTAAAAATCCTGACCTGCAGTTAAAACCTGGAATGCCGGCAGACGTGGTTATTAATATATAACATTAAGAAGCTAAATACTAAATTGTCTTTTAAAGGTTAGAAATGATCAAATATAAGAAAAAAAATAATATTATAAAAATATCAGTTATCGGCGGCAGCAAGGTCGATACAGATATTTACCAGCTTGCCTACAGAGTAGGAATGGAAATAGCCAGAAAAGGTGCAGTGCTTATTTGCGGCGGATTGACCGGTACCATGGAAGCAGCGTGTAAGGGAGCTAAAAAAGAAGGGGGACTTACGGTAGGCATAATACCGACACAGGATGAAAATTATGCCAATAAATATGTAGATATAATAATCCCTACCGGAATGGGTTATGCCAGAAATGTACCCATTGTACTTTCAGCGCACGCAGTAATCGCTATTGATGGAAGTTACGGGACTCTTTCTGAAATCGGTTATTCATTGACCTACGAAAAGCCCATAATCGGCCTTAAGACCTGGGATGCACAGCCTTATTACAGTGAAAATACACCTTTTATAATAAGAGCAGAAACTGCAGAAGAGGCAGTAAAAATTGCCATAAAAGAAGCTAAAATTTATATTAAAAAGACCCAAAGTCCGGTAATCGATCAATAAATACTGCAGTTCTAAAATACTGGTTACTGTGGAAATGCTTTAACAAAATTTATCTGCAGATTCGATAAAGAGGCTTTTAGGTTTTCTCTCTCCTCAGCACTTACTTCATCCATTATGACTTTCAGAAGCGCATCAAAACCGTCCACAGCAAGTTTTGCCTGCTGCTTGTCCTTGTATTTATCATTTATTCCAATCGGAAGCCCCATTTTTTTATAAGCAAGACTTGAAAGAGACATCATCATCTGCATCATGATGTCTTTGGTAGTTAATTTATTGATCTCCTCTTGTAGCTCTTTTATCATCTCTTCTTCACTTTTCTTACTTTTTTCTTTTTTCCCGCCCGGGCCTTCTCCTGCAAGTCTATCCTTTAATTCCTTATCTTCTCCATCACCCTTTACGCTTTTCTTCTTCTTCTTTTCTTTTTTAGCCATACACTATCACCTTTCCATATCACTATTTTTTATTCCGATTCATATTTAATCAGTGAAAAAATATCATAACCTTTTAAAATTTTCCTTGGATTTAAAAATTCCAGTTCAATTAAAAAACACAGCCCAACTACCTCTCCGCCCATTTGTTCAACAAGCTCTACTTTTGCTTTGGCGGTGCCTCCAGTGGCTACAAGATCGTCTACTATTAAAATCTTATCACCCTTTTTTACAGCATCAACATGTATCTGCATGACATTTTTACCATACTCAAGATCATATGACACCTGTCGTGTCTTATAGGGAAGTTTACCCGGCTTTCTTACCGGAATAAAACCGACACCCAGTTTATAGGCTATAACCGCTCCGAATATAAAGCCCCTTGCTTCGGCACCCAGTATTGCGTCAATCTTTTTCCCCCGGCAGTAATCCAGCATCCCGTCTACTGCATATCTAAATGCTTCGCCGTCCTGCAGCAGAGTCGTAATATCCCTGAACACTACCCCCTTCTTGGGGAAATCCGGAATGCTTCTTATCTTTTGTTTTAAATCCAATTTTTATCCTTTCTGCATAATTTTGCTTTTAAATAAAAACGGAACAGAAATTTAAATCAGTAAATACAACCACCGTAATAGATCATACTTTATCATATTATAATTCACCTCTACAATATCTTCACCAGAAACAAACATCTTTCTGCGCCATCAAGAATTGAAGTTCTGAGCTTTACTGTCACCTTTTTCCCTAAAGCAGTCTGGAAGTTTGCTTTTAAACTTGCCACTGAACAGCTGCAGAACAATGGAGATTTTACAAAGCTACTGGACACTATATCGCACCCGCACTTATTATAAATTACTCTAATAACATCATCGGAAACCATTTCTTATTCGGCATCTGTAAACTTCTTTGAAAGATTCTTTAAAAGCTGACCTAAATCCGAGCTTTTAGCTTTCGCCTGCCTGAATATATCCCTTGTATAAGAATCCGCACATGCCTCGCCGCAGTACCGCAGCAGCCTTGGCCTGGACCTGCCGTCAATATTTTCCAGACCCGACTGTAATCCTAAAAACCAGTAACTGAAAAACTTTTTTAATCCTTTATTCATCTGCAGTAATCCTGAATGAAATTATTGATTGTTTTAATCCATCCTTTTATGATCTCCGAATATTCTTCAATCTTTTTCGGATCTTTCTCATACCCTTTAAGCAGCTCTTTTTGATGCTTCCAATAATCAGCTAATTTTTGAAGCTGCAGCTTTCTTATCAATGTTTCCGGGATCTCTTCATTTTCCTTAATCGCTTTTTTTAGTTCATCCAGAATCGATAAGAAATATTCAGGAGCTGCACCGGTATATTTTTTAAAGTCCCTGAACATCCACTGCCTTTCAAACATAGATCTTTTTCCCCATGCTTCAGATTGTTCTAAGAGTGTCTTTCTGATATCGCTCACCAGTGAAAAGGCGATATCTTTTTTTTCTTTCGAAATATGGTGCACAGCTTTAATGTCCGCTTTTATTTCTATTCCTATATCTATCAATGCTTGAAAAGAACTTATTTCTAAACCCTGGTATTTATCTGCCTGAGCAACAGCAGCAGCATACCCTGCTCCGGCTGCTTCCACGGAAATGGCGGCACTCTCAGACATTTTTAAAAATTCTTCTATTGTTTTTCCGTATAGAGCAGCGATTTCAGATATGTTTTCCATAAGTCCTTCAGTTTTTACAATTCCGGGACCGATAGTAAAGGTTTTAACTCTGGTATCCTCAAGTTCCGCTGCCAGTGTGTTTGAAAGCTCGACCTGTGCAGTTTTAAACACTTCATACGCGCCAATATAGGGCGCCGCGCCTGAAGAGGATACAAAAACAATTATTCCCTCGTTTCTTTCAAGCATCCCCGGCAGGAAATAAGCCGTAAGCATAATCGGCCCCTTCAGAATGGTCCGATAACTTAAATCCCATTCATTGATACCTACCTTATGGACTGCCCCAACGAATATATTTATGGCATTATTTATAATAATATCCACTTTTCCGAACCTCTTATCTGTTACTGCTTTGAGATTCCTGATGCTTTTTTCTTTACTTACATCAGTATGAATAAAAAATGTCTTTTCTGACCCGAATTCTTCATTCAGCCGTCTCTCGGCCGCCTTTCCATTTTTTTTGTTTATTTCGGCTATAATCACATCAGCACCAAGCCAGATAAGAGAGCGTGCCGTCTCATATCCGATTCCCCGTCCGGCTCCAGTAACAATGGCAACTCTACCACTTAATTGATCCTTCTTTAAAGTTCCTTGGCTTATTACCAAATCCTTTTTATTCATTCCAATCCCCTCCAAGATTTATTAAACAGATTTACTATTTGTAAATTTAAACAGAAATAATATCAGATATTTTTAAAATTTTTAATTATATCAGTGAGTGAATTTATCAGGCAGCCAATATCCATCTTATCAAATCCCAGCTGAGACAGGATCTCTTCTGCAGAATATTTCTGCCCATGGTACCAGAGCTCGCTTAAAAAAGATCCAGCTGCCTTCTTTTTATACCACCCGCGGCCATATTTTCCGTATATATATTCTTTAAGTTGCGACTGAAAAATCCATGCCCTTATGTAATTGGTGCAGTAAAAACCTTCGTCTACATCCTTTAAATAAGTTTCTTCCGGGTATTCCATTAAATTTACGGAAGATAAAATCTGCCTGTAAATCGATTCCTTATCCTCTATAGGACTGCCGTTATGAAGAATCAGTTCATATTTAAGCTTTCCGGCATATCTTCTGCAAAACCAGAGTTTTATCAGGCTTGAGAAATATACAAATTCACCGGCTTCATCAGGACTCATACCCAGAAAGTCAACCAGCCACTTTCTATTCTGCATAAGCTGCTCCATACAAAAAGCATATCCTTCAGTCACCGTATTGTCACCCAGACACCTGTACTCAAAATCAAGTTTTGGATTTGTACTTCCAAAGTGAAGCGAGTGTCCCCCTTCATGAAACATGGCTTCAAAATCATCCTGGCCTCCGCCTGGCATGACTACCAGATATATCTCTTCTGGTATTTTAGGAGCACTGCAGAATGCCCGGGGTGATTTTTTCTCTCTTTCCTCTAGATCCAGATGTATATTATCATGCCTGGAAAAATCTATACCCATTCCAGACAGTGTACCCATAAAAACCGGGACAAGAATATCTTTTTTAAAGAACCTGTCATATTTTTTCGCCCTCTTAATAAATGCAAAATCGCTTCTAATCGAATCTTTTAAGGACATCCCCAGTTCCCTCTCCAAAAGCTTTCCGAAATGTTTTTGATATAAATCACAGGTTTGTTCTAAAAGCTTTTCCATCTCAATTTTAAGGTCAATAAAATCTTGCTGTTTTAAATATGAAAAAAGTTCCCTATAGCTTGAAAACCCCAGGTCTCTTGCCTGGCTGTGAAGAGCATCCCAGTATTTATACAGAATATCATTAAAAGATTCCGCTATTTTTTCATTTCTTTTGCTTTCAATCGCTCTTCTTTTTGCTCTATCCGGCTCATTGGTGAGCATTATTTCAGAATATCTAAAAGGAACCTCAATCCCCTCTATATTAATTTTTGCCTGTGCCTCCTCCTCTGCAATCCTATCAACCAGTTCCTTTACTTGTCTTTCCATATAGCCTTCAGTGCAGAATTTTAAAAGATATGTCGCTTTTTTTCTAATCTCTCTGGTACTTTTATCTTTTATACCTTTAATATAATCGATACAATCCCGCTCAAATAAATATCTATACCGGTCATATATAGGGCTGAGGTTAAGACTGTCTTTTTGACCTGAGAAGTGAAGGTAATATTCCTTTTCTATTTCGGATAAAAATAATTCAGAATCTTTCCTGTATTTTGTAATATCCATATGTTTATTTACAGAATACAAATTATATGAATTTGTTTTATTATTAGATCAGAATAAGCCTTCCTGTTGCCGTTCCTGCTCTGGATCCTTCTTGCTTTCATATACGGCTCCATCATCTTTATTGCCGGTGTCATTATCCATCGACTCTCTCACATGCAAACCATTTTCATCCTCAGCTGGTTCAAGCTCTTTTAAAAAGACTGAACTTTCAAAATTTTTAGCATAATCCGACCAGTCAGCACCGCTTTTATTCCCATCCATTATAATATTATATCCACCTATATCAGCATCCAGATAATCTACATGAAAAACCACAAAAGCCTCCAGTATCTTAGGTCTCTTGGGAGAACCAAATTCCCTATATCCATGATGGCTTAATACTATATGGAGAAGCCTGTTCTTTAAATCATTTGGGAAGCCTTTTATCTGTTTTATTTTCTCCAGGATCATCCCATAACCAATTGTTATATGACCCAGGAGCTTTCCCTCATCTGTTACTTCGGTATTAACCATAGTCTTATATTCTCTGATCTTTCCAATATCATGAAGAACAGCTCCGCACACCAGAAGATCATAATTTAAATTATGGTAAATCCTGGCGAGCGAATCGCAGACCTTAGTCATTGACAAGGTATGCTCCAGAAGTCCTCCTATAAAAGCATGATGATACTTTACTGCTGCCGTTGAACTTTTAAAATCTTCTACGAATTTTTTATCATTAAAAAATAAATCGATCAATTTCCTAAAATAAGGGTTTTTGATCCTGGAGGTATATTCCATAAGTTCCGAGAACATTTCATTAATGTTTTTACTGGTTGTCTTTATATAATCCGAATATTTGAGATCTTTTTTATCTTCAATTTTCTTTAAAGAACTGACCACTAGCTGCCTGCTGCTTTTATACTCTTTTACCTCTCCTTCTACTAAAATAAAATCCCCTTGGTCAAAATCACCTGCTCTTTTATATATTTCAGTCCACAACACCCCGTCAATATTACCTTCCCTATCCTGAAAATTAACCACACAGTAATCTTCACCGTTTTTCTTTTTTTTAATCTGTTTTTTAGACAATACGAATATGGTGTTTACCCTCGTTCCTATGTTTAAATCTGATACATACTGGCTCTTCTTAACATTCATACCAAATATCCTTTATATTATTTTTTAATAAATCATCACCTAAGAAGATTTATAGCAGATATGGCAATATGATACAATACAAATGTGTCCATCGCAGTTTTATATAAATTACGTTTGACAAGTAAGCTTTTTTATTCTAACCTAAAAAAAATAAAATTGTTAAGATTTATGTTTTTACTAATGAATAATTCATAAAAATGGGTGTTAGTATAAAAGATGTTGCAAGTAGAGCAGGAGTATCAGCTACAACAGTATCAGCATATTTAAATAAATCAGCTCCTGTTAATAAAGCAACTGCTAAAAAAATCGAAGAAGCCATAGAAGAGCTCAGATATAAACCAAATCTTATAGCTAGAAGCTTAAGGCAAAGAAAAACAAACACTGTAGGGCTCATTGTTGGTAATATCCTTTCACATTTTTACTCTGTGATTGCGAAATCTGTAGAAGATACTGCAAGAAAATATAGTTTTAGCACTATCCTGTGCAATGGAGATGATGACCCTCAAAAGGAACTTGAATATATAAAGGTATTAGAATCTTCCAAAGTTGAAGGAATTATATTAACCCCGACTGGTAAAAATGGGGATTATATAAAAGAAATCATTGAGTCAGGAATAAAGATTGTCCTTATTGATAGATTAATAGATGGTATCAAATGCAATGAAGTAGTAGTAGATAATGAAAATGGTTCATATGAAGCAGTAAAACATTTAATAAACCAAGGTTACAAAAGAATAGGGATTATAAATGGTAGTGTGGATATAACTACTGGCAAAGAAAGGCTTGATGGTTACTTAAGGGCCTTAAGGGAAGCAAATTTACCAGAAGATAATGATTTAATAAAAATCGGAGATTTTAAGAAACAGACTGGTATCAATTTATCAATAGAGCTATTGGAGGGTAAGAATATACCAGATGCAATATTTTCCACAAATCTAGATATTACTAAGGGTATTTTGACTGTAATTAAACAAATGGGATTAAAAGTGCCTGAAGATATTGGATTAGTAGGTTTTGATGATTCTGACTTGACTCAGCTTTTTAACCCACCTATTACTGTAGTTAGTCAACCGGCGTACGAGATTGGATCAACTGCTATGGAAATAATGATTAATGAAATCAAAAGTGATAAAGATATAGAAAAAACACCAATAAAAAAGATTTTAAGGACTGAATTAATTAAAAGAGCTTCTACAAGAAAAGTAAAACAACCGATACCTGGATAGGAAACTTGATTTATATAAAAAGGTACTACTCTACTAAAAAGGAAAAGTACTGCAATTACACTCTTTCAATAACTCTTTCTGCACCCGTAATATATTTTATAATATCAGTTGCAGTCACATCATGAACATTTTGAACAGTTATTAGTTTGCCCCTTCTCAAAACCATAATTCTATCAACAATACTAAATACATGTTGCATATTATGGCTGATAACTATAACTGACATTCCTGATTTTTCTTTCAGTAACTTTATTAATTCCAATGCTTTTCTTGATTCATTTACCCCAAGTGCAGCAGTCGGCTCATCCAGTATCACTACTCTGCTACCCCAATATGCTGCTTTACTAATAGCGACTGCCTGGCGCTGACCTCCAGAATAATCCTTTATTGGCTTTCTTAAATCACCTAGGTTAACGTTAAGTTTATCCAATAGATTTTCTGTTTCTTTAAGCATCGCCTTGTTATTTAATAGGTAAAAATACTTCAATATTCCACCATAGCGAACTTCACGTCCTAAAAAAACATTAGCTGGTGGACTTTGAAGATCTACTAAACCGAGATTCTGATAAACTGTTTCTATCCCAAGATCATGGGCATCTTTTGGTCTATTGATTTTGACCTTTTTGCCCTCAAAATATATTTCCCCTTCATCTCTTTTAAGAGCTCCACTAATTATTTTTATTAAAGTGGATTTACCAGCACCATTATCTCCAACTATTCCTAATATCTCATTATGCCTTAATTGGAGATCGACATTATCCAATGCATAAACTCCACTAAAGTGCTTTTTTATTCCAATAGCTTTAAGAATATATTCATTATTATCAACCATAAAAATCTCCCGGATTTATTTTAAATTTATAATTTATATTTATAATTTATTTATATTTTTATTTATATTTTCTGAAATATTTTATTATGATTTAATTAATTTAATAGTAACGTTAAAGTGATAGTATACAATATCACCTGAGAAAGTATATGTCAATATAACTAAGTCCTTTTTTAATTTCCGTTTGACAAACAATTTTTTTTATTTTAATATAGCATGACTACGATAAGGTAAAAACGTTAAGATTTTTATTTTTTTAAATAAATAATTTGTATAAATAAGTTCCAATATAAAATATTTAATTTAGTTAATAATGGTAAAAAAGAATAAGCTTTCATTAAGTTTAAAATCAGACGGCCTACAAAAAGTATTGGCACTGAGCGCACTCGTTATTCTTTATATATTTTTTGCTATCTTTGGACGGAACTTTTCATCAGCTGAAACATTAGTCAATATACTTGCCGCGTCTTATTATATTGGATTTCTGGCAATAGGCGAAACTTTTGTAATAATTACAGGAGGTATCGACCTTTCTGTAGGAACTGTTATGATATGCTCTTCTCTTATTGGCGGTGTTGCCTATACGGTATGGGATTGGCCGATTGGTGCATCACTTGTGCTTGTAATAATTATTGCAACATCTTTCGGACTTTTAAACGGCATTTTTGTTGCAAAACTAAAAATACCACCGTTTGTTGCGACCCTTGGAACAATGATGATATCAATGGGAACCGGAGCAATTGTTTCTAGAGTCATGACCGTGCATTTTCCAGCGATAACTAACCCTGACGGATGGTTTAAGCTTGTTTTTTATAAAACAGCGGGCCGTTTCCCTATAGGGGCAGTATGGCTGGCATCCTTCATTGTTATAGCATCCATAATCCTCGGCAGAACACTCCTTGGAAGATATATATATTCAATAGGTTCCAACGAAGAAGCAACACGTCTTTCCGGTGTAGCAGTCGATAAATGTAAAATTGCTGTTTATGCCCTATCCGGTTTATTTGCTGGTCTTGGAGGAATTTTATTTATCTCTGCATACTCATCCATCGTACCTAGTACGGGTACCGGTTATGAACTTCTTGCAATAGCCGGTGTCGTCATAGGAGGTACATCGCTTGCTGGCGGCATAGGTACGATATCAGGCACTTTGATAGGTGTATATATTATGAGTATATTAAGACAGGGCTTGATGTCGATGAACCTGCAAAGCCAGTGGCAAACATTCTTTACCGGAATAATTGTTATAGCAGCAGTTGTGCTCGATAACTACAGGATTAGGAAAGCAAGTGAAGTAAAAAGAGGCTCGGACGAAAAGCTTATAGTACAAAAATAGTAACAAATTATTTATTAAAAAAGATAGAAATCTTAACGTTTTTATCTTATCGTAAAATAAAAAATGAAAGGGGTGATGAATAAGTAGAAAAAGGTAAATTTAAAAAAAGTAAGTAAAGAAAGGATTGTAAGATGAAAAAATCATTATTGTGGATAGTAGTGTTGTTATTAAGTATGTCAATGGCAGCAACATTTACTTTAGCAGGCTGTGAAAAAGCAGGAGCAGCAGAAGAAGTTACTGAAGCAGCAGAAGAAGTTACTGAAGCAGCAGAAGAAGTTACTGAAGCAGCAGAAGAAGTTACTGAAGCAGCAGAAACGCCCTATATTGCCATAATATCCAAGGGATTCCAGCACCAGTTCTGGCAGACTGTTCTGGCAGGCGCTCAGGATGCAGCAGATGAGTACGAAGTCGAAATGACATTTGAAGGTCCTCCTTCAGAATCTGATATTGCTATTCAGGTTGATATGATAAACGCTGCATTAGCCAAGAATCCGTCGGCCCTCTGTCTTGCCGTTCTTGATACAGAATCAGTAACAGAGCAGTTAAACACTGCCATGGATAAAGGTATTACGATTATAGGTTTTGACTCCGGTGTTCCTAATGCTCCTGAAGGAGCTATTGCCGCTACTGCATCTACTAATAACGAAGCAGCAGGGGCGATCGGTGCTGATGAAATGTTTAAAAACGCGGACTTTAAAGCCGCTCTTGAAGCTGCAACAGTAGATAATCCAGTCTTAATCGGTTGTCAGTCACAGGATGCTACATCAGCTTCCATTGTTGGCCGTACAGTAGGATTTCTTGATGAGATGGTTGCAAATTGTGAAACCCTTTTCCCTGGGCAAGTAGAAGTTACAGGTCATGTTAAATATGCGAAAGCTGCAACCTCCGGTGAAGCTGCTGTCACTATATTTGTTATGGTACCGCCATCTACGAGCGAAATAGACTCACAAACCGGCTCTCAGACTCTTCTTGCTATGGATAACCTTATAGGTATATTTGCTACAAATACAGCTTCTGTTTATGGTATCCTTGCTGCTACAACAGATGGTACAGACCTTGATAAAGAAAATGGAAAATACAAGGACATAACAGTCGTTGGCTTTGATGCAGGTGCAGCTCTGAAAGCTGCTGTTAAGAGTGGATATTTCGTTGGCGCAATAACACAGGATCCGTATATGATCGGTTATCTAGCTGTTGAGCTTGCTGTTAAAGCTTTAGCCGGTGAAACACTTGATGAATTTATAGATACAGGCGCTAAATACTACGACGCTTCTAATATGGATGATCCTGATATAGCTATACTTCTGTATGATTGATGATCCAGAAGATGACGGTATAGTAGAAATAAACTGTGTACTATAAGTCATATAGAATAAAGAAACCCTCCTATAATAGGGCAAATATAGTCATCATAGGAGGGTTTCCTATTTATTTTTAAGTTTACAGTTTTAAGAAAGATAACATATAAATATAGGAAATACTTTTAATTGTTGATAAACCCATATTTAATGATGTTAAAGCAATTATAGAAAGGTAGAAAAATGAGTATTGATGAGTCCCAAGTTGCTAAAGACGGAGTTAATCCGGATGAAGTTCTAAAAAGAAAACTTTATACAGGAGCAGAAATTCCTGCTATTGGATTAGGTACATTTGGTTCTGACAGGTTTAGTGGTGAAGATATTGCGAAGGCTGTAAAAGGTGCAATATCTGTAGGATATAGACATATAGACTGTGCCTCGATTTACCTCAATGAGGATCTTATAGGGGAATCCTTAAAAGATGTCATGAAAAGTGGAATAAATAGGGAAGAACTCTGGATAACTTCTAAACTCTGGAATGATATGCATGGGGAGGGTGATGTATTAAAAGCCTGCGAAAAATCATTAAAGGATTTGAGATTGGATTATTTAGACCTTTATTTAATACACTGGCCTTTCCCTAATTATCATGAGCCAGGTTGCGATGTTACTTCAAGGTCTCCTAATGCAAAACCCTATATACATGAAAACTATATGAAAACATGGAGCCAAATGGAGAAATTGGTTGAAAAAGGGCTGGTAAGACATATAGGAACATCCAATATGACAATACCAAAGTTAAAGTTGGTTTTACGTGATGCTAAAATAAAACCTGCCTGTAACGAAATGGAATTGCACCCGCACTTCCAGCAGCAGGAATTCTTCGACTTCTGTATTGAAAATAATGTTCAGCCGATAGGGTTTTGTCCGATTGGGTCGCCTACACGCCCTGATAGGGATAAGACAGAAAAAGATACTGTGGATATAGAGGATCCTGTAATAGTGAAAATTGCTAAAAGGCTAAACGTGCACCCTGCAGTTGTTTGTGTAAAATGGGCCGTACAGAGGGGGCAGATTCCAATTCCTTTCTCAATTCATAGAAATGAATATTTAAGTAACCTTGAATGCACTATAAAAGACCCGCTTACTGAAGAAGAGATGAGAGAAATAGCGGGCATAGATAAAAATTGCCGCCTTATAAAAGGACAGGTTTTCCTTTGGGAGGAGGCAAAGTCATGGGAAGATCTTTGGGACTTGGATGGAGAAATAACACATTGATAGGATTATAAATGAATTCTAAAAATGGAATAACCAAAACTAAAAGTAATATCCAAAATTACATAATAGGTATAGATATAGGGACATCTGCAATAAAAATTTCAATAATAAATCAAAAAGGAAAAATTATATATTCCAATGCGAAAGAATATGGAATAAATTATCTTCCCGGCAGTTTTGTACAGCAGAAACCAGATGACTGGTATGAATCTTTGATTTATCTTCTGAAAGATTCTTTATCTCAATTAGAATTTGAAAAAAATAAAATACTGGCAATTGGTATATCCTCTCAATCAAATGCTTTAGTTTCGGTAAATAAGAATGGGGATGTTCTATATCCTGCGATCCTTTATTTGGATAAAAGAGCTTTAGATATTTGTAACTCATTTAAAGATAGAAAAGAAGGGGAAAGGATATATGAATTAGGGGGGAGCACTTTAAAATCGTCATATACCGGACCACAAATCTCCTGGATTAAAAAAAATAAACCTGATATTTATAGGAAAACTTATAAATTCCTGACAGCAAATGGTTTTATTATACAAAGACTTACAGGAGAATATTCCCAAGATTATACACAGACCGGAATGACGGGTATATTTGATAGAGAAAAAAGGGAATGGTCTGAAGAGCTGCTTAGCTATTTTGGTATAAATATAAATAAAATGCCAAGAATATACAAACCATCTGCAATTGTGGGGAAGACCAGTAAGAATTTTAAAAAAGATTCAGGGTTACCTCAAGGTATTCCCGTTATTGCCGGGACTCTGGATGTAGCTTCAACAATACTTGGTTCTGGATGTATAGATACAGGATACTGTTTTCTTGAAATGGGATCAGTGATAAATATTACAGTTCTTACTAATAAATCAGTGCATGACAGAAATCTCCAGACCTATCCCAGCGCAATGCCAAATATTAATATTGTTGCCGGAAGTGTAGATGGAGCAGGAGGGACCATTAAATGGTTTTTAAATCAGGTATATAAGGGATATGGTATAGATAAAGATATTACTGATAAGAAGATATTTGACATTTTAGAAGATGAGATGCATAAGACAAAAATAGGTTCAGGGAACCTTATATTTTTACCATTTATGTCTGGAATGAGAACACCTAGATCAGATCTTAATACAAAAGGTGCCTTTTTAGGATTAAAAGTATCTACTAGAAAAATTGATATATTTCGATCAATATTGGAAGGTTGCTCCTATGGTTTAAAGTATAATTTGGAGTTTATCCTTGCAAAGGGTGTAGATTATTCAAAAGCTATTGCCTCGGGAGGAGCAAGTAAAAATAAATCCTGGTTACAAATGATATCAGATATTTTAAACATTAATATTACGCGGTCTTATTATAACAGCGGAGCATCTATAGGATCTGCAATGCTCGCTGGTATAGGGGCTGGAGCTTTTAATGATTTTAAACAGGCAAAAGAACTGGTGTGCAGATATGATCTAAATTTTAAACCTCGGAAAGAAAAAACTAAAAAGTATGATAAATATTATTCACAATATAAAAATTTTATTAAAGAGTTAATATTTGAGCTTCATAATTTAGAATGTATTTAAAAATAAGAGTGTTTTTGACTATAATTTAAAAGGAAAGTTTAAAATATGGCAAATATAAAAGCAGCATTAAGACAGGGCCCCAATAACATGGTTTGCAGGACAATAAAGAAACCTGAATTGTCAGAAGATGGAGTTTTGGTAAGAATTTTGCATGTGGGAATATGCGGCTCTGATATTGCAAGGGTAAAAGATGATGATCCAAAGTGGGATAAGGTTGTTTTAGGTCATGAGGCCGTGGGAGTAATTGAAAGAATATCAAATGGCGCTTCTATTAAATCTGTATTTAAAGAGGGAGATAAAGTAGTTATTATACCTCTTATTCCGTGTCAAAAATGTTATTTCTGCAAGAGAGGGATGTATTCTTCATGTACCGATTACAGTTTTATCGGCTCCAGAATAAACGGAGCCTTGAGTGAATATCTTGTGGTGGATTTTAATAATTTAATAAAATTGCCTGATGATAAAGATATAGAGAAATACACTTTTCTGGAACCACTTACTGTAGCTATCCACGCCATTTACCATACAGAAATAAAATTTGGAAAATCAGCGGTTGTGTTTGGGGCAGGGACTATTGGGCTATTAATATTTCAGTTGCTTAAGGATAGGACTTTTTATAAAGTTTTAATGGCAGATATAGATG
>Ga0307421_1000421_pt1 | contig 27253 bp, 27 predicted proteins | sample SalMarWE160270MG_FD_202163 | JGI IMG/M metagenome (GOLD analysis project Ga0307421, IMG submission 202163) | Salt marsh sediment microbial communities from the Plum Island Ecosystem LTER, Massachusetts, United States - WE1602-70 | ecosystem: Environmental > Aquatic > Marine > Intertidal zone >... | reverse complement strand
GCGTTAAACGCCCCTTGACCAGCGCCATATAGGCCTTGCTAACAGTATGGCTCTTGAACTGCCCGGCAAGGTCAGCTTGAGCTTTACCGGTCTTGGCCACCAGCATCACCCCTGAAGTATCTTTATCCAGGCGGTGGACGATGCCGGGCCGCAGTGCATCGCCGGTATCAGCCAGATGGGGGAAGTGAGCGAGAAGGGCGTTAACTAAAGTATGGCCGGGGTGCCCCGGCACCGGATGGACAGTTAAGCCCGCCGGCTTATCGACGACCAGAAGGTCATCGTCTTCATAGATGATATCAAGCGGTACATCTTCGGGAAGAACCTGTTCGGTTGGGGTGGGGGGTATAGCAACTTTAAGCCTGTCGCCGATATTTAACTTAAGCCCCGGCTTGGCCGGCCGGCCGTTAACGGTGATATGGCCATCGGCAATCAGCTTCTGGACGCGGCTGCGGGAAAGCTCGGGGAGCTGCTGGCAGACATATTTATCCAAGCGGACGTCCCGCTCACCAGCGATAAGACTGTGTACTTTGTTCATCTCCAAGCCGACTAATCACGCTTCTGGGCCAGGGGAAATAGGGAATAGATAAACAAAATAATGCCGACCACCGCCGCCGAATCAGCCAGGTTAAACGGCGGCCACCAGCCGATATGGATGAAGTCGGTGACCCCACCCGACCGGCCCAACAGATACTGCAGGCGTTCAATCAGGTTGCCGATGGTGCCACCCAGAATCAGGCCCAGGGCTACCCGGCTTAAGCCGTTGTCCAGAAAGGGGTAGTGGCGGTACATAATAAAGGCGTAGGTCAGAATAAAGGATATGCCAACCGCCGACACTATGACTAAGGCCAAAGTATGGTCGGGGAAAAGACCGAAGGCGGCCCCGGTATTGGGGGGGACGCGGGCAATCTCAAATATTCCCCAGCTCCACATCGACTGCCCGATAGCCAGATTTTCTCTTATACAGTGCTTGATGAGCTGGTCGGCAATCACCAGCAGGAAGGCGGTAAGGAAAAAGACGACGTACTGCCCGGCCCGGGTATTACTTGCCTTTGGCATCCTTCGCCTGACGCGCTTTACAGTCCAGGCACAGAGTGGCCTGAGGCAGGGCTTCCAGCCGTTCCGGGGGTATGGGCTTGCCGCAGTTATCACACGAGCCGTAGGTGCCGTCTTCAAACTTCTGCAGGGCATGCTCCACCGACGCCAGCTGCTCCCTGATGCTCTTCTCCAGAGTCAGCCGCCTCTCCAGCTCGTAGCTCTCGGTAGCCTCCTCCTCCCTCTTGCCGAAGGGGCTGCCCTCACGCCGCTCGTCAGCCGGGCGCACACTGGATTTTAGTTGCTTCATTTCTTCAATCAACCGCTTGCGCTCGCTCTCCAGACGAGCCCGAAGCAGATTAAAGGTTGCGTTCGTTTCATCCGTCTTCTTCATCTCTCCCTTACCTCCGTCTACCTGTGCTAGCAGGTAAGCACCTATAGCTGCTGATTTTTAAGAGAACTGTACTCAGGCTGAAGGGTTAGTCCAGCATCACCCGTAACCGGCGAATGGTATCCACCACCTGTCCGCGCCAGCGATCGTTAGCATCGTTATAGCTAAATCCCGGGGTGCCGAAGTGTATCATAATCCAAGTGTAGCTCAAATGCTTTGTTTGGTCAATGCCCCAAAAGGGGAATGTTTGGGACACCAGCCCCCGATGGGGGATAAAGGGGAGGTCTATCCCGATTTTTGGAGTGCGTTGTGCTTCCCACCCTCCCACCCTCATAGGCTGCGCCTTTAAAAATCCCTTAAAGAAGGGACGACTACCCCCCACATTGGGGGTGGGGCAAGAGAGTCTAAAGAGGTGAAACCTTTTTGGGCGGGTGGGTATGGGAAAATAAAGAACCGTTAAGGGGGGGGTTGATAAATAATCTATCTAAAACTATTGACAAACAAGCCTAAACTGTTTATTGTGTAAATGATAATCTTTTTCATTTATAGCTTGGGGGCAAAACCATAAAATGAGACTTACCGAGAAAAGAATCGCCGCCGCCCTGAGGCAGCACGGCTTCAAGCTCACCCCCCAGCGCAGGGCGGTCATCGGCGCCATAGCCGCCAGCCCCGACCACCTTACCCCCACCGATATCTACCGGAAGGTGCTCCAAGGGCACCCTGCTACCGGGCTGACCACCATCTACCGCACCCTGGAGATACTGGCCCGCTTAGAGCTTATCTGTGAGCTGCACGCCGGCGGTAGCGTCCGCAGCTATACCATCGGCGCCCCGGAGCACCACCACCACATTATCTGCACCGGCTGCGGGGCCGTGGTCGACTTTTCCGGACATCACCTTTCCCAACTGGAAGCCAGGCTATCCCGGGAGACCGGTTTTGAGATTGAAGGGCACCTGCTTGAGTTCACCGGGCGGTGCCGGAACTGCCAGCAAAATGCTTAGACGAATATTAAGCGAACTTAAAGAGCACGCCCCCTTCACCGCCATCGGCGCCGTTACCGGCATCGCCCTCATGGTGATAATTATCTTTACCCAAATACCCATCCATGTCTCCGAAGCCGTCTTCTATACACTGCACCCGCTGCACGTGGTCTTAAGCGCCCTGGTGACCACCGCCCTCTACCAGAGGTACAGCCGGGGCAGGCTCTGGGCGGCCATTTTAATCGGCTACCTGGGCTCGGTGGGCATTGCCACCCTTAGCGACGCCGTCATTCCCTTCCTGGGGGGCAGCACCCTTAGCATCAGCCTCGGCTTCCATATTCCCTTCCTGGAAACAGAAGCTTTCCCCTATCTGGGTGCGCCCAAGTGGGTGGTGATAAACTCGGCGGCGGTTATCGGCATCGCCATCGGCTACTGGAAGCAGTTCACCAAGTTCCCCCACTTTGGGCACGTTCTGCTCAGCACCTGGGCCTCGCTGTTCTATTTCACCGCCTTCGGCACGGCCGCCTGGCTGCCCCTGCTCCCGCTTATCTTCGTCTTCCTCTTCCTGGCCGTCTGGATTCCCTGCTGCCTGAGCGATATCGTCTTCCCCCTGCTCTTCGTCAGGCGGGTTGCCAGCGGCAAGGATATGGCCTATACTAATCACCACCACTAAAGATTGAAAATGGGACTGCAAATCACTACCCTTAGCGAGAATACCGCCGGCCTGGCCGGTCTTATGGCGGAGTGGGGTTTAAGCATCCTGGTGGAAAGCGATGAGGGAAACATCCTCTTCGACACCGGGCAGAGCCTCTCCGCCAGCCACAATGCCAACCTGATGGGCATTAACCTGAAACTGGTTGATAAGATTGTCTTAAGCCACGGCCACTTTGACCACACCGGCGGGCTAAAACAGCTGCTGCTCGACATGGGTAAGGAGATCGAGGTAATCGCCCACCCCGATATCTGGGCGGCCAAGTACAACCGCCGTGAGGGGGAAGAGGCCAGATACATCGGCATACCCTTCCAGCGTCAGACGCTGGAGAGCCTGGGGGCCCGCTTTAGCTTAAGCCGGGAGCCGGTGAGGCTGACCGATAGCATAATGACCACCGGCGAGATTCCCATGACCACCGAGTACGAGACCATAGAGCCGAATCTACAGGTAAAAGAGGGCGACCGCTTTAAGCCGGATAAGCTGCTGGATGACCAGGCGTTGATTATAACCACCGGGGCGGGGCTGGTAGTCATCCTGGGCTGCGCCCACCGCGGCGTCATCAATACCCTCTACCACGCCCAAAAGCTGACCGGCGTGGAGGCGATATACGCCGTTTACGGCGGCTGCCACCTTATAAATGCCACCGAGGAGCGGATATGGCTGACCATCGCCGCCCTTAAAGAGCTGGGAGTGCAACAGATGGGTTTCGGCCATTGCACCGGACTGGTGGCATCTGCCATAATGGCCAGGGAGTTCGGCGAGCGCTTCCTGTTCAATATCGCCGGCACCACTATCAGCCTGTGACCAAGAGTTAATATGAACCTATCCGTCCAACTGGCACCGAAGCATAAAAAGGGGCTGCGGCTGGCCAACCCGGTAATGACCGCCTCGGGCACCTTCGGCTGGGGCACCGAGTACGAGTACCCCTTTGATATCCAGCGGCTGGGGGCCATCGTCTGCAAGGGGACTACCCTCAAACCCAGAGAGGGCAATCCCCAGCCAAGGATAGCGGAAACACCCTGCGGCGTGCTTAATTCCATCGGGCTGCAGAACATCGGCGTCGAAACCGTGCTCAAAGAAAAGGCCCCGGTCTGGGCGGGGTGGCGGGTGCCGGTCATCGTTAACATCGTGGGGGAGACAGTCGAGGAGTACGCCCGGCTGGCCGGCATGCTCGACGGGGTCGCCGGCATCAGCGGCCTCGAAGTCAACATCGGCTGTCCCAACATCGAAGCCGGCGGGGTTGAGTTCGGCACCAGACCTGAGCCTGCCGCCGAGGTGACGGCGGCGGTTAAGGCAGCCACCTCGCTGCCGGTAATGGTCAAGCTGACCCCTAAAACCGGCGATATAGCCGAGGTGGCCAGGGCGGTGGCCCAGGCTGGCGCCGACGCCGTCTCCCTGATTAACACACCCAGGGGTATGGTCATCGATATTGACAGGCGCCGACCGCTGCTGGGCAACAAACACGGGGGGCTATCCGGACCGGCGATAAGACCGATAGCCCTGTATCTGGTTTATAAAGTAGCCGGCGCCGTGGAAATTCCGGTGGTGGGTATGGGCGGCATTGCCAGCTCAAGCGACGCCCTCCAGTTCATCATGGCCGGCGCCAGCGCCGTCCAGATGGGCACGGCCAACTTCACCAACCCCAGCGCCCCCCTTGAGGTACTGGAGGGGATAGAGGAATTTATGAAAAAAGAGGGCATTACCGATATAAACGAGCTTATAGGGGCGGGGCTAGATTAAGAAAATGAGGGTGTTATGCAATTAGAGGGTAAGGTAGCCGTTATCACCGGCGGCGGCAAGGGGATTGGCAAGGCCATCGCCCTGGCTTTTGCCGGGGAGGGGGCCGATGTGGTCATAGCCGCCAGAACCGAGGCGGACTTGAAGAAAACAGCCGCCGAAATTGAGAAGACGGGCCGAAAATGCCTGGCCATAGCTACCGACCTGGCCGTCCCTGAGCAGGTGCTCACCATGGTCGATAGAGCCCTGAAGGCGTTCGGCAAGGTGGATGTGCTGGTGAATAACTCGGGGATGGGCGGCCCCGTAGCCAGCGTGGCCGATATGGACCTGGAAGGGTGGAACCAGACGCTGGCGGTAAACCTCACCGGGGCCATGCTCTGCACCAAGTATATTCTAAAGGGTGACATGATTGGCCGTAAGAGCGGCATCATCATCAATATATCTTCTGTTTCGGGGAGGTTTGGCCACGTCAATAGAAGCCCCTACAGCGCCTCCAAGTGGGGGTTGATTGGTCTCACCCAGACCCTGGCTCTGGAGGTGGGCAAATACGGCATCAGGGTGAACTGTATTGCTCCCGGCCCGGTAGAAGGCGAACGTCTTGAGTGGGCACTGAGGGGGGCGAGCCGGAACCTCGGTATCAGCTACGAAGAGGTCTTGGAGGGAGAGGTCGCCCGGACGGCTCTGGGCAGGATGGTCAAGCCGGAAGAGGTAGCCGCCCTGGCCGTGTTCCTGGCCTCGGAGAAGTCCGCCGGTATTACCGGCCAGACCATCAACTGCAGCGCCGGCCTCAGGATGGACTGAAGAGCCGGCTATATTTGATTCTAACTCCCACTCTATCGGGACAAGCGTCTTATTCTCCAGTTGTCGTACCAGACAATCAGCCCGGGCATCACCGTAATCGTTATCAGCAGGCTGAGGAAAACGCTGATCACGGTGGCGATACCGAAATCACGAATCATGACAAAGCTGGAGGCTATCAGTACGCCGAAGCCGCCCAGGGTGGTCAGGGCGGTGGTGACAATGGCCCGCCCTATCTTTGAGATGGCCGTGACCATGGCCTCTTCAGGGGACACTCCCCGCCTTTTCTCTTCCTCATAGCGCCCCATGAGCAGTACCATGAACTCGGTACAGATGCCGATGATAAGCACACCCAGAATGGCGGTAAGCGGGTTAAGCGGAATACCGATGAGATACATGTCCAGCGAGGACCAGGCGATGACGGCCCCGACCGGTATGATGGTGAAGATGATGCTGCCGAGGCGGCGGTAAACCACCAGAAGCACCAGGAGTATCGCTCCCAGGCAGATGAGATTTAAGGTCATCCTGGCGCCAACTAAAGCATCCATCGTGCTCGCCCCGAGGGCAAGACTGCCCACCGGGGAAACGCTCACTCCGGACGGGGGGCTGGCCTCTTTCTGTAAAAGCACTAAAAGGTCATGGGTCTCTTCCATGGGTATGTACTCTATGTTGAACGAGACGCCGGCCATATTGCGGTCTCTGGAGAGGAACGGTGCCAGATAGGATTGGGGGGTGCTTTCCAGTATAGCATCGATCTGGGGCTGGGCGGGGATTACCCCTCCGGCGGCAGTGCTGACCACTGTCGCCAGGCTGCTGGCCGAAATAATCTTGGGGTGGGCCGATAGAGCGTTATCCCCGTAGTCTTTCAACCAGCTGAGTACCTCCGGGGTGGTGACATCATCGGTCTCCACCATGAGGCGTACCGTCCCCCCGATGCCAACAATCTGGCGCATCTCCCTCATCTCTACCAGCGCCGGCGTACTCTGAGGCATCAAGTCCTCATAATCCGTATTCGTCGGCAGCCAGTGGTCGACAATGCCGCCACCAACGGCGAAAGCCACCGCCACGATGAAAATCCAGAGGGTATGGTCAATGGCCAGCCTGCCCAGGCGCAATAAAATGCGCTCGATTCGGCCGCTTGCCTTTGACGCTGCCTCTTTTAGCTTTTTAATTTCTATTTTCTTATCGCCCAGGTAGACGATGCTGTGCAATAGAAAGAGGGCGACAATATAGCTGATAACGATGCCGGTAGCCAGCATCACGCCGAACTGGCGTATCATGGGCACACCGGATATGTAGAGCGTAATAAAGCCGATTATGGTTGCCAGCAGGGCAATGCCTATGGTGGGAAACATGTTTGAGATTGAAGTAACGATGGCTTCACCGACGGTCTTGCTCCTGGCAACCTCTTCCTGATAACGGTTGTGGAACTGTATGGAAAAATCTATACCCAGGCCGAGCAGTATCGTCAGCGCCGCCATGGTAGCCATAGTAACCGGCACCCCCAGATAGCCCATCAAACCGAAGGTCCACAGGGCGCTTAAGCCCACCATGCCCAGCGAGAGCATCCTCCAGCGTACCCGGAAGGTGAAGACCAGGATGATAACCATAACGGCTACCGACAACGCCAGCAGCACTTTTATATTATTGCCGATGCTGTTACTGATAGCGTCCACCAGCTTGGCGGCAGAGGCTACGGTAACCTTTACCCCGTCAAGGGGATGGATGGAGAAGAAAGCTTCAATATCAATGACCGCCTGCAGGGATTCCTGGTCGCTCATGTTACCCCGGGGGGTAACGCTGATGAGGGCATGGGTGATATCGGGGACGAAAGATTGCATTACCGGGCTGACCCCGCCTTTATCGTCATAGAGCACCGAGGCGATAAAGGCGGGGTTGTCCAGCGAGGGTTGGCCGATAAGCTGCAGCTTCTCTATCTGGGGCTGGAACATCAGCAGAACCTCAGCCCGCGCCTGCTCGGCGGCCATCTCCTGCTCCACCTCGCCATAGCCCATCGCCGCCGCCGCCGCTCTGGCCTCTGCCGCCGCCTGCTCCTGGGCCAGGGCGAGCTGCTCTTCGAAGGCCCGCATGGCCTGTTCGGCTTCCTGCCGGGCTAACTGTAAAATAGTCAGCGGACCGTTAACGGCACGGTACCACTCGTAACCGGAGAATTCCTGTTCAAAATCGGAGAGGATGGCTAGGTTTTGGGTGGAGAATATATCGTCAAGCTGCCCGGCAAGCAGAACGGTAATCGGTTCCCCGCCGAACTGTTCCTGGTAGCGAGCGTTGTCCTGGGCTATTTTCGAATCGGGTGAAACTAAGGCGGCAAAACCGGTCTCCGTCTCCAGCATGGTAACGCCCGGCACCGCTGCCGCCGAGATTAACAGGGCAACCGCTAATATTAACCAGGGCCAGCGCCCGATGAACCGCGCCAGCGCTGTCGTGAACCTTTTCAGTTTACCTCACCTCCCCCACCTAATTTATTTTTGCATTGGCACCATTTGGTTGTCAAACAGGGGACTATCTCCATCCGTCTATATTTGATTATAACTCCCAGTCTCGGTTATAATTATAGTAATTATAGTAAGAATAATTTAGGAATAATTACAGCCCCTTTAAAGCAAGTTCAGCGGCGACAAAGATAAAACGTCCGCAGCGAATCTTTATTCCAGGAGGCGATAAGTAAGTGAAAAAGGATAACTTTGCCCAATTCAGCGGCTCGGAGGACTACGTTACCTCGGAACCGCTTAGGAACGCCGTTAATGTTTCCATAGCCCTGGGCAGACCGCTGTTAATCAGGGGGGAGGCGGGGACGGGCAAAACTTTATTGGCCCACAGCATTGCCCGCGGGCTGGAGAAAGAACTGGTAACCTGGAACGTGAAATCGACCACCAAGGCCCAGGAAGGGCTCTATGTCTATGATACCGTCCAACGCTTGAACGACAGCCGCTTCGGTGACAAGGATATCTCCGACATCAAGCAGTACATCAAGCTGGGCAAGCTGGGGCAGGCTTTTATCGCCCCGGAGAAGGTGGTCCTATTGATTGACGAGGTGGACAAGGCCGACATCGAGTTCCCCAACGACCTGCTCAACGAGTTGGACGAGATGAGCTTTTACATCCCCGAGACCAACGAGACCATCAGCGCCATCCACCGCCCCATAACCGTCATCACCAGCAACGCCGAAAAAGAGCTGCCCGACGCCTTCCTGCGGCGCTGTATCTTTCATTACATCGAGTTCCCCACCCCGGAACTGATGGAGGAAATCGTGCGGGTGCACTTCCCCGATATCAAGGATAACCTGCTCAGCGAGGCCCTCAAGACCTTTTATTCCTTAAGAAAAGTCGACGACTTCCGTAAGAAGCCATCGACCAGCGAGCTGATTGACTGGATACGGGCGCTCATCGCCGGCGGCATCCCCCACCAGGACATCGCCAAGCAGATCCCCTTCGTCGGCACCCTGCTCAAGAAAGAGAACGACTACGACTTCTTCGTCAGGAACTTCGCCACCCGGCGCTGGTAGCCATGTTTACCGATTTTTTCTATATCCTCCGGCAGAACAAGGTCCCCGTTTCACTGGTGGAGTGGATGACCCTGATGGAAGCCCTGGCCAAGGGGCACATAAAGAACCTGGACGACTTCTACTTCCTGGCCAGAGCCATCCTGGTCAAGAGCGAGGCCTACTACGACCAGTATGACGTCGCCTTTCAGCAGTATTTCCAGGGGGTGGAAGCCCCCGAGGAGATTGCCGAGCAGGTGCTGGACTGGCTCAAAGACCCCTTAAACCGCCTCTTCATGAGCGAGGAGGAGCAGGCCAAGTTTGAGGGTATGGACTTTGACGAATTAATCAAAGAGCTGGAGAAGAGGCTAAAAGAGCAGACCGGGCAGCACGACGGGGGCGGCCACTGGATAGGGCGGGGAGGTACCTCTCCCTTCGGCCACTCCGGCTACCACCCGGCCGGAATCAGAATCGGGGGGCAGCCGGGGGGACGGCACGCCGTCCAGATTGCCCAGGAGCGGAGATTTAAGAACTACCGCAGCGATTTAACGCTGGACGTGCGCCAGATTGGGGTGGCCCTGACCAAGCTGCGCCAGCTGCGCCGCACCGGCCTTGAGGACGAATTAGACCTGGAGGGGACCATCAAGGCCACCGCCAAGAACGCCGGCGACCTTGATTTCATCTGGCAGCGCAGCCGCAAGAACACGGTTAAGCTGCTACTGCTGATGGATGTGGGCGGCTCCATGGAGCCCTACGCCAAGCTCTGCAGCCGGCTCTTCTCGGCGGCCCACTCAAGCTCCCACTTCCGCGACTTTCAGTACTACTACTTCCACAACTGCATCTATGATTATCTCTACCGGGACATCGAGCGGGAGGACGCAGTGAGCACCGTCCACCTGCTGAACACGCTGGAGTCTGACTACAAGCTGCTGCTGGTGGGCGACGCCCGCATGGGGCCCTGGGAGCTGACCGAGCGCTACGGGGCAATCAACTACTACGAGCGTAACGAGATACCGGGGATACTCTGGCTTAAGAGAATCGCCGACCACTTCAGCCACTGCGTCTGGCTTAACCCCGATGACCGGCGCTTCTGGATTCACGCCACGGTGCAGATGATAGGCAAGCTCTTCCCCATGTACTCGCTAACGCTGGGGGGGCTGGAAGAGGCCGTGGGCAAGCTGGTGGTGAAGAAGTAGCCGTTTTATTCTGCGGCCAGCTTCTGGCCAGCGCTAAAAGCCTGCTTTAAGGCATCGGGGTTTTTCTTTATCGCCCCTTTTTCGTCAACGCCGGGGAAGAGCAAATCTCCAGCATATTCAATATCCAGTACTTTAAAGAGGGCTTTGACTATTGCCAGCGACGGCTCGAAGAGGTTGGCCAGCTTCATACCGCCCACGGCGATAAATAATCCCTTCCTCGGACGCCTATCGCCCAATGGGGGCTGCTTTAGAATATACTTCCTGGCCCAGAGCGCCTGGCAGCGGTCAATCATGGCCTTGGCCTGGGCGCTTACCCCCATAAACTGCACCGGCGAAGCCAGAACGATTCTGTCCGCCTTCTCCAGCTCTTCATAGACCATCTGCATATCGTCCTTGATGCGGCAGACGCCCGCCTCGAAACAGGCGTCACAGTGCTGGCAGGGAGTAATATCCAGGTCATTGAGCACGATGGTCTTGACCTCGGCGCCTTCAGCGGCGGCGCCCTTGAGCACCTTGGCCAGCAAAAGGTCAGTGTTGCCGCCGCGGCGGGGGCTGCCGGCAATACCCAGAACTCTCACTTTAAGCCTCCTTCAATGTAGCCCAGGAGCTCCTTTTCCCTGGCTTTCATCCGGCGCTCCAAAGTGGGTTTATCGTGGTCATAGCCCAGCAGGTGGAGCAGGCCGTGAATGATAAGAATGGCCAGTTCCTTCTTTACCGGGTGGCGGTGCTCCGCCGCCTGAATCACCGCCTGGGGGTAGGCGATAATCACCTCGCCCAGGTGGAGAAGGCCATCCGGGGGGTGGATAAAGGGGGACTGGCCGACTGCCTCCTCCCGGGCGGAGAAGGCCAATACATCGGTCGGCTCATCCTCGCCCAGATAGTCCCGGTTTAATTCTTTGACCCGCTCCTGAGTGGCGATAAGCAGACTAACCTCCGCCTCAGCCCCCGCCCCCTGCGCCTCTAGAACCTGTTTGGCAATGCCCTCCAGCCAGCGCGGGGCGGGACAGCCGTCAAAGCCCTGGTCAATTGAGATGTTAATTTCCATCTAAGTCAATCATAGCATAAGGGCTTGGGGGGTCAAGCCCCAGAGGGTGGGGGGGAGACTTCCCCAACGGGGGTATGATGTAGTAAAATCATAAAGCCTACTATTTCCTCAAACTTGGGGAGGGGTCGCATAGTGGCCTAGTGCGGGCGCCTGCTAAGCGCTTACCCTGGGAAACTGGGGTCGAGGGTTCGAATCCCTCCCCCTCCGCCACACCAGCACAGTATGTCTATTAAATCAACAGAGAACCATGACTAAATACCATATCTGGACCATCGGCTGCCAGATGAACAAAGCCGAATCAGAAAGGCTGGGCAGCTACTTCGAGGAGCTGGGCTACGAGATTAGCGACAGCGCCGCCGAGGCCGACTTAATCGTGCTCAACAGCTGCGTGGTGCGCCAGCACGCCGAAGACCGCGTGGTCAACAAGCTCCACGCCCTTAAAAGCCTAAAGCAATCCAAGCCGAACCTGACGCTGGCCGTCACCGGCTGCCTGGTCAACGCCGATACAGCCAGGCTCAAAGAGCAATTCCCCCAGGTGGACCACTTCTTTAAGCCGGGGGAGCGCCCTGAATGGTTAGAAGGGGAGGGGTGGAAGCAGGCACTACCCCGGAACCCCACTCCCTGCACCTATGTTCCCATCATCCAGGGGTGCAACAACTTCTGCGCCTACTGCATCGTGCCCTACCGCCGGGGGAGAGAAAAGAGCCGGCCGATACCAGAGATAGTCAGCGAGGTTAGGGACTTGGTGGGGCGGGGAACCAGAGAGGTCACCCTGCTGGGGCAGAACGTGGACTCCTACGGGCACGACCTGCCCGACAAGCCCGATTTAGCCGATTTACTCGGCGAGCTTAACCCGATAGAGGGGCTGCTGCGAATACGCTTTCTGACCAACCACCCCAAAGACATGAGCCCGCGGCTCATCGAGGCTATAGCCAAGCTGGACAAGGTCTGCGAGCAGCTGAACCTGGCGGTGCAGGCGGGCAGCAACCAAATCCTAAAGGCGATGAAACGGGGCTACACCATAGAGCGGTACCGCCGGCTTATCGCCGAGATAAGAAACAGGATACCGGAGATAGCCCTGAGCACCGATGTCATCGTCGGGTTCCCTTCGGAAACAGAAGAGCAGTTCCGGCAGACAGCCGATTTGCTCAAGGAGCTAAAGTTCGACGCCGTACATGTGGCCGCCTACTCACCGAGGCCGGGGACTTACGCCGCTGAGAAGCTGGAAGACGATGTGCCACCGCTTGAAAAAAAGCGGCGGTTAGGCGAGGTGGAGAGATTGCAGGAGAGAATCGCCACCGAGATAAACGCACAGCTTGAGGATAAAGTGGTTGAAGTGCTGGTAGAGGGTAAAGCCAGGGACAGGTGGCAAAGTCGGGCCAGAAGTGGTAAACTGGTATTCTTCAATGATAAAACCGACCGCCGGGGGCAACTGGTCAATATCAGGATAGAGAAAACCAGCCCCTGGTCACTGCGGGGTAAAGTTGAAAGTTAGCCTTATAGGAGGGGAAATGAACAAGACTAGAGTATTGACGCTGGCCTTAATAGCGGTACTGCTTATCACCACCCTGGTATTCGCCGGGGGTTGCCCGATGCCCGCCGAGGGAGAGGAAGGCGGCGGCTTTGACTGGACGATAATTGTCTTCCTGGTACTCATCTTTGCTGTCTTCTACTTCCTGCTAATTCGTCCCCAGCGCAAACGGCAGAAGCAACAGCAGCAGTTGATGGAGGAGCTGAAGCGGGGGGATAAGATAATCACCTCCGGCGGCATCTACGGGGTGATTGACAGCGTCAGCGAGGACAGCGTCATCATCAAAGTGGAATCAGGCACCACCATGAAGGTGGCTAAAAGCAGCGTCGCCCTCAAGCGGGACCAGCAGTAGACTAGGCCTTATCTTTACTATCCAGCATTATGGTCACCGGGCCGTCATTGTGAATTTCCAGCTGCATATACTGCTGGAAGCGCCCGGTGGCTACTCTAAGCCCACTGGCTTTGACCGCCTCAACGAACTGGCGGAATAATTCTTCGGCCTGGAGCGGCGGGGCAGCCCCGGTAAAGCTGGGGCGGCGCCCCTTGCGGGTATCGGCCAGCAGGGTGAACTGGCTCACCAGCAATAGCTCCCCCCTGATATCTAAAGCCGAGAGGTTGAACTTCTCTTCCTTATCGGCAAAGATGCGCAGGTTGACTATCTTCCGGGCCAGATACTGAATGTCTTTATCGCTATCGCCGCCGGCCACGCCGACCAGAACCACCAGCCCCAGGCCGATGCTGCCCACCACCTCCCCCTCAACGCTAACCGAGGCACCGGTGACTCTTTGCAGTAGCGCTTTCATTTCTTCTTCTCTTTTTTCTTGCCCTTTTCCCCACCACTCTTGCCCATATCGGGGGCTTTTTTGCGGCTGTCGGTGATATAAAAACCACTCCCCTTGAAGATAACCGGAGCGGAGTGGATAACGCGGCGCGGTTTGGCTCCGCACTTAGGGCATTTTTCTACCGGCTTATCGTGGAAGCCCTGCTTCTTTTCAAAGCGGTGATGGCACGACTGGCACTCATATTCATAAACAGGCATTAAGCAACCTCTTGAGTTATTCCTCGGTTATTTTACCGTAACCACCCGTCTTAAGGCAAAAAAGACTCGAGGACGTCGGGGCCGGTGGTGGAGAAAAGCCCGGCCGCCGCCTCCATAGCCTCGGCCACCACGAACAGCGAGCCGGCCACGCAGACCAGGTCTTTCTCCCCGGCCAGGGACAGCGCTAGCGACAGCGCCGAGGGGACGTCTGCGGTTAGCTGGACCTTTATGCCGTGGCGGGCGAAAGCGGCCACCAGCAGCTCCGGCGGCAGCGCCCGCGGGTGGCGGGAGCGGGTGGCAATAACCTGGTCAAAGAGGGGAGCCAGCTCGGCGACCAGGCTGGCGATATCCTTGTCCTGCGACGTGCCCATAACCAGGATGGCCCGCTCAAAGTCCAGGTACTGTTTAATAGACTGCGTCAGGCTCCGGGCGGCGCCGATATTATGGCCGCCGTCAACTACCAGCAGGGGACGGCGGCGCAGAATCTGGAACCTCCCCGGCCAGCTGACCTGCTCCAAGCCTTTGGCCACGCTTTCTCTGGGAATGTCAAAGCCTTTATCGGCCAGAACCTCCAGGGCGGCTACCGCTGTGGCGGCATTGACCAGCTGGTGGTCGCCGAGGATGGGTAAAAACAGCTCGTAGTTAATTCGGCCCTGCACCCGCAGCCGCTGGCCGTCCAGGGCAAAACTTAAGCCCCGCCAGGTGACATCCTTGCCCACGGTGATTAGCCCGGCCCGGCGCTGGCGGCAGACGTCTTTGATTACCCCGGCCACTTCGGGGGGCTGGGGGGCGGATATCACAATGCTATCCGGTTTAATAACGCCGCACTTTTCGGCGGTAATCTCCCTGAGGGTGCTGCCCAGCACATCGGTGTGGTCAAAGCTGATGGGGGTGATAACCGAGACCAGGGGGGTGATGACGCTGGTGGCGTCGAACTTGCCGCCCAGCCCCACCTCCAGCACCTGAAATTTTACCCCTTTCTGGCCGAAGTAACTAAAGGCCAGCGCGGTGAGGAATTCAAAGGTGGTCAGCTTACCATATGTAGCCTTCTCGTTGACCGCCTCCACCCGGGGCATAAGCTCGGTCACCAGCCGGGCCATTTCGTCTTCTGAGATAAGCTCGCCGTCAACCCGGATTCGCTCCCGCCAGGTGTGGAAGTGGGGGGAGGTGTAAAGCCCGGTCTTATAACCGGCGGCGGCCAGCGCCGCCGCTATCATAACGGCCACGCTGCCCTTGCCGTTGGTGCCGGTAATATGGATTGAGCCGGCTTTCCGGTGGGGGTTGCCCAAAAGAGACAGTAATTCATCGACGCGGCGGAGGTCGTAGAAGGCGGGGTCGTGGGGCATGCCTATCTTTTCGTAGTCGGTGTAGCTGTTGATGTAGTCTATGGCCTGCTGGTAGTTCACGGTTGGCTAATTATAGCACCGCTACTAGCCAGTCACAATTGGGATAAAAGGCCTATTCAAACTCCCCTTTAGACTGAGCGGTAAGTACGGTAGAGGCTATCCCCAGCGGCAGGAAGGTCAAGATAGCCGCGATTGAGCCGGCCAGTGCCCAGCCCCAACGCTTCCGCTGCATGTCGAATATGCCGCCTACCAGAGCCAGTACGGCAATGAGCAGGGAAGGAATGCCCATAATCAGGATGATACCCGGTACGAACCCGGGGACTTCTCCCATTCCAGGAAAACTCATCACGCTGCTAAGAACGCCAAAACCAATTAAATAACCGAACGCCCCCAGTATCCCCAATGCCCCGGTAATGATGTTCAGAATCCCGGCAATTGTCGGCTTACCCGTCTTTTCCATCTTCGCCTCCTCGTATGATAATTGCTGGAGTCTAACATAGATAAGAGCCGAAGGCAATAACCCACTTGACGCCTATATTTAGTGGCTGGTATCATCAACACAGGGGGTGAGAGGTGAACTTTGACGAAAAGCTGAACTTAAGTACCGACAAGAACAACAGCCTGCTCTGCATCGGGCTTGACCCCGACCCGGAGCAGATGCCGCCTAAAGTAGATGTCTTTAAATTTAATAAGTCTATCATCGATGCCACCTCGGAGCTGGTCTGCGCCTACAAGCTCAACTTCGCCTTCTACGAGGCCCTCGACGACGGTATCGATATCCTCAAGCGCACCATCAAGGCTATACCGGAGCATATCCCGGTTATCGGCGACGCCAAGCGGGGCGATATCGGCAACACCGCCCGGGCCTACGCCAAGGCCGTCTTTGTCACCCTGGGCTGTGACGCCGCCACCGTCAACCCCTACTTGGGCTTCGATTCGTTAGAGCCTTTTATCGGGTACTGGGATAAAGGGGTTTTTATCCTCTGCCGTACCTCCAACCCCGGCGCCGTCGATTTCCAGAACCTGAAATTCGAAACCAAGAAGGCGAAGCTATCCCTCTTCGAGATAGTTGCAATGAGGGCCGCCGTCTGGAATAAGCAGGGTAACATCGGGCTGGTGGTAGGGGCTACCTACCCCGAAGAGCTGAAGCTGATAAGGCAGAGCTACCCCGATATGCCACTGCTGATACCCGGCATCGGTGCCCAGGGGGGCGACCTGGCTTCCTCCGTCCGCTACGGCGTCAACGCCATGGGGCGCAAAGCTATCCTGACTTCGTCGCGGCAGGTTATCTACGCATCTCAAGATAAAGATTACGCCGAGGCGGCGCGGCGGGTGGCCGCCGACCTGCGGGAGAGAATTAACTACTACCGGGCTACCCCCACACTGGCTCCCTAAAGGCAGCCAGGCGAGTTAATTAATATTACGTGGGATAACCAGCTGGATGGCGCCTCCCCCTTACCTGCCACAGTAAGACCAGGCCGACCAGGATAACGGCACCAGCATTGGCTAACAGGTTGGGCGGTATCAGAGCAATTCCGGCTCCCAATAGCAGTATCCTCTGTAAAATACCCAGTCGTTTGAGCATCCACCCCTCAAGCGCCGACGCCAGGCAGAATACCATAATCGCCGCAGCGGCCAGAGCCCAGACTATCTCTACGGGGCTGCCGAACAGCAATAGAGCCGGCCGGTAAACAAAGACAACCGGAATAACAAAACCAACTATAGCTAAGCGGACAGCAGTAAGGCCAATAAGCCAAAAACCGGCGCCGGCAATGCCAGCAGCGACAAAGACACCTACCGCTATCGGCGGGGTTATGAAGGCCAAGTTAGCATAGTAGAGAGAAAAGAAATGGGCAACCAGTACCGGTAACCCCGCCTTAACCATAAGGGGGGCAACAATCAGCACTGTCATCAGATAGGCCGCCGTCGGTGGCACCCCGGTACCTAAAATGATACAGGCCAACCCCCCCAGCACCACCAGAAGTAACAGGGAGCTGCCCGCTGAGGTGCTGACCAGATGGCTGAAAGCGCTGCCTAACCCGGTTTGGAAGAAGGCGACTATTATTATCCCGCTCAGGGCACAGAGCGGTGCCACCCAGGCTAAATCCTGTACCGCTTCACCAAGGGCCGTAGCAATTCGCTTCAGTCCCATCCGGGTCTCTTTCTTGAGAGCTGCCGCCAATGGCACGGTTGGGATTGCCCAGATAACGGCCATCACCGGGTAATAGCCCACCAGCAACAGCACGATTAAAACTATGAGAGGTATAAGTAAATGCCCCCGTTCCTTCAATTGGCCCCATATCTGGTTAAAGGCTACCTTTTCTCCGCTCCCGGCCATGCCCAGGATTATGCTCTGGTAGTGCACCTGAAGAAGGAGACATAAATAGTAGAAAAAGGCCGGGATTACGGCCAATATCATTATCCTGACAAAGGGCGTCCCGGTCAGTTCGGCCATTATGAACACTATCCCGGTCATGATGGGGGGGACAATGCTGGCCCCGGTTGATGCCGCCGCCTCAATAGCTCCGGCATAGTGCGGTTTATAGCCTATCTTTTTCATCATGGGAATGGTAAAACTGCCGGTGATTACCATATTGGTGACCGGCCCCCCGGTAACACTGCCCACCAAAGCACTGCCGACCACAGCTACCTTGGCCGGCCCTCCCCTGGCCCCACCGGCTACCGATTGGCACATGGAAATAATCAGGTCTCCGAGCCCGGAATATTGCACTAATTTGCCGAAGATGAAAAACAAGGCAATAAAGGTAGCTGACATTCGCAGCGGTATGCCCCAAATGCCCTGCAGGCGTGCCCATACCGTGATGTCTAAAATCCCGGTAAGGCTAAGGCCGGGATGCCTCCATATACCGGGCAGATAAGGACCAAGGTACATGATTAGCAGAAAGCCAAATATGATAATCACAAACGGCAGGCCCACGGCCCTTCGGGCGGCCTCGAAGAGGAGTAGTAACAGCAAAATGGCTGCGGCTATCTCCACGCCGGAAAAGGGGGTAAGCACCATGGCGCGTTCCATTAATGTATCCAGGTTTAAAAAGAAATAAACGCCGACCGCCAAACATATAAAAACGAGGATAATATCGATAATCGGCAGTCTGGCTGACTCTTTTCTTGAATAAGAAAAGGCGAGGAAGGTTAATAACAAGACGGCAAACAGGTGCATGGCTGAGTGGAGGTCTACCGGAGGATTCCAGAACCCCAGAGCGATTATATGGTACAAAGCAACAGCGACAGCAAAGGCAAATATGAGCCGCTGGATAACACCAGACGGTAGCTTTCTTCTGGCCGCAGGCCGGAAGATGCCGCTTATTACGCTACTCATAAAGCTGCCTTGCCCATCGGCCTGTGCCCTTTATCGGCCACCCTGGTTCTATTCTATCCAGCCTATCTCCCGGTAGTACCTCAAGGCACCGGGGTGAAACGGTATCCCGGTTACCTGGCTTATGGCTGCCGACTCCGCTACGGCCTCCGGCGTTAGCTGGTCGGCAAAGTCAGCCTGGGCGGCAATCAGCAAGTCTTTTTGATTAAACACAGCCTTAACCACATAGTAGACTATATCTTCGGGCATGTCGGGCCTGACCGCCAGGTGCGATGTTGAAGCTACAGTGGAAACATCTTCGGCGAGGAAGGGGTAAGTCCCGGCCGGTATTGTTGTTTCATAGTAGCCCATTGTTTTAAGCATCTCTATCAGCCCCGGGTCATCTATTGGCAGCAGCTTAAGGTCAAAGGTTACCCCCAGATATACTGGACACGGCAGTTCTGCCCAGGAAAGACCGGTATCAATTCTCCCTGACTGCAGGGCTTCAGGTCCGGCCGGCGTCACCACCACCACGAATTCCTGCTTGGCTCCCCAGCTTTCGGCTTCGGCCATGGTTACCCCGTAATACCCTAAGATCTTGGCAAACAGCCCCCCGGAACCGCCCGGGCCGACGCCAACCGTGAACGGGTATCTCTGCTCCACCATATCCCCGATAGAGTTAAGCCCGGTTTTACCCAGGGCGAAGAAGTGAATATGCTGGGCGGCGGTGGGCACTACAAGATTATAGGCGCTTGCCTGCTCGTAGTCTATTTCCGGGTGCAACGGCGCCTGGACTTCAATCTCCAGCTGGCGCACATAAGGGGTAATGAAAAGGTCCCCCTCGCCGCTAAGACGTTTGCTTATCACCTGCGCCTCGCCCCCGGGGGCTATCGAGTGTACCGTCCAGTCCGGATACTCCAGCCTTATCGCTTCGGCAATAGAATCGGCCCTGAATTGGATAGTAGTCCCGGGTACGAATCCCAAAATGGTCAGCTCTACGTCTTGAGGTCTATCTCCCGATGGCACAGTCGGTGCCGATGCGGGGCAGGCCGTCAGCAGGATAGCCAGCGCCAGTACCATGCATACCGCCAGCAATGCAAATCGCCTAATATTCATCCTTTACTTCTCCTTTTTCCCATCGGTGTTTACCATATCAATGTGCAGCGGCAGCAGCTTGCCCGCCGCCGTAACAAACGGTCGCTGGCGTTTTACCCTCAGTATCTCCGCCTGGGACCACATCTCGGCCATCATCCGCTGTGTGTCCTTCCCTTTCCTCAGCTCGGATAGGACGGTTTTGATAAGCTCACCCTCGTCTATCGCTCCTACCTCTGGGCTAACTAACACGCTGAGTGAGGTATAACCCCGTTCATTTTCCCCCTCTACCATCTGATAATCAGCGGAGCTACCGCCAAATTTAGCCGGCAGCACCTCCTCGATAATCCTTAGCATATCGGTGCCGACAAAGGTCATGCCTTCACCGGTTAGCTTATCAAAACTCCGTATATTGTAGATATGGTCGGTAAGCCCCAGCTCCTCAAACTCACAGCCGCAGCGCCTGGTCTCCATCACCCCATAGTCGCCGCTTTCTACATTCAGTAATATCTTGGGTGTCTTGAAGAGCAGAGAGGTGAAGAAAAAGGCATCGACCGGCGCCGTGCCAAAGGGTACCTCTCGCCGTTGTTGAATTACGGCAGTTAAATCCTTGCAGTGGTGAACGTCATCAGGGGCTGCCGTCTGGCCGGCACAGCCAAAGCCAATCATGCCTACCTCTGCGGATGCGTATACGCTTACCACATTGGCCCCGGTCGCCCTGATTTCCCTGGCCTTTGCCGCCGTAAGGGGTTCGCCGCCTATTATAAAGGTGGCACCGGACAGTTTTAACTGCCTTTCCATGGCTACCTGGCTGACCCTGACTGCTGAGTTGGCAAAGGTCCACAGAACGCAGCCCTGCCCCCTATTCAGCACTTCTTCCAGGCAATCGGCCACTTTGTGGGCCTGCTCAAAGCTTACATATTCAGGTTTGGGAATAGCAGCCCCGAAAAGCCGGCTGGCGTAAACGGCGTAGTAGGTGGCCAACCGCTTTGCCAGGGCGGGCTTTATTGCCTTAGACTCCACAGGGGAAAACCACTTTACCGGCAGATTATTCATCCTGGCTAACAATAAGGTCACCACCAGCCCGGCACCCGAAGGTAATATCGGCATCCAGACTATAACCGGGCTCCCCCAAATACCATGGGCGGAAAAGGCAACTGCGGGTTGGTTTGCCTCATAAGCAAAGCGGTCGAGGTTCATCATTACACTCGCGCCGGTGCTGCGGCTGGCACCGGTGCTGGTCTCAAATTGCTTAACCAGGAAGGGGTTACCGAAGTCGCTTTCCTTGAAATTGAAAACCTTATCACCCCGGACAACTTCCTTTTTACCTTTGAATTCCTCGGCGTTTAAATAAACTCCCGCCTGATATATTTTGCTCAGGGCTGACTCAATGCCGCCGGAGCGCACCATTTTTTCAAAATCACCGTATTCACAACCGGCTAACTCAAGCAGCTTGAGGTAGGGGCTGGCTGCGTTATCGTAGATAGCCCTCTTCACCATCGCCAGCAGGTTCTGTTCTCTATTCTGCAGCCTCTGCCTGATGAGTTCACGGCTCTGCTCCAGAGTAACCGGTTCCTTGAGAAATCCCCTCAGCCCCCAGGCGAAGCGCCAGTAGGCTGCTACCTGACTGAATAAGGACATTCTACCTCCAGCTTATAATCAGAAGATTTTAACACATACCTCCGAGGCTACTCAAATCACGTGAATGGTATAATAAAAGTGTACGGTCCGCCGCATTACGCAGACCGGAAAAATACCGAGAATAGGCCAGAAGACGGAACGGGAATTAAAGCGCTCAAGTATACCTGACCTACCCAACTATCTATTACCCCGTTAAGCACGCCTAAAAAGCCATTTCGGCGCGTCTGGTGAGCTTCTACAACGCTCCGCCAGACCCGTAAGTTTGCCAAATTTAAGTCTAGTATTATTGCCAGACCTGTTGTAGTATATATAACAAGTTATTCTAAAGAAGGTGGCTGCCATGTGGGAATGGTTCATGATTCATGGGGTCTGGATACTGCTGTCGGTGGTGGCGGGGTTTGTCCTCTTCTTCCTTTTCCGCCGCTGGGCTTTCCGGCTGGGGAAAAAACTATTTCCGGAGCAGTGGCAGGGGCAACTGGAAGGCACCCGGAGAGCCTTAACCTGGGTAATCATCGGCATCGGGGGGGTGATACTGGCCCTGGCGGTAGCCGCCGTCGTGGTTTCACGCTACGGCGTGGATGTCACCCCGGCACTGGATGCGGTCGGCGCCTGGCTGCTGGAACACGGCGTGCCTATTCTGATCCTCATCCTGGTTTCATGGTTCATCTATAAAATTCTCGGCGTAATAATGCCGATTCTTGTCAGGCGGTATGTCACCGCGAAAGGCAAAAAGCGCCGCTCTGAGGCGTATATAACGCAGCGGTCACAATCACTGGGTAAAGTCGTCACCCAGGGTTTGGGCATTTTTATAGTTATAATCGCCTTCTTTATGATTCTCTCCGAGCTGGGTCTGGATATTACCCCGCTTCTGGCCAGCGCCGGCGTGGCCGGTATCGCCATTGGCTTCGCCGCCCAGAACTCGATACGGGACTTAATCGGCGGCTTCGTGATTATGCTGGAAGACCACTACAACGTCGGCGATGTGGTTACAGTCGCCGATATAACCGGCGAGGTGACGGAGCTTGGCCTTCGGCGAACCGTGCTGAGAGACCTGAAGGGCATTTTGCATATTGTCCCCAACGGCGAAATCAAGGTCGCCTCTAACTATACCCGCTCGATATCCCGGGCTTTCTTTGAGGTCGGCGTCGCCTACAAGGAAGACCTGGACCGGGTTATGGCCGTAGTCAGGCGAGTCTGGGAGGAAATGGCCGAGCACCCCGACTGGAGAGACCAATTCGTCTCCAAAACGCCCTGGATACTGCGGGTAGAGGAATTCGGCGACTCAGGCATTATTATCAGAGCTGTCGGCGACACCAAGCCTATGGCACAGTGGGGTATCATGGGAGAGCTGAGACGGAGAGTCAAGCGCGCCTTTGACGAGGAAAATATAGAAATCCCCTGGCCGCACATCAAGCTTTATATGGGCGACAAACCGGCCGACGGGGAAGTCACCTCCAAGCCTGCTCCCAAGCCCGCTCCCAAAGTAAAGAAGGGTAGAGGTCATGGTGAGGGTTTTGGTGACGGGTCTGGTGATGGGGGCTATTGAGGGGTAAGACAGCCGGGGGTGGGCTATAGAGTCCTAAAGAGGTGAAACCTTTTTGGGCGGGCGGGTATGGGAAGAAAAACACCGGTTTAAAATGGGAGGGGGGTTAAAGCCCCTCCCTAAATTTATACCTCACTTGTCTTATGTCCAATTGATAAGCTATAATGGACGCTATCTAGCAAGGAGAGAGTTAAATGCCGTCTTACGCCTACTTTCAGAAGCAGTTCGTCCCTCTAGAACAGGCCAAGCTGGGGATAATGACCAACGCCCTTCACTACGGCACGGCCATCTTCGAGGGCATCCGGGGTAACTGGAACAGCCAGCAGAAGCAAACCTACATCTTCCGCCTCAAGGAGCACTTTGAGCGAATGCGTAACGGCTGCCGTGTCCTGAAGATGGAGCTGCCCCACAGCGTTGACGAGCTGTGCCAGCTCACGGTTAAGCTGGTGGGCATGTGCCGCTTTGAGGAGGACCTCTATATCCGCCCGCTGGCCTACAAGAGCTCCGGGTCTTTAGGCGTCCGCATCGACAACCTGGAAAACGACTTCTTAGTCCTGGTGATTCCCTGGGGACCCTACCTGGATGTGGATAAAGCCAGGTGCGGCATCTCTTCCTGGCGGCGCCCGGACTATAACGTAATCCCGCCCAACGCCAAGCTTGCCGGCCTTTATATCAATAATGCCCTGGCCAAAACCGAGGCCATAGAGAAGGGCTTTGACGAGGCCATCATGCTCACCCCCGATGGCCACGTGTCCGAAGGCACCGGCGAGAACCTCTTTCTGGTTAGGGATGGCCAGCTGGTTACGCCCGCCAGCGATAATCACATCCTGCTGGGGATTACCCGCGATACGGTGATAAAGCTGGCCAAAGATGAGCTGGGCATTGAGACCGTGGAGAGGCCGGTTGAGCTCGATGAGCTGTTTGCCGCTGAAGAATGCTTCCTCACCGGCACCGCCGCCCACATCACTCCGGTGGGGGAAATAGACCACCGACCGATAGCCGACGGCGAGGTGGGGGGGATAACCGGAAAGCTAAAAGAGCTCTATTTTGAGATAATAAAGGGCAATAATCCCAAATATATTGACTGGTGCACCCCGGTCTATTAGTGACCAGGCTACTTCTTGGGCACGCTTTTTTGGGGGGCACTTTCCCCCTGCAGCGACTTGAGCAGGCAGATTACCTGGCAGCTCTCCTCCAGAGAATCGGTGTAGTTGTGGGCTTCCTCCAGCAGCTGGCCGATGGCGAAGCTGCCGTGACCGTGAACCATCACAACCCGGCGCTGCCTTAGGGCCCGGGCAATTATATCCGCCAGACCACCCGCTTTTACTTCCATATTCCAGCCCAGCACCGGCACCTTGCCCAGCAGGGACATACCTTCGGTGTCAGTGGGGACAATATCGGTTTCGGTCAGTGACAGAGCTACGGCGTGAGGGGGGTGGGCATGAACGATAGCCGAGGCCGAGGTTGCCTGGTAAATAGCCCGGTGGACGGCCAGCTCCGTCGAGGCCAGGGGGGTGTTGCGGTCGTTCTTGTTGAGGCCGGTTTCGATGAGGTCATGCTCCTCCAGACAGCCCAGCCCGCAGTTGCGGCGGGTAATAGTAATCCGCTCCCCCATACGGATGCTCAGATTCCCGCTATGGGATGAAACCAGCCCTTTGGTGAATAGCTCATGACCTACAGTCTGAAACTGGGTTAAAATCATGGCACTATTTAGAGCATAAACCCCTTTAGCGTCTCAGGTCAAGTTTGAGGCTAAGCCGCGGCCTGGGCTTCGTTGAGCTTCTTCATCAGCCGTGATTTGCGGCGGGCGGCATTGTTGGGGTGGATAACCCCCTTTTCCGCCGCCTTGTCCAGAGAGGTAATAGCCACCGCCACCGCCTCCTGGGCCGCCTTTAGCTCGCCCGAGAAAATAAGCTTCTCCGCCTTGGTTATATTGGTCTTACAAAGGCTGGTAATAGACTTATTCTTGAGCTTCTTCCGCTCCGATACCCGAACCTGTTTCTGCGCTGATTTACTGACTGGCAATATCTGCCTCCTTAAGTTGAGGATTTGGGCCTGGTCATCGCTTCGTCTCCCACCCGGAAGACACTGTTAATACCTTTGATGCCGTCAATTTTACCCATCAGCCGGCTCAGCTGGGGCAGGTCTCTGGCCTGGAAGGTGAAATATAAAGTGACGGAATGGTCGTCATGGTTATTTACTTCTACCGAGCCGAGGTTTACCCCCTCCTCAGCCACGATAGTAGTAATATCACGCATTAAGCCCACCCGGTCCCAGGCTTCAACCTGAATGTTGACCGGATAGAGGGAGTCAGTGTGCCCCCACTCGGCGGCCACCAGTCTCTCCCTCTCATCTTCATGGACTACATTGTAGCAGTCCCGGCGGTGAATGGTCACCCCCCGGCTGCGGGTGATATAGCCGATAATCGGGTCACCGGGCACCGGGCGGCAACAACGGGCCAGGTTGGTGACTAAATTGCCCATGCCCAGCACCTGAACGGTCGCTTCCGGGGGCGCAGGTGGGGCGACAACGGGCTTGGCCGGGGTCGGCGGCTGGGCGGATAGCTTTAACGCAATCTGATGGGTGGAGACGCCGCCGTAGCCAATGGCCGCCAGAAAGTCGTCCACGTTATCAAATTCGAAGAGCTTAGCCAGCTCTTCCCGTTCGGCGGGCTTTAGCCCCAGGTGCCGCATCTCCTTCTCCAGCAGCGCCCGGCCCCGCTCGATATTTTCGGCTCGCTCCTGCCGGCGGAACCACTGCCGTATCTTTTCCTGGGCGTGAGAGGTCTTGATATAGCCCAGGTGCGGGTTGAGCCAGTCCCGGCTGGGGCCTTTCTCAGCCTTGGCGGACATGATTTCGACCACATCGCCGTTGTTCAACTGATAGTTGAGCGGTGCCAGCTTGCCGTTGACCTTGGCCCCGATACAGCGGTGGCCCACTTCAGTATGTACCCGGTAGGCAAAATCGAGGGGAGTGGCCCCCTTGGGTAAATCCTTTATTTCCCCCTTGGGAGTGTAGACAAAGACCTGGTCAATAAAGATATCGGTCTTGACCGATTCCAGAAACTCCTCGGCCCCGCTCAGCTCCCGGTGCCAGTCGATGAGCTGGCGCAGCCAGGCAATTCTCTCCTCAAAGTGGATGTCTCTCTCCCCGCCTTCTTTATAACGCCAGTGGGCGGCCACACCGTATTCGTCAAGTCTGTGCATCTCCCGGGTGCGAATCTGGACCTCCAGGGGCATGGTGCCCATATACATTACCGCCGTATGCAGGGCCTGGTAGCCGTTGCCCTTGGGGTTGGCGATGAAATCGTCGAATTCACCGGGGAGGGGGCGCCACTGGCTGTGGATAACCCCCAGGGCATTGTAGCAATCGGACACCGAGCCGACCTGTACCCGCAGGGCGAGCAGGTCGTAGATATCGTCGAAGTCTTTGCCCAGGGTTTCGTAGCGCTGAATCTTCTGGTAGATGCTGTAGATATGCTTGGGCCGGCCTGATATATCGGCTTTTATGCCCACCCTTTTGAACTCCGCATCAATAATCTCGATTATCTGGGTGATAAAGCTCTCCCGCTGTTCGCGGCGGGCGGCAATCAGCCTGGCAATCTTGTCGTATTTGGCCCGCTCCAGATAGCGGAGGGATAAGTCCTCCAGCCGCCACTTCAGCTCCCATATCCCCAGACGATGGGCCAGGGGGGCGTATATCTCCAGCGTCTCCTGGGCGATGCGCTGCTGCATATCCGGCGGCAGCGCGTGTAGAGTCTCCATATTGTGCAGGCGGTCGGCCAGCTTGATGAAGACCACCGGCAGGTCTTCGGCCATGGCCACCAGCATCTTCCTCAGGTTTTCCGCCTGCTGATGCCGGGCCTGGGGGTCGCCGGGAGCCTGCCAGGAAATCTTGCCCAGCCGGGTGACGCCGTCGACCAGCTTGGCCACCTCGGGGCCGAACTTGGCTTTAATCTTTTCAACGGGTATGCCGCAGTTTTCGGGGACGTCGTGGAGCAGGGCGGCAGCCAGGGAATTGGCGTCAAGCTGAACCCGGGCCAGAATCAGCGCCACCTGCAAGGGGTGCTCTATGTAAGGGTCACCCGTTTTGCGCGTTTGCCCCTTATGGGCTTCGGCGGCAAATTCGTAAGCCTTCTTGACCAGGGCTACCTTCTCCGGCGGCAGATACTTTTCCGCCTTTTCCAGAAGCTCGGCTAAACTCATATTTCAAGTATAGCGCAAGCGGTCTGCAGGTGCAAAAAGGGGGGGTAAGTGGCTGCGTTCACCTTGCTAAACTTGGGGGTTGGGGAGAGAACGGCTAAAAGCGTTTGTTCCGCTTCCCACCCCCCCACCCTACAGAAGTGATACTTCTAT
>Ga0307421_1000419_pt1 | contig 27275 bp, 22 predicted proteins | sample SalMarWE160270MG_FD_202163 | JGI IMG/M metagenome (GOLD analysis project Ga0307421, IMG submission 202163) | Salt marsh sediment microbial communities from the Plum Island Ecosystem LTER, Massachusetts, United States - WE1602-70 | ecosystem: Environmental > Aquatic > Marine > Intertidal zone >... | reverse complement strand
AATAGGTAATTTGTACAAATAGTGCATAAAAAGATACTAAAGCAAAGCCTTCTTCGCCAAAAAATAAGTAACAAACTAACCCTCCTATAGATGCAATATTTGCAAATGAACCACATGTAAACATAGAGCCTGTATCCTTACGGTTTAGCTTAAGCAATTTGGCCGCGACCAGACCTAATATCCCTCCTGCAAAAAGAGCAAATATTCCCAAAAACGGCAAAGCAACGATTTTGATGTTGTCCATCTTAACTATCCATAATGTCCCGATAGTAGAAATGGGAAGAAAAAATAAAAGCGCTATCTTCTGAAGGAGTTTTCGTAAATTTTCCATGCTAATAGGTAATCGGATAATTCTTCTGCGTGCCAATTGTTGGATAATATATCCTGCAATTAATCCAAAAAAAATAATACTTAGTGAAAAAATAAGCGTTTTAAACATTTATATATACCTACTATTATTAAATTTTCTGTTAATTTTAAAAAGATACTTTATAGGAATGATTATAGTTATTAGAGGTAATTTATTTTTGTTGCAATTTTACTTTTGTTTTTCCAATACACAATAAATACCTTTTCCTGATCTTGCCTGTGGAAAACATTTATTACAAGAGATACAGGTAGCTCTTTCAGTGTTACCCGATTGCCAGCGTTTAATCAAGCCCGGTTCCCTAATTAAGGGTCGGCATAGTGAAATATAATCCGTCTGTTTTTTTTCTACCAATTCTTTGGCTACCTCATAAGAACGGATTCCACCCACTAAAATTAAAGGAACAGCTATTTCCCGCTTATATAATTTGGCGGCATCACGATAGTACACCTCTTCTTCTTTGGAATCAATCCTGCCTTCTCTAAAAGAAAAATATTTACTGATTTTAAGACTTAAACTGCCACTTAATTCAATAGCATCAATACCCTTTAACTCCAACATTGCCGCTACTTGCAACATTTCACTCTGTGTAAAACCTCCTTCTATAAAATCTTCTGAATTTAATTTAATGATAACAGTAAATTTTTTGCCTAATGCAGACCTGATGGCACAAAGGATTTCTAAAATAAGGCGCACCCTATTTTTTATACTGCCTCCATATTCATCTGTTCTTTTATTAAAAAACGGAGATAAAAACTGGCTAAGCAAATATCCATGAGAGGCATAAATTTGAACTCCGTCAAAACCTGCATTTTTTGCTCTAACCGCAGCATTTTTAAAATCCTCAATGATTTGGAAAATCTCACTTATAGTCATTTCTCTACAATTTAAGCAATCTTTAACCTCTATCGAAGAAGGCCCGAAAGGTTTGCTTTTGGCTAATTTAACCGAAGATTTAGCCCCTGCATGGTTAATCTGCATAATAATTTTACTTCCTTCATTGTGAACTTTTTTAACCATTTTTTTATAACTGGCAATAAACCGGTCATCATAGATACCTAACTGCTTAATACCTGTCTGACCTGTTGGACTAACGTATGTTTGGCTGCTGATAATCAATCCAACCTGTCCTTTTGCCAGTTTTACTATTAAATCAGTCAGTTCTTCACTACAGGAACCATCTGAATTCGCCATTCCTTCCCAGGTTGCACTTCGGACAAATCTATTTTTTAATTCCATTTGATTGATTTTGCCCGTCTCAAATAATTTTTTCATTCATTCTCTCTTTCTCTGTAAATACTTATTTTGTTTAATTGGAACTTCAATAGAAAGTTTTATTTCCTTTTTTCCATAAAAAACTATCGGATACATCATAGACTTTTTCCAGATAAGATATAAAGACCGGCATTCCGTTTTCACCATTATTTCCAAAGAAGAAACCATGAAATTAATGAAATATGTAGGAATGGAATAAAAATACAATTTTTAAATTGAAGTAGACTTTATATTACGTAATCCAATGGTTATCAATAACAACAGACCCCAAATAGCAATGGTTAAATGTGAACTCAATCCTAAAAAATTAAAAGTGCTCGAGACAAGCTGCAGTATAAAAAGAGCAAGGACAAGTCCACCGATTCTTCCAAAACCACCATATGGATCTACCCCACCCAAGACTGAAATAAGAATTGTAATTAAAAGGTAAGATGATGCATACCCTGCTTTTGCTGAATTAAAACGTGAGATCATAATTGTTGAAGCTATCCCGCACAATAAACCTGACAAAGCGTAGGTTATTACAAGTGTCCGATTAACGTTTATACCGGAAAATCTCGTTGCTGTTTCATTCGAACCAATCAAGTAGTTGGCAATTCCAAAGGGAGTTCTCCTTAGTAGGATTGAAACAAGTATTGCAAGAGCAAGAAAAATAAGAAATGGAATTGGTATACCGAGAAATATTCCATTCCCCAGATATTGATATTCCTCAGGAAAACCGGAAACAACATATCCTTTAGTTACTAAAATACTAATGCCTCCTACCAGTGTCATTGTGCCAAGTGTTGCTAATATTGGTGAAACGCCAATATAAGCAATAAGAACTCCATTAAATATTCCAATTAATAAAGAAACCAGCCAGCCAGCCAGGATGGCCAACAAAATTATGGGAATTGGACTCCCGGTCATTGATTCAGTAATCATTCGGGTCATAATAAAAGCAGAGACAATTCCCGCCATATTCGCAGTTGCAATGATAGATAAATTAATCCCTCCACTTAGCATGGTAATCATGATAGCCAAAGAAAGGATACCAAGTTCAGGTAATTGAAAAGCCATGGACTCAAAATTATTGGCTGTCAACACTCTTCCCGAAAAAAATACGAACAGTAAAAGAATAATAAACAGGTTACCACTGTAATCAATGATAGTAATTGCCATAATATATTGGGCAACAGTGGCAATTGCAGTGAAAGAAAGATCAATTCCGCCGGATATCAGTACAACAAGCATTCCTGCCGCCATTATTCCTAGAAAAGAATAGCTGATCAGGAGATCAAGGAAATTTTCCGATGTAAAAAAATTTTCAGTTGAAAAAGCAAAAAATACTATCAGCGCAACAATTATTAAAAAAAGATAAAATTCAAATTTCTTAAACATTTTACTCATCTTGTCCATCTCCGATTATCTTGTCATTAAGTTCTTTCTCAGTTACTTCTTCAGGTTGGAATGTCTCCACAATCCTACCTTTTCGCATAAGCAAAATATAATGGCAGTTGTACAAAATTTCAGGCACTTCATCAGATATTAAAATAATTCCAATATTTTGTTGTGATAATTCTTTCATAATTTGATAAAGACTATTTTTTGCAGCGATATCAACACCTACGGTTGGAGAATCCAAAATAAGAATTTTAGGATTAGTTGCCAGCCATTTTGATAGGACAATTTTTTGTTGATTACCGCCAGAAAGTGTTTTTACCGGATTTTCGATACTTGAGGTACGAATTGATAAAGTATTAATCCAGTGTTGCACTGTATTTTGTTGCTTTTTTTGGTCAATCATTTTTAGGCGATTTAATAATTTTTCAAAAATGGTAACTGTCGCATTATTTTTAATAGTCTGTTCCATAATTAAACCCTGTTCAACGCGATCTTCGGGAACATAGCCAATCCCTGCTTCAATGGCGCTTTCGTTTGATTTAAAATGCACTTGCTTCCCCTCTAATAATATTTGTCCATGGTTCGGCGGGTTCATGCCAAAAAGCGAAAATGCCAATTCGGTCCGGCCTGAACCAATCATGCCTGCTATTCCTAATATTTCGCCTTGATGAAGTTTAAAATTAATATCTTTATATTCATTCTTTTTCGATAAATTTTTTACTTCTAATAGTGCTTTCCTATTTTCAACTTTTTCTGATAACTTTTCCTGGGCAAATTCCTTCCCGGTCATTAAATAGGATAATTTTTTATCATCAATTTCAGTGCGTTTAAATAAACCCACTTTATTTCCATCCCGTAGAACAGTAACCCGTTCAGATATCTCCATGACTTCATCCAATTTATGACTGACAAATAAAACGGTAATTCCTGCACTCCTTAATTGCTGAATCACGGAAAAAAGAGCATCTATTTCATGACGTGCCAGGGAAGAAGTCGGTTCATCCATAATAATTAATTGAGAATTTGTCGCAATAGCACGACAAATGGCTACCAATTGTCTATCTGCAATTGAAAGCAAACCAACAGTTTCATTAAAATCCAAGTTAACTTTAACTTTTTTAATTGTTTCTCTGGCCACATTTTTGATATTTTTCCAATCAACCCATTGAATACCACCCTTAGCATAATAATTTATAAAAATATTTTCCCCTACCGTTAAATTGGGAAAAACAGAAAGATCCTGATAAATAACCTGTATCCCCTTTTGGATTGATTTAATTGGTGTAAGATAATTTTCTTTTTGATGATTGATAATTATTTCTGCGTCTTTTTCAGGTTGCACAACTCCGGAAATAATCTTAATCAAGGTACTTTTTCCAGAGCCATTTTCACCAACAAGGCAATGTACCTCACCCTTCTTAATAGAAAAATCTACTGATTTTAGCGCATGAACACCGCCATAATTTTTACTAATATTATGCATTGTTAAGATTTCTTCATTCATATTGGGTTCGTTTCTCCAATTTTTTAATTATAATTCAACAAACCTCATTTTACTCAATATTTTATTTACATTTATATCATAACGTATTATTTTAAGTTCACGGTAAAATAAAAAGAAGGGAAACCGATTTCTATTCTAAACCGATTTCCCTTATTCTTGGCTTTATGAATTAGAATCCAAGTTTGTCTGCATTTTCTGCAGTAATATTAAGTACGCCATGTAACCTGATAGTTTTTTCTTCAAAATCAATATTGGCTGCACCTAAGCCCGGAATTTCCATCCCATCTTTAATCTCTTCACCATCAAGCAATAATTTAGCAATATAAACCATTGAATATCCTAATTTTTTTGGATCCATCATTGAACCGGCTTGAATCAATCCTGCTTTCAGGTAAGGAGCGGACTGTTCGGGCATAACGCTACCCACAATAATAATATCTCCTGCCATATTTTTGGCTTTTAAGGCTTCAGCAGCACCAATGGGCCCTAAACTTCCAATGCCAATAATCCCTTTTAAATCAGGATACGCTTTCATGAGTTCATTGATTCTGGTAAAAGAAAGTTCAATACTTTCTCCACAGGGAATCCGGTTGGTTACTAATTTCATATTTGGGTATTTTTCTTTTTGAACTACTAAAGCAGCATCAGCCCAGTCATTATGGAATTGAACTTCAAGTCCACCTACAAACAAGGCAAATTCTCCTTCTCCCTTCATTAATCCAGCAAATTTTTCAAAGCTGTTGGCACCCCATACTTTTGGATCAACTGTTTCTATATCCCAATCAGCCCCTTTTTGCCCTACGGCTTCATTGGTAACCACAACAATTCCTTTTTTCTGAGCTTTTAGCAAAACCGGTTCTAGTGCTGAAGGATCATTCGGCGTAACACAAATGGCATCAACCCCTTTAGCAATAAGGTCTTCAATCATTCGGACCTGTTGAGCAGGATCAGGTTCAGTCGGAGCGATCTGGTATGAATTTACATTCAATTCTTCTCCGGCCTGTACTACACCTGATTCTTCGACATTTCCAAAGGGAATACCGGCAATTTTGTAAACATGAACAATTTCATAATCCTGAGCACTCGCTATCCCGGTTAAAAAAAGACCAATTAAAATAACACTTAGTAAAAATAGTAATTTTTTATTCAATATACCTTTCATAATTCTCCTCCTAATAAAATTTATTGAGATATTGATATTTTACACTATGATGCAGATTAAATTCATTTTCATAGAATGATTTTACAATAAATCCAATGAAAATGAATTTAGAATAACTAATCATCACCTCTTTTTTCTTTTTCGACCTAACTACTTACCATGCCTGATAAGTGTATGAATCAGATTAAAAGATTTATATATTCACTATAAGCTATCTCGCAACCGGATAATTTTTGGGGTTTATAAAGATGGAATTGAAAAGAATATTTTATAATTTCTTTAGCTTCTTCCCAAGAATTAATCTTTTCTCTTGCTATTAACTGGGTTATCAAATTGCCGACAACAGTTGCTTCGGGAAGACCAACCATCACTTCTTTGCCAGTGACATTAGCTGTAAGTTGACATAGTGGCTGTGCCTTACTTCCGCCACCGATAATATAAATCTTCTTGATCTCTTTCTTAGTAATTCGTTCAATCCATTCAATATAATACCGATAATTTAGAGACAGGCTTTCATAAATACCCCGTATCATCTGAGCAATATTTTGATGTTCAGTTCTTCCTTTTTCCTTTTGATATATTTTCATTGCTGATGGCATATCAATCGAACTAATAAATCGCTTATCATTGGGATTAACAAAGTAACGCCAGGGCTCTTCTTGTACAGCAGCATGATCAGCTTCCTGATAACTGGTCCAAAGACCTTTAATCTTCCATTGATTAACACATTGATTGAACATCCATAAACCGGGCAATATTTTATGATAAAGAATTTCTCCTTTGGCACCACATTCATTGGTAAAATTACCTGCCAGAGAAGCCTGGCTGGTATTAGGTTCATTTAACTCAATCCCAAGAAGAGACCAGGTGCCCAGACTAATGTATACATTGCAATTTTTATCCTCCAGAGGAAGTGCTGCAACAGCAGAAGCAGTATCATGGGTAGCAACCGCAATAACCGGAATATCATCGGTAAGGTTACATTCTTTTTTTACTTCCGGAAGAAGATTTCCGATCACTTTGCCCGGCTTTATAATCGTCTGTAGAATATTAGTAGGAATAGAGAGTTTTTCCAAGATAGTTTTTTCCCATTTCATTTCCCGGGTATTGAAAAATTGAGAAGTTGACGCCATAGTAAATTCATTATACTTTTTCCCTGTCAATAAGAAATTAAAAAAATCAGCAATAAAAAGCATTGTTTTTGCTTCTTTTAAAATCCAAGGTCGATTGATTAAATCGGCATAAAATTGAGGAAGAGTATTAAAATTGATAAACTGAATACCGGTCAGGCGATAGATTTCTTCTTTGGGAATGATTTTAAAAATCTTTTCAAAAACACCATCTGTGCGGTGATCCGTATGATGATAGATATTGGAAAGCATATTATCATTTTGATCGAGAAGGACATAATCAACACCCCATGAGTCAATTCCAATACCCGAAATATCACTTTTAAGTACATTACCAACCTGGGAAAGACCGTTTTTTATTCCCTGATAAATATTGATTAAATCACATAAAAGATGGCCCTGAATGAAAACCTGCTGATTTCGAAATTGATAAATTTCTTCCAGATCTAATTTTTTCCCGTCAAAGTGACCAATATGAAGACGTACATGAGAATTACCAATATCAATGGCCAAAAAATGCGATTCTCGTTGCATAAATTACAGCCTCCCAAATTTATTGAACTATTTCGAAAATAAAAATAAGTAAATAATTTACATTCATATATTATTTAGTCAAATATTGATACTTATTTCATACCTAACTTTTTAAGGAATTTATTTGCTTCCTCTTCAGATATTTGATTAGGCTCTTGATGAAACGCCCCTGCCATTGCTGAAATATAACAACAAGTTTCAAAAGTTTCAAGCCTAGCAAAAGCCCATTCAACACTTTCTCCACAAGTAGTTACCCCATGATTAAATAGAATAAAAACATTCCTTCCTTTTCTTAACCCTTCTGTAAAAGCATCTGCAAATTCATCTGTACCAGGCATACAATAAGGAATATATTCTATTTCTCCAAGCATAAATATGGTTTCTGGCAAAACTCTTGTAGGAATTTTTTTATGAGTAATAGAATATATTGTTGCCCATTTCGGGTGAGCATGAAAAATACTCTTAACATCATCTCTTTCATTATATATTCTAATATGCATTCTATATTCTGATGAAGGATCAAGTTTACCTTCAATCTTTTCTCCATTTAAATTTAAAACTACAAAATCATTAATAGTAAAAAAATGTTTTACAAAAAATGTTGGAGTAATATATACTTTATCTCCAATTCTAACACTCATATTTCCACCAGTTGATTCTGTAAGACCTCTGTCCCATGTTAATCTAACATATTCAGCTAATTTAGTTAATATTTCTTGTTTTTGCATTTTCAAATACTCCTTTTATTTTTTTTATACAACTATTATTAAGTCCCTGTAAGTTAACGGATCAAAAAATCTTAATAAAAATTAAAATTATCAATAGTAATTTTTAGTGCTTTTTCCATAAAGGCTTCCTCTTTTCAAGAAAAGCCTGTACCCCCTCTTTTGCATCTTGAGACATGCATAAAGAAGCAAAAAGTTCACCCATATAATCTATCGCTTGATGATAGGGCAAATCCTGCATCTGATAAATACCCCTTTTCCCTATTTGAAGAGCAAGGGAACTTTTTTGGGCAAATTTTTCTGCCCATTCTATCGTCTTTTCTTCAAGTTTTTCGGAGGGAACTACGTGGTTTACTAAACCTAACTTTTCTGCTTCTTGTGCAGAAATAATATCTCCGGTTAGAATTAACTCCAAAGTCTTTTTTCTCCCAACCAATCTGGATAAGGGAACAGCAGGTCCTAAACAGATCAATCCAAGATTAATGGCCGTTGTACCAAATTTGGCATCTTCAGAAGCAATGGTAAAATCACTGGCATAGACCAAACCTGCTCCATTAGCAATAGCATAACCTTTTACCGATGTAATCACCAACTTCTTCATCCGGGCAATGGTATGGTTATGCTCATCCATTAAATGAATAAATTCCCGATACTCAGAAGCATTTTTATCTTTAAATTCTTCTAATGCAATACCGGTAGAAAAATGTTTTCCGGCTGCTTTTATGATAATGACTCGAACATCATCCTCTCTCTCTAACTCCAAAAGTGCACTATTTAATTCTTTGGCAAATGGAACATTAAAGGTATTACTCTTTTCTGGTCGATTTAAGGTAATGAATCCTATTTCATTTTTTCTTTCGACAAGAATGTTTTTACCAGACATTTTTCCTCCTTTTATAGCTAAAGCGTTCGGTTCGAGCTTTCTAGTATGGCCTGAAATTCATTATCCATCCATTAAATTCTTCTTTATCGGAGACTTGAATTTTTCCAAATAAAAAGATACTTTCGTCACCTTTATTAATAATTCCGGTCGTAATAATTTGTTTGTCCCCTCCAAAAGTTTTTTCCCATTCTAAATTTCCGTCTTTATCCAATTGAATGACCCAGGCATCTTGCCAACCAACACCTTTGGAAGTGGTATAACCTACAGCTAAAATACCGCTATCAACTGAGGAAATAATTTTATTAATTACATTTATCCCGCTACCAATAAAATGTTTCTCCCATTCAATATTCCCGTCCATTGTTAATTTTAAAATCCATGCATCATTTTTATTCATGGTTTTAGATTGTGAATGACCGGCAACTAAAAATCCTTTTTCTTCTAAATATAATATACAAGTTGCTTTATCTTGAAAAAGATTATTATATTCCTTACTCCAGAAATAGTTACCTTTCCAATCTAAAAAAGCAAACCAAGCATTAAATTCACTTGTTTCTGAACTATTTGTTAAACCACTTACAGTAAATCCTTGACTATTTATTGATAAAATTTGTTCAATAGAATTATTCTCGTCGTCTCCCAGATATTTTTCCCAAATAATATGAAGGTCAGGATTTATTTTAGCAATCCAAGCTTTACCCTGTTCATTACAACTAGTGCAGTGTAACCAATTGCTTTCACCAGCAGCTATAAAATTCCCGTCTTCTGTAAAAACTATTGAATTGGCAAGATTATAATTTTTCTCTCCTTCAAAAATATTAGAAATATTATTACCTTGGGAATCAAGTTTCATTATCCATAACGATTTCCAGGCATCGCCCCCTGAACTACTACTACCGACTGTTACCAAATAATCATCATTTGTGATAATTAAATCTTGAATAACATCTTCCTCGTCCCCTCCGTACGTTTTTTGCCACAAAATGTTATCGCTAGACTCTTTTGTCCTACCTAAATAAACATTTAAACTACAAAACAACATAATTAATAATAGTGTTATCAAATATATTTTATATGTTTTCTTTAAAATTCTACTCATTATAAGTTCCCACACAAAGTGTTATCAAATATTTAATATAAAAATAGGCTCTTGAAGAAGAGCCTATTTTTATTATAATTAATATTAATTATCCAAGATTATACTTTTTCCAAACTTCATCAACTTCTGCGTTTTGGTGAGTAATTTCTTTTAAAGCTGCTATAATATTCTTTGCATTAGGATCCCCCCAAACATTTCTTCCAAAACAAGTTCCCTTCCCTCCAGCATCTAAAGAGTCTTTAGCAGTTATTAAAACATCTTTAAGATTTTTCGCCTTAGGACCACCTAAAATGATAACTGGAACATGAGAATATTTTGTAATTTGACTAAAGCTTTCTTTGTCCCCGGTATAAGGGGCTTTCAAAATATCAGCACCCAATTCTACGGCAATTCGGCAAGCATCAACAATAACTTTTGGATCTTTTCCTTTTTCTTTTGGAAGATTGAGTCCCATTTGGACAGGTTCAATCATTAATGGCATTTCATAATTTTCGCATTCTTCGACTAAAGCGCCAATATATTTAATCACATCCATTTGTTGCTCTACATCCGTTCCCCAGGAAAATAAAACTTTTATAGCATCAAAATTATATTTTGCTGCTAATTCAACAGACGAGTAATAGGTATTTGCTAAAACTCCTTTCGGTTCCCCAGGAACTTCTCCAAATATAATATAATCAGCGGTCATTATTTTTGGTAAATAGTCTTGTGTACCAAAATATTTACTGGCAATTTTATTCAGACCAAAACTCATAAGGGTACCATCTACTTTATACTCAATTAGCTTTTCTATCATACCAACTGGATCTTCTAACCCCTTAACGGCTCCCATATAAAAACCGTGGTCTATCGGTGTAATTAACGCCTTACCGCTTTCTGCATTAAATAAATTTTGTATTCTCTTTTCTTTTAAATTCGACATGAAAATTCCTCCTTGATTTTATTTTTTATTATATTCACTTCGAACTAGATTGATTAAAAATTACAAACCATTTTTAATCTGAAAAATTTAATTGTGAAATTTGATGATTAATATCCCTTAAAGATGAATATATTTCTTTAAATATCTCGTATTTTCTTGCATATTTTTCTATCTTTTTATCTTGGGGATAATATGTTTTTTCAATCTTCGCCATTTGGAGAGAAGTGTCTTTTAATGAAGTAAAAATTCCTGCTCCATAACCTGCTAAAATTGAAGCTCCCAGGGCACCTCCTTCCTTATGAACCATACTTACAACTTTCCTTTGTAAAATATTTGCTTTTAATTGATTCCATTTTTCGGATTTAGAACCACCTCCTATAACTGCAAAATCTCCTTTTTTCAATCCCAATTCTTCTAGGTTTTCCAAACTAATATTTAAATTAAAAGTAACACCTTCCATAATTGCATCTATCATCTTTGCTTTTGTTGAAGCGAGATTTAAACCTAAAAAAGCTCCTCTTGAAAGAGAATCCCACCGGGGTGTTCCGCTTCCGGCAAGATGAGGAAGGAAAAAAACATCAGAAATAGGCCTTTCGTTTCCTTCGATTAAATCATATGTATTAATGTTTTGTTTTCGCGCAATTATCATCTCCTCAGTACAAAAATTATTCCTAAACCATTTTAATGAACCTCCTCCAGTCCATAAAAAAGCCATATTTGCAAATTGCCCTGGAATTGCAGTAGAAACTTTAAATAAATGACGTGAATATAAATCATCATCTGAGATAGAATCTGGTAAAATAATGGTTGCACATTCTACTGTACCGGTTGAACATGATATTTTTCCGGGATTTACTGTTCCGGTTCCCAAGGAATTACACTGTTGGTCCATCGCTCCTAAAGAAACTTTTACTTTAGCATCTTTTTGAAATCCCAATTGCTCGGCCATATGACCAGATAATTCACCTAAAAAAGTACCGCTTTTTTTTATTTCCGGTAATTGGCTCTTGGAAATATTTGCCCATTTTAAAACATCATAAGCATAATCTTTCTGATTGACATCAAAGTAAAGAGTGGCGGCAGCACTTGACTGATCTGTTACTTCCTGAAAGCCCAGCTTATAATTAATCCATGCAAGATAATCTAAAAATTTATAAGAATTTTTATATATATCCGGCATATTATCTTTTAACCACAATATTTTGGTTAAAGGACACATTGTGTGCGCCCATCGACCGGCAAAATTAAAAACTTTACGACTACCGAAATAATCATCTATTTTTTTCACATAATCTACGCTTCGTACATCTGATGAAAGAATTGCCGGATAAATTACTTCTCCATCCCTATTCAACGATATTACAGCATCACCCAAAACAGAAAAACTCATAGCAAAATTTGTTTCAGGAAATTTATTGACTACTTTATAAAGATTCTTTTTTAAAACTTTCCATACTTTTTTTGGATCCAATTCTACCCATCCAGATCGAGGCGTAATTACCGGATATTCCTCGTAGCCCTCCTTGATAATTTTACCCTCAGTATTATATAATATAACTTTTATTCCGGTAGTACCTATATCTATTCCAATTAGATGCATGCTTGTCTCCTTATATATCTATTGTGCTTTTTTATTGTTGAAAAATGTGATTTTTTGTTTTGTAAATTTCGTAAATACTTTAATGCTACTACTTGCAGTTTTTATAATTCACAAATTACTTTCTTATTTTTTTTCTTTAAAGATAAATATTTTTAATAAATATCCCGATTATTACTCTATCCCAAGATATTATTCTCTTCTATATATATTTTAAAAAGTGTTCTTTTATTTTTTAAATTAAATATTGAGCTTTTGCAAACTTAAAACTGATCATATTAATATCATTTAAATAAAATTAAGATATCTGGGAATTTTGAATTATATAGAAATTAAAAACTATTTCCGAAATTTCTTTAATGCTAAAGCTCCAATTAATACAAAACCGAGTAAAATCTGTTGCCAATAGGAAGAAACACCTATAATTGTCAAACCATTTGTTAGAATTGTTACTACTAAAGCACCAATAAATGTACCGCGAATGGTACCGATCCCACCAGTCATTGCGGTTCCTCCAAGAATTACCGCAGTTATTGCATCCAGCTCCTTCATATACCCAGTTACTGGGCTGCCAACTCCTAACCGAGAAGCAGTAATAATACCGGCAATTGCGGCACATACCCCGCTTATGGCCATAATTTTTAACAACATCGGGTTAACGGAAATCCCGGCTAAACGAGATGCTTCCGGATTACTTCCAATAGCACGGTTATAAGTTCCAAAGGTTGTTCGAGTCATTACAAAGTCCATAATTAAAAAGATAATAATTAGAATAATTACGGGTAGAGGTATTATTCCAATTTTGGATTGTCCAAGCCAAAAATAAGAAAGTTGAATTCCTTCACAAATAGTAGTGCCCCCTCTCATTAAAAGCCCAATACCTCTGGCTACGCTCATCATCGCAAGGGTAGCGATAAAAGAAGGTAATTTGAAAAAAGTAATTAAATACCCACTAAACAATCCGATAAACCCTCCAATTGCTAAGGTGATAATAATGCCCAAAAATACCGGAACTCCGGCTACTGATAAAGCCATAAATATCATTCCAGCTAAAGCTAATATGGATCCAACCGAAAGATCAATTTGCGCTGCAGTAATTACGAAAGTCATCCCAAAAGCAATAATCGCTGTAACAGATACTTGAGTGAGAATATTAATCATATTATTAGTTGTAAGAAAACGATCATTTACAATTGTAAATAGGATCATTAATAATACTAATGCAGTTAAGGCTGCATTATTAATAATTATTTGTCCAAAAGATTTTTTTGAAATTGCTTCTTGGTTTTTTATTTGTTCTGTTTTTTTATTCGCTGCCACTTATTACAACTCCTTTCGTTTAATGTTCTGATTTGAAATATCGTTCAATATCATATCATCTTTTTTATAATTTTTCCCTCTTCTATATCATCACCTGTTAAAGTAGTAGCAATAAATCCTTTGCGCATGACTATAACTCTACTACTGGTTGAAACAACTTCTGGTAATTCACTGGAAACCATAATAATTGCTCTATTTGGTTTTTCCGTAACAAATTTTTTCATTAATTCATGCATTTCTTCTTTTACTAATACATCAACGCCCCGAGAGGGTTCGTTTAAAAGTAGAAAATCACAATCAGTATTCACTAAACGAGCAAATAAAGATTTTTGTTGATTTCCACCACTAAGAGCAGGTATTGGCTGGTCTGTACCGGTTGTTTTAATACTAAATTCTTCTATAAAAGCTTTTTGTATTTTCTTATTATCACTTCGATTAATAACTCCACTTCTAGTCGAAACTTTTTCTAAATTTTCAATTGTAATATTTTCACCGACTGACATTGTTTTTAAAATTCCCTCATTTAATCGGTCTTCAGGTAAATATGCGATACCATATCTAATTGCATTTCGGGGAGAAAAGATTTTTACTTTTTTTCCATTAAATATTATTTCTCCTTCATCAAAAGTATCTGCTCCAAATATTGCTTTAATTAAAGTTGTACGGCCTGAACCCATTAAACCGGCAAAGCACAAGATATCACCTTCGTACACTTCAAAAGAAATATCGTAAAATTCACCTTTTTTGGTAAGATTTTTTACTTCCATTAATATTTTATCTGAATGAGTTGATTTTTCATTAGCAAATTTTGTGTCATACTTTTTAATTATCTTACTACCTACCATCATTTCTGTAAGAGAATGGGGTGTCATTTCTGCAGTTTTTTTAATACCCTGTAATTCCCCATCTTTTAATACTGCTGTCCTGTCAGAAATTTGGAAAATTTCTTCTAAATGATGTGAAATAAAAATAAATGTAATCCCTTTTTTGCTTAAATCATTAATTATTTTAAACAATTTTTCTACTTCACCTTTTGATAAAGAAGATGTTGGTTCATCCAAGGCAATAATTTTTGCATTTAGGGATATTGCTCGTATAATAGCCGCTAACTGTCTTTCATCAGCACTTAAATTTAAAACCGGTACTTTTAAATCAATTTCTACTCCTACAGCCTGCATGAATTTACTGGTTTTTTCTAACTGCTTTTTTCGATTAATAACCCCGATATAATTACTAATTTCATTACCAAGTAAAATGTTTTCTTCGCCGGTTAGATGTAATGCTAATCCCAATCCCTGATAAACCATACTGATTCCTTCTTTTCTCCTATCAAAAGGAGTTCCTGTTAGTTTTCGCCCTTCAATGAAAATTTCACCGCTCGTTTCTTGAACGGCACCGGACAGAATATTTAAAAGAGTTGATTTACCTGCTCCATTTTCTCCCACTAAACCAAAAACTTCTCCTTTATTAATGCTAAAAGAAACATTTTGTAAAGCAGTTGTTCCGGGATATTGCTTTGTTAATTCTCTAAATTCCAAGATAACTTTATCATTTCCATTCATGATCGACTAACCTCAATTCTAAAATATTCTAATTACATTAAAAATAAAATATTATACTGATTCATATGAATTACTACTACACTGGTATATACCAGTGTAGTAGTAATCTTCAAATATCTATCTTCTATTTATTCCTTTATTTTACCGGTTCAGTAATCGGGAAGGACACATCAATAGTACGAGAAATTGCATTTCCGGATGCAACAAACTCAGCAGGATCTATACCAAATGGTTGGAAGGGTAAATATATAGCGCTACAAGCAATCTTTATATAAGTCGGAATCTTCTTTCCATCTAATAAATCCAGTAAATTTAGAGCAGCAACATGCCCAATAACTTGTGGATGCTGAGCACCAGTACATTTAAAAGCCGTACCGGCATTAATAGCATTTACTGCCTCAACTTGTCCATCAACACCTGTAACGACCACATCGTCTCGACCGGCTTCTTGAACTGCTTTTAAAGCACCAAGTGCAACATTATCATTACAACCAAAGAACATTGCATCAAGATCTTCATAGGCAGTTAAAAAGTTTTGACCAATTTCATAGCCACCTTCAATAGAAACGTCAGGCTCTTCTTGTTTTTTGATAATTTCAATTAATCCCTCAGGTCCTTTAACAATTGCGGCTTCAAAACCTTCTTGACGATCTCGGCAGGAGTTAGCCTGGCTCCATAAACCACACACAATTTTGAACGGGCCTTTTGCATCAGTAGTGTTTACCATATTTTTATAATAATCAACCATCCATTTTCCAACTATATAACCAGCATTGTAATTATCAGATTCTACAGTAGCACTCAATTTTGCATTGTATACGGTCATATCACCAGAGATTATTGGTATCCCGGCATCGGCAACACGATTCACTGCAGAGGCTAAAGCAAAACTATCTACAGGGGTTAAAAGCATTGCTTTAACTCCCATTGCAATAAAATTATCAATATCATTAGTTTGTTTATCAACTTTAGTTTCTCCATCGGAAATAATTACTTCATACCCTGCATCTTCAAATACTTTTTTAGCTGAGTTATGCAACAGTACAAAGAAAGGGTTATTTTGTCCCCAGCCTGCGATTCCGATAGTACCTTTACTTTGTGCAAAACCTGAAATGCTAAAAACTGCAATCATAGTAATTATCAAAAACATCATTCCAATCTTCTTAAACATAATTTTTAATCTCCTTTTTTTATTTGTTTTTTTATAAAGTGGGTACTTCCACTTTTTTTTGTGTATAAGGTATTAACTAATCAAGTCTTCGATTTATCCAGTACCAGAGGGTTAAAAAATTACTGCTATTACACTTTAATGAGGGTTATCTCGAACGCCTTAATATTCTCCACCTACCTTCCTGCGTCCCCCCATCACTTAAAGCGATAATATATGGTAGTATCAGTGCTCTACCTCCATAGGCAAACATTCGAGGCTAGCCCTTAAAGCTATTTCGAGGAGAACCAGCTATCTCCGAGTTTGATTGGTCTTTCACCCCTATAACCACAGCTCATCCCCTCATTTTTCAACATAAGTGGGTTCGGGCCTCCACAGGCGATTAGACCTGTTTCACCCTGGCCATGGTTAGATCACTATTTTATTCGGATAAGGATACCATAGGTTTGCTATGGTAGGTTTCCCCATTCGGGCACCCCTGGATCAAAGCCTGCTTACGGCTCCCCAAGGATTATCGCAGTTAACTACGCCCTTCATCGCCTTCTGGTGCCAAGGCATCCACCGTACACTCTTTTTTACTTGACCGTCAAAATTGAATATTATTCAAATGTCTTACTACCTTATACAGTTTATTGACTTTTCAAAGAACATATTTTTAAAAAAATTATAAATATAACTGTTTGTCTAATCCAATCGTGCACTTCTTTTTCAACTTCAGGAATACCGCTAAATTGTATTAAATTATCATATGCTTTTTTATGTATAGTGGTAACCCATCCTCCAAGATCAAGTGGTACTCTATCAACACTATAATGGTTAAACGTTGGTAATGCCCTTTCTTTTCTTTAGAACTTATCATTTTTTCTCCTATTTTAAAAAATATCATTATATTTATATAGGCAGAAAATATTCCCTAAACACATTCTTGTAATTTATCAGGCTACTTGCAAGCAGCCTGTTTCTACTCCTGATCTTGTTTCTATGATTTCATAAATATTGATATAAAAACTATAAGTTAAACTCGTAACAACTAATATTTCTATAAATTTATTGATAAAATAATCTATAACAAAATTTACTATAAAATCATTCAAAAAAATATATAATTCTAATTCTTCAATTATTTAAATATTTTTCCATTTCATGAGCTGTAATTGAATCACTAATGAGTATATCAATTAAATTTGTCCGAAGAATCGAAGTAAGAGCCAGCGCTTTTTGTTCACCAAAGGCAATGACAACCTTAGTATTTATTTTTTTTAACTTTTTCAAAGGAATAGTAACGCGATATTTTTCAAGTATCGGAAGATAATTGCTTTTTTTGTCAAAAAAATTAATTCCAATCTCTCCAACTGCTTTGCTCTTTTTAATTTTTTTAATCATACTATTGCTACATGAGGAAAAAAGTGTTGAATCTTTTGATACATTCCCCATCCCTAAGATAGCCAGGTCTGTGTTATTCCAAAGATTAATAATTTCTTGAGCATTTTTTTCCTTCAAAAGAGCGTTTCTTAAAGAACAATTTTCAATAAGGATGGGTGCATTAAGAAAATAATATTCACAATTCAAGATCTGCCCTAACTTACGAACAAAATCACTTGAATGAAGTCTAACATTTATATTGTCTATTCCTCCACCAAGAGGGATGATTTTTTTTCCTTGACAATTACTAAAGGAGTTATGTTTTAATTCTCTAATTACTTTTTCCACTGAAGAACCCGGGTCAACAGTTATTATATTTGCTTTTCTGATTAGATTAACAAGAAGGGGAGCAGCAAACTTACCGATATGTTTTTTGGTATCTTCCAAAGATTCTGATTTCATAAAATAGAATTGCTTTACTTCCGGGAAATACTTTGAAAATTCTATTTCTTTTTTAATTAAGTGTGAATAAAAATCTTCTACATTCACAACTATTCTTACAATATTGTGTGATCGAGCATATGAAAGAAGTTGCGAAACATAAGAGCGAGAGATACCTAATTTTAAAGCAATTTCGTCTTGATTGTTATTCTCTTCGTAATATAGAATACTTGCTTTAGTTGCAAGTTCTCTTTTAGATGTATTCATAAATCTTCCTTACTATCAAAACTTAAAAAATTATTTTACTGTTTTAGTAAGAAATAATTAAATTATGTTAAAAGTGAATATTGTTAGTTATTATAACATATGTTACTTTTAATTGCAATATTTTATTTTGACATATTTTATTTTGATGATCCGAAACATATTCAACAGCCTTTGATTCAAACAATTGTTGATGAACTTTTAGAACAGGAAAATTGTCCTTCTCATGGAAAATCAGCAGCAATGACCAATTGGTTTGTAGATCAAATTTTTAATACAACAAGATAAAAAGCTACTGTATTTTACAGATTAATTATTTTTCAGTGTATTAATTTCAAATGATGGTAATAGCCGTGCATTAAAATCGAGGGACTTTTTATTCTTACTTAATCGATAATATTATTTACTATTTCCAGGAAATTATTGAAATTATTTGTAGAATTAACTAGATAAGCATATTGAAAGACTTGCTATAAATTTCTCAATACTATTATCCGTAAATCAGTTTTTTATAAATAGTTTAATCATCAAAATCAGCAAATTCGCTATTGACCATTCTTTTATTCTGATTAACTTCTTTAATTGTTTCAATATCTAAGGGATCTAGTTCGAAATCGAAGATATCAAGGTTCTCTTTCAAATGTTTTTCGGAACTCGCTTTAGGAATTGCAATGATATCCTGTTGGATGAGCCATCGCAAGGTAATCTGAACGGGTGTTTTTTGGTACTTTTTTGCTATTTGATTAATGATTTTATTTTCATTAACCAAACCTTTGGCAATCGGTCTATAGGCAGTTAGGTAAATATTATTTTTCCGGCAAAAATTCAATAGAGATTCCTGATAAAGAAAAGGATGAAATTCAACTTGGTTTGTGACGATAGGGAGTGAAAGAGATCGGCAAAGGGGCAGAGCTTGTCTAAGGTGTCTTATGGTAAAATTACTAACACCAACTGCCCTAATCAATCCTTCGGAGTAAAGCTCTTTTAATGCTTGGAAAGTTTCTTTCATATCAATAGAAGGGTTAGGCCAATGAATTAGGTAAAGGTTAAGGTAGTCAGTTCCTAGATTTTTTAATGATTCTTTGCAGGCATGGATAACAGATTGATAATTGAGGTTTTCATACCAGACTTTGGAAGTAAGAAATAATTTTTCACGATCAAAGTTTTTAATCGCTTCACTTATTTGCTTTTCATTGCCGTACATTTCAGCTGTATCAATATGATTATAACCCATTTGAAGGGCTTTTTTAACGATCTCAGTTGCTTCTTTTCCAACCAAACGCCAGGTTCCCAGACCTAGGACCGGGATATTTACATTTTTAATAATTTTTTTAATGGGCATTTTATTTTCTTCTCTCGCTATTTTTTTTAAATTCTATATCAATTTTTGTAGTTTGTAAAATAAAATATTATGATATGATAATAGTAAACGGTTCATTGTAAACCGTTAATAAAATATCTTTTCATTGGCATAAACAAAAATGTTACATTTTCTACCCCTCTATTGCATTTCTTAAATTGTTACAAAGAAATGCGTAATGTATTAGGGCTTAAGGCTTTCACTGCCAAATACCCATGCCAGACGCACTAGATACCCACGGCAAGCCCGTGATATTCTACCCTTTAGGTTATAAACTATTCTAGAATAATTTTGTTCAAAGGTTTTTTTGGTATATGAAGTATGCCTTGATTATCTCTCCAATATTGAGTATCTCCTTTTGAATTTGCCTTTTCAATCACAACCTTTTCTTGGGGTTTTCCTAAAGCTAAGACATATAAAATATCATATTCATCTTTAATCTTTAAGGCTATTTTTAATTCTTCTCTTTTAACTGAACCAAATATACATCCTCCTAATCCTTTTTCTGTTGCACCTAAAAGAATGCTTTGAGCTGCAACACCAGCATCACATTTACAGTTCTGACTTATCTGCTTATCGCCAAGTATAATAATATAGGCAGACGGTCTTTCGTTTTCGGTAGGTCCAGTCCAATCCTTTATATATGCAGCCCAACCAATATTAGGAAATATTAATTTATTTTTACTCTCCCCGTAAGATAAAACAAACTTTAAAGGTTGCTTATTAGCACCCGAGGCTGAAAGCCTTGCTAAATCTACTAATTCCTCTAACGTTTCTCTTTTTATTAAAAAATCTCCGTAAAACTTACGATAACTTCTGTTTTTTTTAATCAAATCTCTGATCATCATTTGTTTCCCTCCTATAAACATATTTTATACATTTTTTTTATTTTAATATTTTTATCATAATTATTAATACTGCTTTATCGACATTTTAATCAGTAAAATTATGTGTTTGAATCGCAAAAATCTTCTGTTAAATATTTTTATAATAATAATTAAATAACCGGTCCAATGGTAAAAATATTGGAAAACTGGCCATAACCCAAAACTTCCGCTTTGGTCTTTTTACCGGAGGCAATGGCCTTTATTTCTTCGTATATCTCTTCACCTGCTTGGGCAATAGTGTTTTCTCCTTCTTCCGAAAGCTTAATAAATTTATCAATATGATCAGAAAGATATCTTTCAGTTTTAGGGTTACCGGTTATTTTAAGTACCGGAACAAAGGGGAATCCCTGGGGTGCACCGATTCCGGTAGAAAATATAATTATTTGCACCCCGGCAGCAGCTACTCCAGTTAAAAATTCCGGTTCTCTTCCTGGTGAATCCATAATAAAGAGTCCTTTTTTAGTTATTTTATTACCATATTCGTAGACATCATGAATAGGTCTTGTCCCAGCTTTAACAATAGCACCGAGAGATTTTTCTTCAATAGTAGTTAGACCTCCTTTGATGTTTCCGGTGGTGGGCTGTCCACCACGTATATCTACTCCCATCATCTTGGCTCTTTTCTCCATGCGGGTGACTATTTCCTCAATCCTTTTCTTAACTTCTGGAGTGGCAGCCCTTCGCATTAGAATATGTTCGGCACCTAAAAATTCAGTGGTCTCTCCGAAGATACAAGTCCCTCCATGATCGTATATAAGATCAAAAGCTGCTCCGGCAGCAGGATTGGAAATAAGCCCGGAAGTGGTATCAGAGGCACCGCATTTTACCCCGATAGATAGATAGGAATCATCAAAGATTTCCCGTCTTATGGTAGAGGCCTTGATAACCATTTCTTGAGCGATACGAGAGCCTTCCATAATAGCTGGAAGCATTCCACCTGTCTTTTGAATACCTAATGTCTTAATCGGTTTCCCAGATACGGCTATTTTTTCTCTTATCTCATCTATTAATACTGATTCACAACCTAAACTAACCAGTAATACTCCGGCTAAATTGGGGTTTTTACCTAGATTTACTAATGTTCTGGTAACTTGATCCAAATCTACGAGAGTCTGGGTACACCCTTGGTCATGCAGGAAGGCAACCGCCCCCTCCACCTGTTGGGCAATCTTTAAGGTTACATCATTGGCACAAACTACAACGGAAATAATTCCGATATGATTTCGAACACCTACTGAACCATCTTCCCTGGGAAAGCCTAAAAAACTCATTGAGAACCTCCTTTAATATCGCCTCTTCCTCGATTACTCTTTACATTGTGAATATGGACATAATCTCCCACTTTTATTAATTGACTTGCTGCACCAATTATTTCTCCATATTTTATTACAGGAGAACCTGAGGGAATCTCTTTCAAACTAAATTTATGTCCAAAGGGTACATCTTGATTTAATTTAATATTCTTTTTTAGGCTATCAACCTCTTCTTGGATAACTTCGCCAGCTTTTAAATCGTCCAAAGCTGTCGCTACATTATCTTTACTATTAATTACAATCGTCCTTTTTTTAATCAATTATAATCACTCCTTTCTATAAATCAAATTTTCTTTAAATATCTCGATTTCTCCTTTTTGAGAATTTACCCGAATGTGATCCCCGGTTTTAATCACTTTAAGAATATCTTTTTTAAATCCATAAATCATAGGTGTATTACAAATTATTGCTCCTGCAACTGTGGTTGCTTGAACAGTATTACAAAGAAGTGCTAGAGGAGCTTTATTGTTTCGATATAAATAGTAATAACCAAAAGTTTCGCCTGCTCCACCTTTTCCAGCAGGGAATACTAATATTTTTCCGGTGACATTCTGTCCACGACCAGAATGTGCTACTTCTACAATATCTCCGCTTTCCCAATCAATACCAGCCCAAAAAGCAATTAAATCTTTTATCACTAATGCTTTTCCTTCTACTATTGGATGTTTTTTTGAAACACTTTTCCCTTTAAGAACATCCATATTTCCCACCTCCGATCCATCTACCCTCTATTGCTGCATGGGTGCATTCTTTTGTACTTCCAAACCAAACAGGACTTACTTTTTCCTGATCAAAACCGGAATAGAAAAATGCACCTTTTATAGAATTTGTAGCTATTGTCCCTTTTACCTTTGTTCCGGCAAATGCAATACACATACTGTCAGTTATGATAGCTCCAGCTTTTTTAAGAATATCTAAGTAGCCCATATCGGAAGCAGTATCTCTAAAAAGTTTAGTAGTCGAGATAACAAATTTGACATTGGGATGTACTTTTTTTTCGTCAATAATTTTAATAATTTCCATGAATTCTTTCATGGTTACGTGAGGACACCCTAATAAAACATAATCAATATGATTTTCTTTTGCTGTACAGGCAATATTATAAGCCTCTCTTATTTCTTGCTCACCAATTAAAACCTCTTCTACTTTATGATGGTTAGGGCCTAATGCTATTTCCAATGTAGGAGCTTCAGGCGTAATTCCTACCATATGCAAAAGAGGCAATCCAGATTCAACGGCAATCGTAGCTAAAAGATGTTTTAATTTTGTATAACTTTGACCAACAGAAAGGGGAAGATTAGAAATAACCGGTATTTTTTCTTTCGTTCTCCGACTGATAGCCAAGCTTAAGGCATCAAAATCAGAATCTGCAAAATTATTTACTTCTAATTCATCTTTAATCCTTATTATAACTTGAGCATATCTATTCTGAGATAAATGCATACCAACTTCCGGAACAAAACCAGTAATAGCAGCTGATAGTGAAATTACTCCATCATCTCTTTCACAGCGCGAACCAAAGATCGTGTTGTACCATAGTATCGAAATTGATTCGGCAATACTAACGTGTTGATTTAGTTTACCAGGATATACAAAAAAAGGTAATGCCGAATAAGTAGGAATAACTCCCAATTTTTCATAAAAACGTACTGCACTTTCCATAATCTGGTTCATCTCTTTGATTTCATCTTCTGAGAATTCCAACTGTTTCGCTATATTCAAATCAACAAATTTTGGTTCAATAGTTGCCGGGACACTTAAATGATCAATATCTTGAATTAAATCCCTTATTAATTCTTGTCCCCATTTTCCTTGCCTGCCATAAGGAAAAAACATTACATCCGGAGGCATTAAATGTGCATAACTAATTTCTACCATCTTCTCGGCACCACGTGCTTCACCCATGGCACGAAGTATTTCCATAGCTTTTTGAGACCCTCTGCCATACTTACCTTCTAATATTTGTTGTTGATATTTATTTAAATACATAGAATTCTCCTATTAAAACTTTGGACAAGATAAAATATGATAACTAACTTATCTAATAGTTACTTTTATATGTATCCTTAATAAAGCAATCCTCCCATTAATCATTGGAAGATTTTTTCAAAACAACATAAAATCCCTGCTTTACAAAAGCCATCCTCGCATCTTTACCTTTTTTATGGATTGCATATAATACTGCATTTTGTACAATTTCTTCAATCTTTGGTGAAGGTTTTTCTACTAAAGTGTATCCACTAGTCCCCGGAAGTAAATCAAGATCTTTCGGAGGGATATTGGTAGTACAGTAAATTAAATTTTCAAAAGCACCGGCTTTGAGAAAAAACTGTTCCCATTTTTGGGGTTCCCATTGATCCGGAGTAAATTGCCATTTTGGGTCTTTTATCATTGGAAGATAATTTCCCAAACCTTTTTCCACAAATATACGCATTAATTTTTTATAATATTCACTCCCAATCGGCTCACTATCATTATTGTGAGCAACCAGAATGACAATACTACCCTCTTTAATTGCAGGAATTGTTCCTTCAGCAGCTTTAATTGCCTGATAGTGATTTACTGTACCCTTTCCCCCGTGAGTTAGTATAATATCATACGCGTTATCCACTTCAACCTGAGTATATTCTCTAATCTTATCCACTGCTAATTCGTGAGCTTTTTCCAGCTCTCCTGCAAAGACCCCGCAAAGCCTTGCATCTCCGTTTAATATTACATTTACGCTAAAATCGATGCGAGTTCTTTTTGCAACTTCTAAGGCAAATTCGTGACAAGGATTATTTTTGAAAACAAGATTTGCTGCATTTTTATTCTCCATAAACTCCGGTCCGTGAAATACCTGTGTTGCTCCAATATTTACCATTCCCGGACAGACGGCTTTTCTCCCCCCTGAAGCTCCTGCCATTAAATGTGTTTCTACTAAACCGGTGATAATATGAATATCTGCATCATAAAAAGATTTATTAACTTTTACCGGTACACCCTGAACCATACCTAATGGTTCTAAATCTTCAGAATAGCAATTATGATCGATAATTTTATATTCATGAACTATATCTGTACCAAAAGCATCTTTTTTCCATTGTTTTGAAGTAGCCTGGTGAGTTCCACAGCCAACAATTATCAAGATATTTTCTTTATTTATACCACTCATTTTCAATCTATTTAAGATTGGCAGTAAAATGCCTTCTTTGCTATCACAATGATAAGGTACCGGTCTGGTATTATCTGAAACTGCAATTGCTACTGTAATGCTGTTTGGATCTTTTGGGTTGTCTTCTATAATTTTCTCCAATATCTTACTCGCAATAGGGTTATCCAATGCTTCTTCTATCTTTTCTTGTGGATTACTTAAAGGCGCAATCGGTTTCATTTCTATTATTTCGCAATGATTTGGTACTTTTACAGTAAATTCTCTATCGAAATATTCTATTTTTATTTCTTTCCAATTTTTTAGGTCTATTCCTTCTTTAAAGTATAATGTTTTTTCTTTCATCTTTTCTTCCTGAAAAATAATTTTACTTATAAAGAGAGGTAAAAGTTAATATCCGTAATATTTTTAGGGGTATTAACTTTTACCTAATCTATTTTTAATAATTAATTTATTTAATCTTTACCCTTCTGTCAATCCCAATTTTTCCAAGGTTTCAGCAGTAGGCTTACCATCACTATCCCAACCTCTTAGTTTGTAATATCCGTCAAGGGCAGGATCCAGGGGTCCGGGAACTTTTCCTGCTCTACTCCCTTCTTTAGAAGGTTGATACACTATTCTAGGTAGAGTATCATCTTTTCGGCTAAATCCCCATTTTACGTTAACTGCTCGCTTTAAGGTTGAGATTCTTTCTCCTACTTTTAGAAATTCCTCTAAGCTCCAATCCCAACCGGTAACGGCATTAAGAGAATTTAGCATATCAGTTATTCCAAAGCCACCAAACATCATAAAATTACACATAGTTACTGCATCTTGTAAGGCACTTAAATCATGGAATTTAGCGGCTACAAAGTCTTTCCCTTCCATGGAAAATCTATCCGGGGCTTCCGTAATCCCCATTTCAGGGTGTAACAGACCACAGGCTGCTTTATAGCAAAGTCCGTGGGTATGACAGGCTCCTCGAGAAGAGGTGGCATAACTAACTGCCAGGGAAAAGAAGGCCCTGGGATCATGGGCGGGGAAGTCCATCCCTTTGACATGAACCGCGAGCTCTGGAGCATTACCTCCGATCTTCCGGGCTGCCCTCACGATCCCCTCAGCAAAGAGTTCGCCTAGTTTTTCCCTTTCACCAAGCTGACGAACTATTTCGATGACCTGGTCACCATCACCCCAAGTAAGTTCTTGACCGAAGGTATCTTTCTTAGTTAAGAGACCTTTTTCGTAACACTCGGTGGCAAAGGCGGCAAAAGCACCAGCGGAGATAGAATCCAAGCCGTAAAGGTTACACAGCTCGTTTGCTTTGGCAACAGCTTTCAAATCATCAACCAGATTACAAGAGCCTAACATCCCTAATGCTTCATATTGAGGGCCGACACCTTCCATGGCAAATTTCTGGGGTTCATCTATATGTATATAACGGTGGCAACGAATGGGACAATTCCTACAAGCTATTTTAGCACATTCAGAAATATTAACCTTTAAGGCTTCAGAATAATAGGGATAGCTTAATTTTTCTGCTCCTTTAACCCAAACACCACCAGCATCTCCTGACCAATATTTAATAGGAAGGTCACCTAATTCTTCGGTGGGGGTTACTTCACAAGTAGTACCGCCTTTTAGAAAGGCTTCTGGTGCAGTCTTTCTGATTCTTTCATTTAACTCCCTGGCCAGGGATAGGGCTTTTTCTGGATCGGCAACTTCTGGTTTCTTAGTACCTTTAACGGCTACGGCTTTAAGATTTTTTGCTCCCATTACCGCCCCCAGGCCACCTCGACCGGCATAACTATCTTTATCTACTGCAATACAGGCGATAGCCACTAATTTTTCTCCGGCTACGCCTATATCGGCAACACTGGCTTTGGGTTC
>Ga0307421_1000418_pt1 | contig 27327 bp, 19 predicted proteins | sample SalMarWE160270MG_FD_202163 | JGI IMG/M metagenome (GOLD analysis project Ga0307421, IMG submission 202163) | Salt marsh sediment microbial communities from the Plum Island Ecosystem LTER, Massachusetts, United States - WE1602-70 | ecosystem: Environmental > Aquatic > Marine > Intertidal zone >... | reverse complement strand
CTAAAGAAGTATTGCGTGGTGGCTGGCTTCACACCGGTGATGTGGGATATGTGGATGAAGAAGGATATTTCTTCATCGTGGAGCGGAAGAAGAATATGATAATAAAGGCAGGGGAAAATATCTTCCCGCGTGAGATTGAGGAAGTTGTCTATCAACATCCCAGGGTTTCTGAGACAGCCGTTGTTGGCGTTCCTGACCAGATATTTGGCGAGGAACTCAAGGCTTTTATCGTGTTGAAGCCCGGCGAGATAGCTACTGAGCAGGAGATAATCGATTTTTGCGGAGGAAAGCTCACCAGCTTCAAGACGCCGAAGTATGTTCAGTTCCTTGATGCTTTCCCTAAGAATCCTGTGGGCAAGATACTGTATAAAGAGCTGCGTAAAATGGGCTAACTGGCGCGCCTGGAGGGATTCGAACCTGCGCCCCGGTTCCGAAGACCAAAACTGGCTGTGCGCCCAGCGACGCCAGATAGCCTTTTGGTTCGCCCTGTCGGAGACGCCGCCTCGATTTACATATAGGGTACATTGAACAATCCATCATATTGTTTACTCCGGAACAGTCAAAACGCCAGGTTCCATTCTTCAGTATCGAGGGATGGAAATATACACTAGAGCCTTTAATGACGGCGGAAGAAGCACTACCATTAATAGGACTATAACCCCTGCTTGATAAGCAGAATTTAAGGCAAGAGACCAATAGGCAATAGCCACCTGCCATACATTGCGTTCAGAACCACCCCCACTGAGGGACAGGGCTGGTTAGTATTCACGCAGACCCAATTGTTGTTGGGTCTGTGAAGCATCACTAGCAAGTGGAACGAATTTCCCACACGAAATTGCTAAGGTTTGCCTGTTAGTGGTGGTATAATGTAGTTAAATGCTAAGGAGGCAGTTATGCCTGGTAAATTAGTGTGTCCACTTTGTGGTGTTCCTACACCCCTCTTACCGTTAGAGCTTAAAGGGATGGGTATGCTCTTGGAGATCTACCGCTCCAGCGATGTGCATTACAGGGAGGTGGCGTTGAAGGCAGTGATTGATACCCACTATATGGATATGGAATCCCATGATACCTGCTATGCTATTCTAACCTGCGCGGCTTGCAGCGGTTGGTTTGTGGCTGGGAAGCAACCGTATGGCGAAGAATGGTTAGCCGTCTACCCTATTCCACATAAACCTGTAGCCGAAGAGATACCAGAGCCTATACATAGCGAGTTTGACGAAGCTAGTTTATGTTTTGCTATCGGGGCATATAAGGCATGTGTCTCCATGTGTATGACAGTCTTAGAAGCTTTATGGCAGCAACAAAATGCCTCTGGTCTCAATGACCTGGAAGGCAAGGGAATTATTTCTTCACGACTGTTTGACCAAGCGACTGAAATTAGGCTCTGGGCAGGCATAGTGAAGCACAAACTAATTCATGAACTGGTTACAAAAGAGGAAACCGAGGAGCTGTTGACCTATCTAGAAGAGATACTTCACGATGTCTACGTTCGGCCTGCTCGTTTGGCTGCATTAGCCGAGAAACGTGAGCAGCTAAAGAAAGGGGCTAAGCCTGAATCATCTTGACTTGGCTAACCATGTAGCGAAAATGTAGTTAAAGGTAAGGAGGTAGTTATGCCAGAAGAACAAAATCATGATACTGTCACATTAGCTGATATTCTAGATGAGGTTAAGAGGCAACATCGAGATAGCAAACTTTTTGCTGCCTATCTTTTCTCAGGCGCAGTTTTCCTAGCAGGTGTAGGTTTTCATGTGGCATCAGCCAATCCCCCTTTAGGTTGGCAAATGTTCAATGCATATGGTTTCATGTCGCTTGGCGTAGTTTCTGCAATAGGTTTTTGGGCATATCATTTCTGGAAGATGAGAAAAGGGAAGGCACTTAAAGTTAGATAGAGATGATGACAAGATTACTAATTCTCTTAGCTCTCGTTGTGGTGATAGCAGGTTTGTTCATGCCGAGAGATAGTAAGGCATCAAATAATGAAATAGCCAGCAGTGTGAATCAAACCGATTCTGCAACACTTACGATTACTATGATAACTCCACCTTTGCCTAATGGCTAGCTAAGCTAGGTGGCATAGAAGGCTGGTGTGGGATATTTATTCCAGAACTGATTTTAGTCATCTGAAGGGAGACTAAAATAAAGGAGGTGTAACTATGGGGCTTTTAAGTAGTAACTCCCAATCAACTGACTTTGAATTAGTCCAGCATTCAACGACTGGAGGGAAAGGTTATGTTGTCCAGCGAACTAAAGATAAACAAAAACTGAGCTATTGGTCGTTGCCAGTATCACAAGGTCTTTACGCTTTTGATGTTGCTGGTACATCTTACAGGAAGGAGGCTCTGCAGGACTCAGCCTTCAGTGTAGGAAAACGGTTGGCTATTCTCCCTGACCCTACCAATCCTGCAGACCCACAGGCACTTGCAGTATGGGACAGTGCCCACAAACTTCACATTGGTTTTGTACCTAAAGACTGTTCTTCAGCAATGAAGAAAAGAATGATTGAGGAAGAGGGCTACACCTACTTGTCAATGTGGGAAAATAGGGAAGGTAAGACGCGTGTTGGGTTGCGAGTCCTTGTTATCAGACCTGATGTTAAGATTAAGCTCCCAAATAAATAGAAAAATAGGTCCACTATTTAAGACCGAGTGGATTTTTTCTACAATGGGAACTTCAGGTAGCTAGGCTCACGCTCAAAGCGAAGCATTTTCACCCTAATAACCACGCCAGTCATCAATATCAGGATGACGCAAAGCGTAAACAAAGATTGCCACCAGGATAATCAGGCAGAAAATTATATCTGGTCTCACTCCCTACATGATACCCGAAACTCTCTGCCTTTGCCTGATGAGTAGTGAACAATACGCTACAAAGTGTAATCTGGCCCATCTACTGACACTCTAGAAGGGAAATCTGACCATATACAAGAAAAGTCGACGTTCGCTTTGGAGATTGCTGATGGTAATTCTGCAAGCGCTGCTTTTGCATACCTGGCGCTTGGTAAATATAAAGGTAGAGAAGCCGAAACAAGGAGAAAAAACCTTTTAGACTATTGCAAGCAAGATACACTAGCTATGGTTAAGTTACATCAGCGATTGGGTGAATATATATGACTCCACACGGATAATAGAATCCACGCAGCTTCTCGTGCATCGGCGAACTTCTTTTATATGAAAACTATTAAATGACGAGCGGAATGCCTACAAAATAAAAGAGAAATATAGCATTATCTACTGGCAGTTTCAGACAGAATGCTCTAAATTCTTGAATTCTTATTGTCCCTCCAAAAGACAACCTTATTCTAATTGCCACTGTGATATACTTACACAGTCGATTGCAAAATTCCTTATAATTCCTCCTCACCTGATGAAGGGATTTTATAGGAAGGTAGTTGAGGTGGAATAATCTATGTCCAGAATAGCTGTCCTTAGCGATGCACACCTTCTAATCCAGGCTGAGCGGTTCAGGGAGGAAGACCGCAGGTCTCCCCGAGGCGAGATTGCGCTCAGGAATTTCAATAATGTTGTCAACCAGGTCATAGCACAAGAGCCCGAGGCGGTTATCCTCGCCGGGGACATGTTTGATGAACGGGAAAAAGGTGGAGAGTGGATAACAGATTCCGAAGCAGCCAAGTATTGGCCTGATATTCGAAATGAACTGGGGCGGCTGACGGAGTGCGCCAAATATGGAATTTATGCTCTCAGAGGAAACCACGATTCTGCCCCGGTGCTGAAAGAGCTCCAGGATTCCCTGACAGAGGGATTTCACTTTGTAAGAGATAAAGAGGAGGAAATCGGCGACCAGCGGGTATATTTTATGGAGACCCGCTATCGGCAAGGCAACTATGGAATCCCTGAAGAGGAGCTTCCCAGAGGAGGGAAGATACTCATCATGCACGAAACCCTGCCCTGGGGTATGCCTGGACTAGAGCAAGAAGTGTTCCAGGAACTGGGCAGGAGGTTTTCCCTTCTGTTTAATGGTCACATGCATCATTATGCCCATGGTCCACTCGATATACCCAATCTTTATTCCCTACCAGCTCTAATCCCATCACGGGAGTTGAAGAATAATTTCACCATTGAATATCGCTGGCCTGGCGATTTAGAGAAGCCCAAGGTGAAGGATTCTCCATTTGGATACCTGCTCTTGGAAGATGATGAGGTTGCCTTCAAAAGATATGATCCAATACAGAGCATAGTTAACATTCAGATTGAAGGTAACACGCCTGGCGAAGTTATTACCGGAATTAACGAGGTGTATTCCAGACTGATGGAGAGAGAGGATAGAGATAATCTCTGGGTATGGATTTCCGCCAAGGGGGTTACTTTTGAAGACACCTTGAAAAAGGAAATCAATAAGTATTCTGAGATAAACACCATAGACATAGCTATCAAGGCAAGAAAAGGGGCCAAGAAGTCCGTTGAGCTAAAGGGGCTGGATAAGATGATAACCCTGTCAGAGCTGGAAACAAAAGTGTTAACCTCCCTACCCTGGACGGAAAGAGACCTGGCGCAAAAGCTGTTCAAAGAAATCTTTACCGGCGGTAATTTATCTCGCAGGGCGGACAGCAACCTGGGAAGGTTTTTGTTTCAACGGCTTCTCGAACTAGCCGCTCCTCATTATGGTGTACCGCAGGAGCATCTGGGTGGCTTCCTAGGCACAATTGACCCACTATGGAAAAGGAGATAAGTGAAGCTAGTCAGTGTCGCTTTTGAAAATGTGATGGAACTGGAAGGTTCTATCACCTTCCCCGAGGGGAAAGCAGTGGTTATTTATGGTGAAAACAAATCTGGCAAGTCCAATATAATCCATGCGCTGAGATATGCTTTCCTCAACAAGGTGATAAGAGGGCCTGGAAAAGCCTCAGGATATGATGAATTGAAGTTGGTAACAGGGAAAGAAATAGCTCCTTCCTGGGGCATGGGAAAGATATCGGTGGAATTTGAGCATAATGGTAAACAATTTGAAATCCACAGGGAAATCGACCGGTATAAGGATAACAATAAAATTCTGAGTAAAGAGGCTGAGGGATTTCGAGAGCTTGATTTTAACAAGACTTTAAATAAAGAATTGAAGGCGGGGCTACTCAATGCCCTTTTCGCTCCGGACAGCGCCATGGGTTTTAATCATCTTAACGCGAAAAACATCGACGCTGTCATTCGGGAGCTGTTCAAGGAAATCGGCAATACCAAGGTGTTGACCAAGGATTTCAAGCAGCGCATAAAAAAGCTGGAGGAAGAGGCCTCAGCCCGAGTTACCAACATAGAGAGGGATTATAGCTCCCTGGTAACTCACTTGAAGGGTGAACTCAAAGATGTAGCTATTAATTTGAGCGATTTTGAAACATATGAGTCTGGCAAGACATCGGGCAAGATAAATTATGCTGCCGATGAGCTAAAAAGGTATATCGATAGCATTGGGAGAGGCGAGCTGAAGGAATGGCTGAAGGAAATGAGGAAGCGGGCGAAGGATGCCGAGATTGTCCAGGAATTGCTTGGCGCCAGCCAGCAACTGACCGCCGAGAGCTTTCAGAGGATGAATGAAATTTCACAGGATGAGGGACGCCTGAGCCTGTTTGTTCATGGATTAAAGGGAATCAAGCTCGGTAGCCCTATGCCGCAGGAACCGGGCAAGTTTTATGATGCCGAACTGAATAAAGTAGCGGAAGGTATCTATGGCAGACTTAGAGATGCCCAGACGCGCTATTCCAATGCTCTATCTCTAGCCCGGGAGGAGAACATTGACCTCAAAATTGATAACACGACGAGAATCAAAGGTGACATGGAGAAGGTGCTAAGGCTATTGACCAAGGAAGTTGTCACTCCCGATGTCCCCAGGGTTAAAGTTGACCTAGTTAAAATTTATTCTGAACAGGGCGAAGAATCGGTGCACGGGCTTATTCCCTTAGAACTGATGGATAAGGATCCCGCTTTTACCAAGCTAAGCCCCGAACCTATTCCCGAGGCATCGGAAAAGCAGAAAAGGAAATATGCCGAATTTCTGGAGAGGAAAATAGAAAATTTAAACATTATTTGTGAGGATAAAGACAAAGCGGAAGACTTCTTTAAGAATAAGTTTACCCCTCTGCTCAGTGACCTCAGCGGACATAGCGCCACTCTGACCAGAAATGGACAAAGGGAAAGAGAGAGAATATCAAAGTTAGTTAATGATATAGGTGATAAGCTCCGTTTATTTACTCACGAGGATATAGGGATGCCCAGGTTGGAATGCGAAGGAGATATACAGTCATTCCTGGTAACGGTAAAACAGGTCGTGTCTGGTAAGAAGTTGGATTACAGGGAGGAGATTAACAAGAAGATAAACGCGGTGGGTATACAAGCGGGAGAGTTTAATACTCACGAGATAGATGTTCTCTTGGGCAAGCTTGCTGAGATGGAGAAAGGCTTACCTCGCTATAGAAGCGTCTGGGAGGAACTGACGGAGGAGAAAAGAATTGAGTGGCAAAACAACGACGCTGAATATGCTGATTTGACATATGTCCCTGCGATGGTAGACGGGATTGATAGGGCTCTTGATGCCATCCTGGACAACGCCTTCGATGAGCACGAGGTAATACAGGGGATAAAAGAAATTATTGTTGAGATAAATAATAAACTTAAGGACGAAGACTTGGTAACTTCCTGTATTGAAATGGATGAAGATAGCTTGCAACTTAGCAAGATTGCCTATAAGGACAGGGAGATAACCCACCCCTGTGGGGCAGAAAGATCCTTTTTCAGTCTTGCGGCACTGACTGCCCTAGCAAGATATTTCAGCTTACCGGTTATCATAGATGAAGCCGCAAATAACCTTGATAAGAACCACCTGCGACATTTTATGTCCTTGGTAAGAGAGTTTGCCGCTAATTACGATGTTCAGTATATCCTCTCAATAAAAGAGACTGACGATTTTCCCCTCCATGGCTGGGTCCAGGGATTCGCCGATGACCTGCAAATATACCAAGTGGAGTATGACGGCGAAAAGAAACATATCAAGCCCGTCAACCTCTTTGCTTAACGTCATTGCGACGTCCCCTCTTTGTCATTGCGAACCGCAGGCGAAGAAGCTGGCTTTAATTTAGCATAGGCATCAGCTCCTTCATGCCGCCCCCTTACAGAAAATAAGGGGGGCGAATTTCGGCTAACAGCGGTGTAGACGAACTCAAGCTTCGCTTAATCCGCCGTTTTCATCGGGATTATAGCACCCACGATAATGACTATGAAATTGGATATGGTAACTCGCCCTACTGCACAAGCTGCTGGATTGTTGCATGGCAATTAAGGGTCGATTTTACATGTAGAATCAATTGATTTCTTTGTGCTCAAGTGCTATTGTTGCGATGTCGATATACTTTATAGAGTATCACATGCCAGTACTTCATGATTACGTAAGTGTAGTTGAGGCAGCCGGCGTTCTGGGCGTACATTGGGAGACAGTCAAGCGTCTATGCCGTGAAGGTCGTATTCCGGCAGAGAAAGTTCACAATAAATGGCTTATTCACAAGGACAATTTACGTGAGTTTGCCACGAACTATAATGAACCACGACCGTGGGAAGAGGGGAAATAGAACCGCTAAAACGGGATTATAGAAGTAAGCGATGGCACGGAAAATCAGCACTAGGAATAATAGTCGTGTAGCTCAAAGGTCAAATGGTGCCAACCTGGGCTTTGAGGAGAAGCTCTGGCAGACAGCCGATAGGCTGCGGGGCCACATGGACCCAGCAGAGTATAAACATGTTGTTCTGGGTCTTGTTTTTCTAAAGTACATCTCGGATGCCTTTCAGGAACGTTACAAGCAGCTAAGTCTCTGGACTTCCGACCCGTCAAGTGACTACTACATCAAGGAGCCACAAGCTCGATACGAAATTCTAGAAGATAGGGATGAGTACAAGGCTGAGAATGTCTTCTGGGTGCCGAAGGAAGCACGCTGGTCATATCTTCAGGCCAATGCCAAGCAACCTACCATCGGCAAGTTGATCGACGACGCCATGGTGGCCATTGAGCACGATAATGTCTCACTCAAGGGAGTATTGCCCAAGGACTATGCCCGCCCAACACTTGATAAGCAACAAGTGGGAGAGCTGATTGACCTTATTGGCACTATTGGGCTAGGTGACAAAGAGAGTCGTTCCAAGGATATTCTGGGTCGGGTCTATGAGTACTTCCTCGGTAAATTTGCCAGTTCCGAAGGTAAAAAGGGCGGAGAGTTCTATACGCCGCGATGTGTGGTTCGGCTGCTGGTAGAAATGATTGAACCTTATAAGGGGCGGGTATATGACCCCTGCTGCGGCTCCAGCGGTATGTTCGTCCAGAGCGAGGAATTTATACGACGGCAGGGTGGCCGCATCGGTGACATATCTGTCTATGGACAAGAATCTAACCCGACGACTTGGCGCCTTGCCAAAATGAACCTAGCAATTCGTGGAATCGAGGCTAACCTAGGTCCATATCATGCCGACTCTTTCCACGATGACCTGCATAAAGACCTCAAGGCTGACTTCATCCTGGCCAATCCACCTTTCAATATGAGCTACTGGGGCGGTGAGCGTCTCCGTGAGGATGTACGCTGGAAATACGGGGTGCCCCCGGTCGGCAACGCCAACTTTGCCTGGATACAGCACTTTATTCACCATTTATCGCCTGTCGGCATTGTCGGCTTTGTGTTGGCCAATGGCTCTATGTCGTCCAATCAATCCGGTGAAGCTGAAATCCGTAAGAATATCATTGAGGCCGACTTGGCAGACTGCATGATAGCCTTGCCCCCACAGCTTTTCTACGGCTCGCAAATACCCGCCTGCCTTTGGTTCCTAGCACGCAACAAGCGTAATAGTAAATTCCGCGACCGCAGCCATCAGACGCTCTTCATTGATGCACGGAAGGTGGGATATATGGTTGACCGTGTGCACCGTGAATTTAGCGATGAGGATATCTCCCGTATTGCTAGGGTATACCACGCCTGGCGTGGAGAAGCAGATGCAGGCGCATACCAGGATATTCTGGGCTTCTGCAAATCATCCATCACTGATGAGATAGCAGCTCAGGGTTATATACTTACTCCAGGTCGCTATGTAGGTGCTGAGGATATAGAAGATGATAACGAACCATTCGAGGAGAAGATGGCTCAGTTGGTCGAGAAGCTGGAGAAGCAGTTCGCCGAATCTGCGAGGTTGGAGGCTTTGATTAAAGAGAGCCTGAAAGATCTGGGGATATGGTGATAACGGATGACCTATACCTTGGATGAAGTAAAACAGAAAGTAAAACAGTCGCTTCATGAGCTCTGGCATAATGATAAACACCTGCTTAAGGTTGATGCCAGTGAACGTTCCATCATGCACAGGCTGGCTATCTATATTGAGCGTGAATTCAGGGAGTATAACGTGGATTGTGAGTACAATAGGGAAGGGAATGATACCAAAAGATACCGAGAGATAATAGACAATATCAGCAAAGCAGGTATAAGTGCCGATGATACTGAAGCCAAGACTGCCTTTCCAGATATCATCATTCATAAAAGAGGTAATAACACGGACAACTTGCTCGTAATTGAGGTGAAGAAGTTAACCGCTGGTCCCACAAAGATAGACAAAATAGACAAGAAAAAACTTATAGCTTTCTTAGATACAAACCAATTGAACTATAAATACGGGTTTGCCCTGCAAATTCCCGTAGGAGGTGGTAGCACTGCAAAACTGTTTTGGTTTGAACAGGGAGCTAGAAAGCAACTGTATGAAGAATACAATATGGGGAATGATGGCTAACCATGAACAGCCAACAAGGGGTAGCAAAGCTGGAGGTTGCAATTTGCCAAAACCTGAGGGAGTTGGGATATGGCAGATAAGTGGCTGATTACATTGTTCTCCGATGCACCAGTTCAAGTCATCGATGGTGACCGTGGTAAGCACTATCCAAAGCTGTCTGAATTTCATGAGTCCGAGTATTGTCTATTCCTTAATGCTGGGAATGTGACCGCTGATGGTTTTGCATTTTCCAAGTGTGCTTTCATAAGCGCGGACAAAGATGCATTGCTTGGGAAAGGAAAACTCAATCGGTATGATAGTGTGCTCACGACGAGAGGCACAGTGGGCAACGTCGCTTTTTATGATTCTTCGGTGCCTTACGAACGCGTAAGAATCAATTCTGGCATGGTGATACTTAGGCCTGACACCCACCAGATTTTTCCAAGGTTTCTCTATATTTACCTCCGATCGCCATCTTTCAAAAGCCAAGTTACGGCGTTCTTCACTGGTAGCGCACAGCCGCAACTTCCCATTAGAGACATCATGAGGCTTAGGCTTCCTATACCACCTCTCCCCGAGCAGCGTGCCATCGCTGCCATTCTGGGCGCGCTGGATGACAAGATAGAGCTGAACCGCCAGATGAATCAGACCCTGGAGGCTATGGCTCAGGCGCTATTCAAGAGCTGGTTTGTGGACTTTGCGCCCTTCCGAGACCAAGGGACGGAGGAATCGCCGCTGGGGCCGATACCGAAGGGGTGGAGAGTAGAAGAGGTTGGAAAAGAGGTTAAAGTGTTGGGAGGAAGCACGCCCAGTACAAAAGAGCCTAAATATTGGCAAGGGGGTGAGCATTGCTGGGCAACACCAAAGGATTTATCCACACTTAATAGTCCGATACTGCTTAATACAGAAAGACGAATTACTGATGCTGGTTTGAAAACAATAAGCTCTGGATTGCTTCCTGCCGACGTTGTCCTTTTGTCTTCTCGAGCTCCAATCGGTTATGTTGCGATTTCTATCGTTCCTGTAGCAATTAATCAGGGATTTATAGCTATGGTATGCGACCAGCAACTTTCGAACTATTATACTCTATTGTGGGCTAATTATAACCTTGATGATATCAAGGCTAGGGCAAATGGTACTACGTTCTTGGAAATTAGCAAAAGCAGCTTTCGCCCCATGCCAGTTATTGTGCCCACAATTGAAGTGATGAACCAATTCAAAGAAACTGTTGAACCAATTTTCATGAGGATCACAAATAACGAGAAGGAATCACGCACCCTGGCCGCCATCCGCGACACTCTACTGCCGAAGCTCCTATCAGGCGAGATTCGGGTGAAGAATGCGGAGAAGTTTGTGGAGGAGAAGATATGACTGTTGACGCTGAAGGACAAACCAACTCTGGCCAGGGAGTCGAAACTACAGATCTGAAATCAGAGCTCAGACGCATACTTGCAGAGGACTTTAAGAAACGTCTCACTCAATCCGAGCTTATTTCGGAAGAGCAATGCAAGCGGCTTTGTAACTTGCTCACGGAGGAATCCATATCCGCTTCAGATATAGTCAAAGTTGTGACAGGGGATGAGGAATCAACGGCTGATGACTGAGAGAATCCGTGAAATTCGCTTTAGCTCCTTTCGTGGCCTCCCTGACTACACATGCAAGCTTAATGGGAAGAACATTTCTATTTTCGGAGGCACTGGTAAAGGGAAGAGCGCCATCGTAGATGGTATTGAGTTCTTCTTCAGTAGAAGTCTCCGCAGATTCCATGGTGAAGGGAGTGGCAATATTGATGCAGACAAAGCAATTCGCCATGTTTTGAAGGAAGAACAGCTATCGGTGGAACTGGCATTTATACCAACCAATGAATCTGTTCGGCGGAGGCTGAGTGACTATAGCATACCAACAGCAACCCATTCATCAATTCAGGAGTATATCAATCAGCATCCTCCTGCTGGAGCTTTTGTTCTAAGGCGATCGCAGCTACTCGAGTTTATTCACGACCAGGAGGCAAAACGCTACCAGAAATATATACATTTGTTGGGCCTTGACTATATCGATGCTACCCAGAAAAGCTTCGTTGAGGCCGAAGAGATGATCGAAACCCAGCGCTTTGAATGCCAACAAAGACTGAACGATGCCTTACAGTTGTTCAGAGACCCCGATATGGACTGGACACCGGCAGATCTGAGTGCTGTCCTTACCAAATGCGCTGAAGTAGCGCAGCCATTTAGCGTGGACACACTTACTGAGTGGCAACAACTAGACAGTGCAATCTCAGTACTGGATGCCAGGCGTTCGAAGGAAACCAAGCAGAGAATCGACGCGCTTAATCTTGCAATTGACCATCTTAAGGTTGAAACCCCCAGTGAGATTGAAAGCACTGTTGCCGCTCTTAATCAACTGCACGCGCAGCTTAGAAAGATACAGGCAAAATCAGAGGAGGTCCTGAGAGGCGGAGTAATCGAGGAAGGTCTAAAATACTTTCAGGAGCATCCAGGTATTACGAAATGCCCTCTATGTGAAAAGACGCTTGAAGCAGGTTATCAGGCGACATTTGAAAGATTAGCTGAACGGAATAGAGCTCTTGGGGAACTACGTGATTTGGAAAGACAGCGGTCTGAAAAGCTGGACGTTCTGGTCACAGCATTACAGCGGCTACTGGATCAACTGGATAAGGAACAGGAAGAAGACTATGCCCTGTATCCCGAGGGAGATGCTCAAACACTCATCAAGCACTGTGCGGCCCTACAAGAGTGGGTGAGACTCATCAAATCCACCAAAGAACAAAGAACCTATGAGGATATAATCGTACCTCCAGTTATCAAGGTGGTACAGTCTATCCGCTCGACTATTCATAATTCTTTGGTAAAAGAAAGAGATGCCCTAACTCAGCCTGCCGCTGTTGCTTTGGAAAAGGCAGTTGGTTTTCTCCAAAGAGCCAAGGAGAAGGAACCCGAAATCAGGGCTGCGGAATCGGCCAAGGCCGATTCCCTGAAGTTGCGGCATGCGATGCAGGATGTTCAGGAAGCCTTCTCACGAGCTAGAGAGAGTGCTGTACAAACTGTATTCGACAAAATTGCAGAAAAGGTACTCTCTTATTATCACAAACTGCACGACTCCGACGATGCTAATGAATCTTCCGAATGTACTGGTTTGAGCCTTACTTCAACTTCCCGAGCTGCCGCTGGCGGGTTGCAGCTTGCTATCGAATTTCTCGGTATAGTAGACTCATATGACCCGCGTGCTTTTCTAAGTGAAGGGCATCTCGACTCTCTCGGCCTGTGTCTTTACTTAGCAACCGTTCGCACGTTCAACAATTCAGGATCGTTGCTTGTATTAGACGATGTTCTGACAAGTATTGACATGGAACATCGCCACAGGGTGGCAGAGTTGCTTCTTGAGGACTTTTCGGATTTTCAACTTGTGGTCACCACACATGATGAATATTGGTTTAATTTGCTACAGTCAAAGGTTCTTGCCCGAGGTGAACAGGACAAATGGAGATTCAAACAAATTGCGAGATGGACTCTTGAAAAAGGGCCTGAGTCCGCCGCCTACGAGGGGACGTGGGATTGGATTGAAACGAATTTGGTCGAAGAAAATTACCGTGAGTTGGGTGGCTCTCTACGTTTAGTGCTCGAAGACTTCTTGAAGCGTGTGGCTGACAAGATAGAACTGAAGGTGAAATATCATATCGCCGGGAAATATGTTGCAGGTGATTTCAATTTTGCTGGAATTCGTGACAACCTTCGTGAGCGATTAATAGAAGAAGCTCCAAATGAAGAGAGTGAGATTCAAAAAGATATTAGCAGAGTATTTGGAACCGGCGATCTCATAAACTTCCTCAGCCACGATAATCCAGGCAGACTAGAAGTGACTCTTACAGAAACGAAGGACTTTGTTAATGGACTCAAATCCCTAGAACAGAGGTGTAAGACTCACAAATTAATAAAAGGCATTAGCTTGTGACCTGAATAGGGATAGTGAAGTTTACTAGAGAGAAGCCACGCCTTGATAAGTTAAGAGGTTTACATTGCCACTCATCATACGGATGGAAGGAGTACTACAGAATGCAAAAACCGCCTTTTCAGACGGCTTAAGTACTCCTTCTACACGTGGCAGATGAGTTATTATTATGATAGTACTATTGCTTGACTTTTGTCAATACCCCTTTGTCTTGGCTTGTTCTGAGAGTCCCCTGAGAGACAACACTTTCGGGGGAGATGCGGGTAAAGGATGCTGAGAAATTTATCAAGGAGGGAATCACATGAGTATTGTTAGTCTCCTCAATCAGGTAAAGGAGCATGAAATTGTCCTACCAGCAATTCAGCGAAACTTTGTCTGGCCTGTAGAGAGGATTTACACGCTGCTGGATTCCATCATGCGTGGCTATCCGATAGGCAATATCATTCTCTGGGAGACCCACCACGATATTCAGCATCGATTTTTCGTCGCGGATTATCAGGGGGATAGCACGGACACGTACCATGATAATCCCTCGGGCAAGAGGTTGAATCTCGTCATTGACGGACAACAGCGGCTACAGTCCCTATACGTGGCTATCTATGGCAAGTATGACGGCTGCCCTTTGTACTTCGATGTACTGAGCGGTAGAGAGAAGGATGACGTATCCGAGGATAAATATATCTTTATCTTCAGTACTCAACAACGTATTAGAGAATTGAACGAAAATGTACTGAAGCAACTATCTCTGCCGCCTGAAAAAAGAGACAAGAGTTTCCAAGTCTTACATTACATGCAAGTCTCCGACCTTTTCGCAATGAGTGTAGAGGACAAGGAACGGTTTAAAGATGAATTATCTGAGACTTTATCGCTCGATGCAGCCGACCACATCCGTATCAGTGTCAACCTCTCTTTGCTTGACCAGTCTTTATCCAAAGAGGGAGACTTATTGCGGGAGACAATCATCGATAAAAACTTACCGGCGAGTAGTAAATCCTGCAAATCAGACTACGACGTTCTTGAAATATTTGTTAGAGTAAATACTCTGAATACTCGGCTAAGCAGGTCTGATCTGATATTCAGCATGCTGAAGCTGAATTGGAAGGAATCAGCAACATACCTCCCCGAATTCGTTAGAGAGATCAACGAGAATAACTCCTTTGAACTTAACAACGATTTTGTTATCCGCTGCCTCTTTGCTGTATCAAATCTGGGCACTAAATTCGATATAGATCTTCTGCGAAAGAAGAAGAATGTTACAAAGCTCAGAAATAACTTTGACCAATGCTGTGATGCTATTCGTTCAACAGTAGATTTCATCCAGACTCACTGTTGGTGCGCAAATGGTGGAATACTGGGCGGGCCAAATACCCTGGTACCTCTTGTTTATTACCTCTTCCACACTAAGAACCATCAGGTTCCAAATGATCAGATCTCTAGAGTTAGGAAAGCGCTGTACCTCTTTGGGTTTGCTAAGCCTTTCTCGCGGTATGGGGATAGCCGCGTATGGGCGTTTATCCGAGACGAACTAAAACCTCTTGTTGAGAACAATGATGAAACCTTCCCTCTGGAGAATACCTTTTGGTGGATTACCTTCTGGGAGAAAATACGGTCCTTTAAAGACCTGCTTCAGTCCAATCATGTTCTTGCACTTCACCTAATCCAAAGTCTGACAGGAGCCGCCTTCAAGTATGAAGGCAACGCCCCTGAAATTGACCATATCTTTCCACGCTCCGTGCTGCGAGACAAGGAATTTGAGCTACCAGACATTAATCATTTCGCCAATTTCTGGATTCTTGCAAAAGCCAAGAATCGGAATAAAAGCAGTGAGCATCCAGCCGGTTACTTTGCAGATGTTGACGAGGCCGAAATGAAAACAGCTCTGATCGAGAGAGAGTATCTTGACTATCGGCGTTACACAACTTTCTTAGAACACCGGAGTCAATGCATAATACAGAGGGTGCAGGAAAAGCTTGGATTCAGCGGCGATGAGTTTGAAAAAGAAAGCAGTTAGAACAGAGGCCAACGTTATACGAAGTTTAAAAGACTATGATACTAACGAAATTAACTGAATCAGTAGTTGAAAAAGCTGCCATCGACTGGTTTAAGGACCTGGGTTATCAGTACCTGCCTGGGCCTGATATCGCCTGTGATGGACCTTATCCTGAGCGGGAAAGCTATGCTGACGTGTTATTAGAGGAACGGCTGCGTTCTGCTCTGGTGTCTCTGAACCCGGATATACCGGTCGAGGCATTAGAGGATGCCTTCAGAAAGGTGACCCGTCCTGATAGTCCCAGCTTCATTGTCAATAACCGCCAGTTCCATAAGATGCTGACCGAGGGCGTGGATGTGGAATACCACAACGAAGAGGGACGCATTGTCGGTGATAAGGTGTGGTTGGTGGATTTTACCCACTCAGAGAGTAACGATTGGCTGGTAGTCAATCAGTTCACAGTTATTGAAGGACAGCAGAACCGACGCCCTGACTTGGTCGTTTTTGTGAATGGCATGCCACTTGCGGTGATAGAGCTAAAGAACCCCGCCGACGAAAACGCCACGATAAAGGCGGCCTACAACCAGTTTCAAACCTATAAGATGGATATACCCTCCCTTTTCCCCTATAACGAAATGCTGGTCATTAGCGATGGTACTGAGGCCCGCATGGGAATGTTGACATCTGCTTGGGAATGGTTCCTGCCCTGGCGCACTAGCAACGGGGTAACTATTGAACAAAAAGATATCCCAGAACTGGAAGCATTGCTCAATGGCATATTCGAAAAGTGTCGCTTCCTCGATTTGATACGCCACTTCATCCTTTTCGAGGTAGACGGCTCTCATATAGCTAAGAAGATGGCAGCCTACCATCAATATCACGCTGTTAATGCGGCAGTGGCTGCCACGGTGAAGGCCACTTTACCCGAGGGAGACAGGCGCGTTGGTGTGGTGTGGCACACGCAGGGGGCAGGTAAAAGCCTTACCATGGTATTTTATGCTGGCAAGATAATCCTTCATCCATCTATGGAGAATCCTACGCTAGTACTACTTACTGACAGGAATGACCTTGACCAGCAATTGTTTGATAACTTCACATTAGCCCAGGACCTTCTCAGGCAGAAGCCGGAGCAGGCAGAGACGCGGGAGCACCTAAGAGAGCTCCTGAAGGTAGCATCCGGGGGCATCATATTCACAACTATTCAAAAATTCCTGCCAGAAAGAGGGGAGAGATTCCCTATGCTATCAGACCGCCACAACATCGTTGTCATTGCCGATGAGGCCCATCGCAGTCAATACGACTTCATTGACGGATTAGCCCGAAACATGCGAGATGCTCTACCTAATGCTTCATTCATAGGGTTCACCGGGACGCCTATAGAAAAAGCAGACAGAAGTACTCCGGCAGTCTTCGGAGATTACATTAGCATCTACGATATACAGCAAGCAGTGGCTGATGGTGCTACTGTCCGTATCTTCTATGAGGGGCGCTTGGCAAAACTGGAACTGAAGGAGAATGAAAGACCGCACATAGACCCCGAATTTGAGGAGGTAACCGAAAGCGAGGAAGAGAGTGTCAGAGAGAAGCTCAAGACCAAATGGGCCCGGCTGGAAGCAATGGTTGGCACTGAGAAGCGGATAAACCTTGTGGCAAGAGACATTGTGAATCATTTTGAGCAACGCCTTGAAGTAATGGATGGTAAGGGGATGATAGTCTGTATGAGCCGTCGTATCTGTGTAGACCTCTACGATGCCATCGTTAAGCTCTGTCCCTCCTGGCATCATCAAGATGACGATAAAGGTGCTATCAAAGTGATTATGACCGGTTCAGCGAGTGACCCCACCAACTTTCAGCCTCATATACGGAACAAACTTCGTCGTGAGGCTATCAAAAGGCGAATGAAAGACCCCTCAGACCCTATGAATTTGGTTATCGTCCGTGATATGTGGTTGACTGGCTTTGACGCGCCTTGTCTGCATACTATGTATATCGATAAACCAATGCGTGGTCACGGTCTGATGCAGGCCATAGCCCGCGTTAACCGTGTTTTCCGAGATAAACCTGGTGGCCTAGTGGTCGACTATCTTGGAATAGCGGATGAGCTAAAGAAGGCACTGGCTGACTACACGGAAGGCTCACGTCGTGATACAGGCATCCCCCAGGAAGATGCCGTAGCAATCATGCTAGAGAAGTATGAGGTCGTCTCTGCCATGTTTCATGGCTTTGACTACTCCAAATTCATAACTGGCACCCCTGCTGAGCAATTGAAGGTTATTCCGAGCGCCATAGAGCATATCTTAAGCCAGGAGGATGGAAAGACACGGTTGCTGCAAGCTGTGACTGAACTGTCAAAGGCCTTTGCCCTGTCTGTCCCACACATTGATGCACTGAAGATCAAGGACGACGTCGGCTTTTTCCAGGCTATTAGAGCAGCCATAGCTAAGAACACACGAATACCTGGCAAGCCAGAAGAGGAACTGGATTTTGCTGTTCGCCAAATCGTGTCCAAGGCCGTATCATCCGATGAAGTAGTTGATATATTCAGCGCCGCTGGCCTCAAAAAACCTGAGATCTCGATCCTATCCGACGAGTTTCTTGCCGAGATCCAGGGGATGCCGCATCGCAATCTGGCTCTTGAAGTTCTTCAAAAACTCCTTAATGACGAAATCAAGGCACAATCTAGGAGGAATTTGGTACAATCCAGGTCCTTTGCTGAGATGCTAGAGCGAACTATTCGTCGGTATCAAAACCGAACTATTGAGACTGCCCAAGTAATTCTCGAGCTCATTGAACTGGCTAAAGAGATGCGTGAGGCCAAATCTCGCGGTGAGAAACTGGGCCTAAAGGAAGACGAAGTAGCCTTCTATGACGCTCTTGAAGTCAATGATAGTGCAGTGAAAGTGCTGGGTGATGATACTTTGAAAACAATAGCTCGGGGGCTGGTAGAAGTGGTGCGGCGTAATGTCACTATAGATTGGACTGTGCGGGAAAGTGCCCGCGCTAAGCTGCGGACAACAGTTAGACGGCTGCTACGAAAGTATGGATATCCACCAGACAAGCAGGAAAAAGCCACCTTGACTGTACTGGAGCAGGCTGAATTACTAGGTAGGGACTGGGTTGGTTAAGATCGTCCCGGCGATTCAATTTTGGAACCAAGGGAATATCGAATGAGTTTGAGTTTTGATAAGGTACTATTTACATCAGCCAGTGAAGCTATAGCACCAGATGAAATAAGCAAGAAAATAGATGCTTTCGGGTATAAAGATGCTGTACACAAAATAATATGTGATTCTAAGGAATTAGACAGAGGTGGAGAGGTATTTATCAAATGCACAGCGCGTATACTGTCAAATTTCGGGATGACTAGAGGGGGTCCTTTCAAGGGTGTGAAAATAGAAGAAAATGGAAGTGTGAACCGCAGAGAGATATTGCTAGCTTGCTGGAAGAAAGTTGGGGGTCATCTGATGGAAATACGTAATTCAATACTTGAAAGTGGCCATTCCAGAGATAGATATCTTGTGGAACTGGGCGAATCTGAACGCGAAGAATTAATAGCGAAAATTTGGTCCATTACTAAACAACTTTTACCTTTAACCATGGGAAAGACTTCTTACGGTCTTGTCGGAGCGAGTAAGATACTATTTGCAGTTTTACCTGAAATTGTTCTACCAGTCGACAATAGTCAATGGTTGAATCTATTCAAAACAGTTGATATTGGAGATGTCATAACTGGGATGGTATTTGAGATTCAACATTGGGAAAAAGAAACAGGGGAGAAGCTTAATGAAAGGGACCCCCAAAAAAGACTAACTACGCTTCCATCCGTATACAACGTTATGGCAATGGCTGCCAGACCGTAAAAAGTGGTGTGTTAGCCCAGGTCCAAGCGGACTCGAACCGTGCGTAAGGACACTTTTCGTCATTTTGTGCAATGAGGTAACAATAGGGCGAACTGCTCCGCCGCTAGCTCTGCTACCTACTTCGTTGCCAATGAAAAACCACCAGTGTAAAATACAGTCATGAGGAAAGAAGTTGAAGTCGTAGCAAGGGGCAAAATTAATCCAACGCGATGAGCAGGGCCCCCGCTGAATATGACAGCTGGCTGGTGCTAGTTACGAGCGGGCTCGACTCGAGATAGAGGGTAACATATGGCGATACAATCATTTAGCGGTATTCTTGCAAGAAGAGGTTGCCTTTGATGTCCGAAAAGTACACTATGCGGATCTCCCGACTGACCATCGACAAGCTCGGGATTCAAATGTATGACCGCGTGTCGGCGGTGTTGGCTGAACTGATGGCCAACTGCTATGACGCCGATGCTGAGCATGTGACGATTGCGTTGCCCTTGGGGAGGTACCTCGCGGAGAAGGACGGGGATGGGGTAAGAGACCTGGGGTACGAGATCAGAATTGAAGATGACGGAAGTGGGATGAAGACTAGCGAGGTCCACGATTACTACCTGCAGGTTGGATTCAACCGCAGGACTAGGCGCAGTGAGGTAACGCCAAAGAACAGGCGCGTGATGGGACGCAAGGGAATCGGAAAGCTAGCACCGTTTGGGATTTGCCGGGAGGTCGAAGTGGTGACGTCAGGTGGCGAACCGGACGAAGACGGCTACGAGGTCTCCAACTTGATCCTTGAGCTCGACAGAATCTTGGAGGACACGAGGGACGAGGAGGGGAAGGTTGAAGATTACCACCCGAAGGTCGGTCCGCTAGACGGTACCCGCCGGTCCCAGACGGGCACTACCGTCATTCTTCGAAATTTCGATCGACGTCGAGTGCCAGCCAAGGACGACCTCCACCGGCAGTTAGCGGCCGGGTTTGGCTTGACCCGAGAAGACTGGAACGTCACTCTGATCGATAGCACAGGGGAAAGCGACTCCATCCAACTTGGCACGCTCCAGGTCGACCTGATGGAAGGAACTCTGATCCAAGTAGACGAACGGCCAGTGAAGGTCGAAGAAGACAAGTATCTTCCTGTAAGTGGATGGGTCGCTTACGCCAAGGATCCCTACAAGGACGAGGTGATGGCCGGCGTTCGTATCTACGCCAGAGGCAAGATCGTGGCGCAGACCAGAGACTTTAACGTCAAAACTGGCTTCACCGGCGAATTCAAGATGAGGAGCTACCTCACCGGAGAAATTCACGCTGAGTGGATCGACGAGAAAGACCAAGACCTTATCAGGACTGACCGGCAAGACATTATCTGGAATTCTGAGCGTGGGAACGCGTTCCGGGAGTGGGGGCGTGCGATCCTCAAGGAGCTCGCAGGCCGTTCTGAGGCAAGTGCAGGACGGCGAGTGTGGGACTTATTCCTCGAGAAATCCAACCTTCAACAGCGACTGGAGAGGGCGCTGCCGAACGATGCCGCCCTTCGTGATGCAGTCACGAGGGCCGCCAAGTCTTTGATGACCCGAGCGGACCGAGACGCCATGCAGAACCCCAGGTTCGTGGAGCGAGTAGTAGGCCTTGCCTTTACCGTGGGACCCCACAGATCCTTGCTTGACACCTTGGACGAAGTCGCCTCCTCAACGACCGAGTCGGTTGAGGCGATTCTGGAGCTCTTCGAGAAAGCTAGGATCGTGGAGGTCTACTCACTTGGCCAGGTCGCACAAAGGCGAGTAGACTCAGTAGAAGAGCTCCGCAAGCTCGTGTCCAGCCCCAACACTGTTGAGGATCAACTGCAAAAGCTGATCGAGCGAGCCCCTTGGATCCTCTACGCTGACTGGACTCCGCTCAGCTTCAACGAGCCACTGGCGAGGACCCGACGAAACTTCGAGAGCTGGTACCAAGCTAACTACGGGGGAGAGATCGTTACCTCGTCAATAGACAACCCCGAGAAGAAGCCAGACTTCGTGATGCTCAACCACGAAGGCCGACTGGAAGTCATCGAGATCAAGCGACCACAACACCAGTTGAACGACGACGAATTTCAAAGGGCCTTCGGTTACCTGACTGCAGTCAACAAGTTTATCGCCGACAACGCCGAAGTCAGTGAGCTATATCACGAGGCAAGGCTGACGATTGTGTGCGACGCGCTCAACCTTAGGCTTGAGTACGCTAGCCTGCTTGAGACCAATCCTCAGATAACCCGCAAGGGGTGGCACGATGTCCTTCAAGCAACCAACCGAGCTCACGAAGACTTCCTAAAAGTTGTTCGAGGAATGCAGGGTGAGTTGCCGGAATTCAGTGACGAGGAGGACTAGGGAAGCCCCATGGATGTGATGACACCGGAGCAGCGATACCGTGCCATGGCTCACAACCGGGGACGCACGCGTCCAGAGAGGGCACTGGCTTCGGCACTGTGGAAGAGGGGGCTCAGGTATCTGACTGACGAGGGGTACCGAGCGCGCTACGGACATCACCTGCCTGGCCACCCTGACCTCGTTTTTGTAGGACATCGAGTAGTGGTATTTGTGGACGGATGTTTCTGGCACGGATGCAGCGAGTGCGGCAGCCCACCGAGTCAAAGCGGGGACTTCTGGAGACGCAAGATCGAGGCGAACGTGGAACGGGACCAGCAGGTCACGACGAGGCTCGAGAGTGAGGGCTGGACAGTGGTTCGCGTTCCCGAACACTCAGTTCGCACAAAGAGGCGCCTGCAGGAGACGGCAGACAGGCTATCGGGAACCATGAGGCACCTACGGAACCATGTCCAAAAGGACCCAGATTGACGGTAGTGTAGACGTATGAGCAAGCATGCGAACACTGATGACCTTCGCGACTTCATAATGCAACCCAAGCGAGAGTCGCGCGGTGCCCACACGGCCATCTCGTTGTTTTCTGGGGCTGGACTGAGCGACCTTGGATATGAGATGGCCGGTTTTCACTTCGTGGTCCACGTTGAGGAAGAGCAAAGGCGGGCAGACATAGGTGCTGACAACTTCCCCTCCTCTCAGTGGCTTGTAGGCGATGTCCGCACATGCCGTGGTGATATTGTAGAAGCCTACCCCCAGGCCACGCATGACCGCCTAGACTTCTTGGCAGCCACTCCCCCATGTCAAGGCATGAGTAGTTCCAACCCCAGCAGAGGGAAACGCCAGACCGCTCAGGCCAAGTCACTGGAAGAAAAAAACCGGCTGATCTTGGAGGTTATTTCACTCGCTCGCTCACTGAAGCCCAGGGTGATCGTTGCTGAAAATGTGCGCCAAGTACTAACACTGGGTGTGGAGTATGAGGGTCAAGAGGGACGAGTGATTGACCTCCTAGCTGAAGGCTTATCGGAGTACAAGGTGTTCCCAGGGGTGGTAAACGTAGCCGACTACGGAATCCCCCAGGTGCGGAGACGCGCCCTGGTAGTGGCTGTTCACAAGAGCGAGCCGTGGCTGGAGCGGATGATGGCCCGCAACTTGCTGCCTTGGCCACGGTGCACCCATGCCGAGCAGCCAACCAACGGCCTCCTTCCGTGGATTAGCGTTCGGGCATGGTTTGAAGCGATGGATTATGAGCGGCTGGACGCGAGATCTGTGGAAACAGCACATGGGTCTCACGAGCTGCACTTTGTGCCCAACTACGAAAAAGACCGATACCTGCAAGTCAGCCAGATACCAGCATACTCCGGGCGCAGTGCCTATGAAAACGACATTTGTCCTTCGTGCGGGCTTCAGCACGTACCAGAAGGCCTAGTAATTTGCCCTTCTTGCGGTGGAGTCATGCGCAACCGACCTTATGTCGAAAGGAATGGGCGAGCGCGGTTGATTAAGGGCTTCCACTCCAGCTACCATCGGATGAATCCCCAACGCCCTGCATACACGGTTACTACCAACTCCAGCCATGTGGGCAGTGACTTCAAGATACACCCCTGGGAACATCGAGTCCTGAGCATTCTCGAATGTGCTGATCTTCAGACTGTGCCAAGGTTCTACGACTGGTCATGTGCGCATCGCAACCGCACTAAATACCTTGTACGCAACTTGGTTGGAGAGGCTTTTCCTCCATACTTTACGTACCTGCATGGGCGCCTCTTGGCAGACCTTCTCTCTGCGGTTGAAGTGCCAGATGAACGCTTAGCTCCCATGTCAAAAGCAGCAGGCACAGGGACCGAGGTTTAGTCTTTGCCTATGTCGGCCTTGGTCCAAAAGTCGCCGTACACTGGTCGCGAGAGCAGTCAGTGCAAGATTTGTGCAGTGCCTAAGCAAGCCCGCGTCATGTGACTCGATCCCTTTCCTCAATATGAATGTGCCAGCACAAAGGTTTTCTCAAAAGTCTTAGTTTTTCCTTTTATCCGGAATGGAGAACTGTGTGTGAAGGGTTTCAGACCTGCACTAAAAGCCAGTTTGTTGAGTAGTCTGCACAAGTGGCTTGCCAGTAAGCTAGCATATCATCATTATTCTTTGTGCTGGCTAAGGACGGCAAAGGTAGTGGCATCATCTGCTAGTTAAGTGGCTGACCAGAAGGGGGTGAATTATGCCATTGCCAGAGCCTATTGTCCGCGCTGGCGGGCTTTTAAGGGTATTTTCGTCAAAACACATAATGGTAAAGTGCCAAAAAAAGCATTATATGCGTCTTGGAGGGCATTTTTATCGGGGTCGGCAATACCATTGTGGTCTGGTCGGCATACTAGCTTGGAAATAGTGCGATTGGGTTATCAAGAATATAAATCGGAGTTCTGGCTAATTTGATATCGCGTTAAGCCATTGGCATTTATGCTTGAACTTTGTTAATTGTTGTGTTGTTGTTGTTGACATTGTTGGTTGGTTGTTGTTGTTAGCATTATTGTATGATGTCAATCAATCAACAACCAACCAATCAATCAATCAATCAATCAATAAGCCCCCCCATAGAAGATGAAAGGAAGTTGGCTGGTTATGAGGTTGTCATTGAGGACCCAGAAGAACTTTCCAGAGAAAGCTAAACCCTATTTTGCCGCTTTGATTTATAAGGCATAACAAACAACCAAATGCCACTGTGCTACAACGCTACTGTGTTTACTGTGCCACACTGTTAATTGCTACTGTATTCACTGTGCTGTAATTTATACAACGATAGCACCAATCAACAACGCACAGTGCACCTTCAACCAGTAAACGCCTTACTTTCCCTTACTAGTTTTTAACAACCCCCGTATAGCTCTAGTGCAGCCTATGTTCCTAAAAACCTCAGCGTTAGTATTCAATAGTTGCCTTCCCACGGTCTTTACTGCTACTCCTGCTCCTTGTTTACTTATTTGTTGCCTCATTGCTTGCTCGCTGCCTGCTTGTTTATTGCTTGCTACTGCTTGCTTGCTTGCTTGCTTAAGTAGCAGTATAGCAACAGCAAGGTAGCAGTAAGACATCAGCAATACAAGAGCAGCAGCAATAATAGAAGCGGAGGCTTTCAAGTATTACTGATTTGGCGGATATAGTATTCCGGTAGTGCCTTATCAACAAATTTATTAGGGAGACCACAGGGGCATCATGGTGCCCCTTGTATTATTATATTGAGGCGATGTGGCTCTTCTGTCCTGATGCTATGGTCAATGCTGATTAACTTCTCAAATAAGTGCTCTGTTCTCTGTTCTGTGCTCTTTATTTACTGTTATAACGAAAATACAGTAACAATACAATGCACAACACAATAACAATACAGCGATGTGGCTATCGTTAATTATATCGGTAACTATTCAAAAAAGCTCTTCTGTCTTGAGTGTCAATTAACTACTCAGAGAGTTCTCATCGCTAGTCAATATCAGTCCCATAGAAAATTCCCTGTCCATGTCCTTCATCCTAGCTAAATTGAAGAGACACAAAAGCCTATTTTGTTATGTAATTACACAACAGGGGTGTATTGTAACCATGCCATAAACAATGCACCGGATTGTTTGTTATGCCTGCCCTTCGTACCTCCTAGTATGGCGTGAGACTAAACCATAAAGGAATCACCCAAAATCCATGCATCATTTATGCATTCTGTATTGCATTGATATTGTCAATTCCTCTACGATTTAATGGAATTAATGCAAAGCAATACAAATTATGGCAAGCAATAAAGATAAAGCATTTGCACTCTTCTATACTACTACTACTACTACTGCTACTACTGCTGTTGTTGCTACTGTTACTGCTACTGCTGTTATTGTTGTAATACCAAGCAACCAAGCAACCAAGCACCCAACCAACCAAGCAACCAACCAACCAAGCACCCAAGCAACCAAGCAACCAACCAACCAAGCACCCAAGCAACCAAGCAACCAACCAAGCACCCAAGCACCCAAGCAACCAAGCAACCAACCAAGCAGGCATAGAAAGCATAGCAACCTTGGGGATTACTTAGGCTTCAACTCAGGGAAAGGCAAGCGTAAGCCGGGGTGGCCGGCTGAGGGTAGCCAATAGCCAGGTGCTTATATTGAGGCGGTAAGGGGAAAATATCTTCCCCTAGATGAAGTAGGTAAAAGGGGTATTTGTACAAACACCCTTGCTATTAAACAGCTGGCTACATTATTCCCTCCGAGAATAAAAAATAGGGTCGTGGCGCTAAGTCCACGACCCTTTATTACTCTATCAGACACCCAGTTTAAGCTGCTCTGGTGCCCTGGCTTTTGCCTCTGCTACAGCTCGTGCCTTTTCCACTCTCTGCTTCTCTTGCCTGTGTTTAACTCTTCGCTCGTATATCCAGTCCTTCAAGCCCCGGAGTTGCCCCATCTGGTAATCATTGAGAGAATCCACTCCAATATCCTCCGGAATCTGGGTTTCCCTGTTCTTTGATACCACTTTCCCAGCAACATACAGGTAAATCTGTGTCCAGTCGCTATCCATAGGAGCTTCCAAACTGGCAGTATAAAGGTAGGCGCAAGCTTCAGCGTCGGTAGCCGTCTCTTCGCCTTTCATTAACTGGGCAAGCCTTTCTATCTGTATCGCTCCCTTGACCCAGTCTGGCAAGGTATCTCCCCAACCACCAGGAAAAAGGATGATCGGATCTGTCAGAGCACCAACCAAGCTGTCTACCTGCTTGTCTATTCGGTCGTTCAATCTATCACCTCCTTTCAAGGTGTAGTTACCCTATCAAACTCAGGTGTATCTACTTCTTCATTTGTTGCTCGAGCCATTCTGCAAAGTCATCATGCTGCACTACCTGGCAAGGCTCTATGTCCAGTCCAAGGTTTTGCTGTCTACCTGCTTGACGCTCAGCCTCAATTGCACCTTTGGGAATACTTCCCCGAATTTTGGCTATGGAAGTTCCAATGTTTTGCCTGTATTCGATGGTGTATATCAGGCGTTGGAAGCGTTGGCTCATATATTCTGGCAGATTTGTTATGCCAGTAGCCTTTCTTACCCTGGCTTCTGCGTCGGCAAGGAAAGGTTCGGCCTTACTAGCGAACTCCTCAACTTCAGCCATAGCCTCAGCAACTTCAAGAGCGCTCCATCTGATTGGCATAGTTCACCTCCTTTCTTTGAGATTTTTGGGGCATAGGTCTCCTACCGATTCCGGGGGAATCATTTACTTCGCCGCTCTTATGTGAAGGCACTGGCAGCCGCCGCGGTAGTATCTGTCAATCGGCGAGCTCCCGAAGCCATTCCAGTAGTCTAGGTAGTAGGTCGGCTTATCATTACCGTCGTATTGCTCCCGCACTTGATACAGAAATTTGAGGCTCAGCACTCTTACCTGTGCTCCCTTCGTCCCCCACAGAACGAAGCCACTGTCATCGTGAAACCAC
>Ga0307421_1000417_pt1 | contig 27354 bp, 14 predicted proteins | sample SalMarWE160270MG_FD_202163 | JGI IMG/M metagenome (GOLD analysis project Ga0307421, IMG submission 202163) | Salt marsh sediment microbial communities from the Plum Island Ecosystem LTER, Massachusetts, United States - WE1602-70 | ecosystem: Environmental > Aquatic > Marine > Intertidal zone >... | reverse complement strand
GTTCTTTCAAAGCCAATCTCTGGTATTGGAAACAAATCGCTAAATCCTTACCAAGCTTTATAAAAAATAAATTTCATTGGAGCCTGATCATGATCCATAATTATTTGAAAATTGCTTTTAGAAATATCAAAAGGCACAAAGGATATTCTTTTATTAATATTGCCGGGCTTGCGATTGGTATGGCCTGCACGATACTTATTTCTTTCTACATACTGGATGAAGTAAGCTATGATAAGTATCATGAAAAGGCTGACAGTATATATAGACTGGTTCAGGTGCTTGATCCCGGTGCGGAAGATGAATATGAGACTATCGTACAATCGGCACTTTATGCACCGCTCCTATTAGAAGAGATACCGGAGGTCAAGAACGCCGCAAGAATCTATGCCCCTAAAATCTGGGGGAAGAGTGTGCTGATTGGCTATAAGGATAAATCATTCTACACCCAAGAGTTGATTTTTGCCGACGCCTCTCTTTTTGAAATGTTCAGTTTTCCTTTTGCCAAGGGGAATCCTGAAACGGTATTTCCCGATCCTCAATCAATTGTGATCACCGAAAAAGTTGCTGAGAAATATTTTGGGGACGAAGACCCCATGGGCAAAGTAATCACTTATGATAATCAACACCCATTCAAGGTGACCGGTGTTTTAAAAAATATTCCCCGGAATTCACATTTCAGTTTTGATTTTGCCGTTCCCATAGAAAGCTACCCAATGGTTAAGCAAGAGCGGCTTGAAAAGTGGACCAACAGTGCGTTCCCCACCTATGTAGAACTCCCAAAAAATTATAACATCGCTGCACTGCAAGAAAAAATTCCAGCTCTTATAAAGTCACACCGGGGTAAAAGCGTCGATACCAAATTCTGGTTTCAACCACTTACCCGCATTCACCTCCATTCCCATCTCAATGATGAACTGGGGACCAACAGCGATATCCGATATGTTTATATTTTTATTGTCATCGCTCTTTTTGTATTAAGCATTGCCTGTATGAATTTTATAAATCTTTCCACAGCCAGGTCCACTCACCGGGCAAGGGAAGTGGGTATACGTAAAATGGCGGGAGCCAACCGGACTCAACTGATCAAACAGTTCCTCTTTGAATCCATAATCATCTGCCTGATAGCACTCGCCGCTTCCCTCTTCCTTGTCTGGGTATTCCTGCCGTCATTTACTAAAATATTCGATGTACAGATAGACTTCAGTTTTATTAGTCCCTATTCTTACATGGCCATTTTAGCCGTCATTACCCTATTTACCGGCGTTTTTTCCGGCATTTTTCCGGCATTTTTTCTCTCCTCCTTCAACTTGACCTCAGTGTTAAAAGGACGTTTTCTCACAGGAAAGGGAGGGAAAAACGCACTGCGAAAATGGCTTGTTGTGGCTCAATTCGCGATCTCTACCATATTGGTCATTTGCACCGGAATTATAAATGACCAATTGAACTATATCCAAAGCAGTGACCTTGGATTCAACAAAGAGTCGGTGGTGGTGATCCCCTCCCGCAGGGACGAAGAAGTCATATCCAAAGCAGGAGTACTTAAAACCACATTTGAAAAGGATTCCGGTGTTCTTAACGTTACCGCATCTTCACAAACTCCCGGTATAAAAATGTTTGGCCGGGATGCTCAGGCCGAAGGGGAGCCCGAAGACAAATGGAAATCCGTAAAATCACTTTGGGTAGACCATGACTTTATCAAAACCTATGAACTCTCTCTTCTGGCAGGCCGGTCCTTTTCAAAAGAATTTGGTACTGATGCGGAAAAATCCTTCATTTTAAATGAAACCGCGGTAAAAATGTTCGGTTTTTCATCCCCGGAAAACGCAATCGGCAAACAAATTAATCTGAACTATGGCCGGAAAATCGGTACCATTATCGGCGTGACCAGGGATTTTAATTTTTTATCTCTTCACAGTAAAATCGAACCTATCATCATGCACATTAATCCCGACCGCTTTTATTACATTTCCGCCAGGATAAACAACCAGAACATTCCGGCAACCCTGGATTATCTGAAAAAGAAATGGAGGGAAACCTTACCTCAGCGGCCATTTGATTATTTTTTCCTTGAACGCGATTACTCAAAACAATATCATTCGGATCAATCTTTCGGAACCCTGTTGAGCTATTTCAGTTTTATCGCTATCCTGATCTCCTGTCTCGGATTATTCGGTCTGATATCCTATTCTGTTGAAAGACGCACAAAGGAAATCGGAATACGCAAGGTTCTCGGAGCCTCAATATCAAAGGTTTTTTATCTCATTGCAAAAGAATTTATGTATGCCATAGGCATCGCGGCTGTTATTGCATGGCCAGTAGCCTATTTTGTTATGTCCAAGTGGCTGCAGAGCTTTGCGTACCGGATGAGCATCGGGCTAAGGGCGTTTATTTTTTCAGCAGCGCTGGCTTTGATTGTTGCACTATTCACAGTCAGCTACCAGTCCATCAAAGCCGCCACAGCCAATCCGGTGGATTCGCTGCGGTATGAGTGAAGAATAACGACTCAAAAAATCCCCCTTCATAAAGTATTTTAAAAAAAAGGCAACCTTTCTGCTTGACATCACGTCTTTGCTTATGTATTTATCATAAATATATATCGAGGTCTAAAATGATTGAGCTCACAAGAAACGAAGAACTCATCCTCCTTTCCATCTGGAAACTCAAGGACAACGCCTATGGTGTCACCATCAAAGAAAATTTCAAGCATATCACAGGGAAAACTCTGAATTACGGATCTCTCTATAACACCCTCTATCTTCTTGTCCGGAGAGGATTTATTGAATCCAAAGAGAGCAGGCCTGTGGCCAAGAAGGGAGGAAGACGAAAAATCCTCTACACCCTAACAACTGAGGGAATGCAAGCTCTGCAGGATGCCCAAAAAATCCAGAAGAAGGCCTGGGTAGATGTTCCTGAATTCGCTTTTAAAAACAGAAAATGAAAAAACAAGTGAACCGCATTCCTAAATTTTTCCTGTGGATCCTTTGCCATTTATCCATCTACGAAGATATGTTTGCCATATCCAGAGATTATGAGATCGAATATAAAAGGATATCAAACAGATACGGGCGACTCATAGGATTTTTCTGGCTTTTATGGAATACCATTCTGGCTGCTTATTATTATATCCGTCTGACTGTCAAATGGAGGCTCGTCATGTTTAAAAATTATCTGAAAACTACTTTTAGGCATATAAAAAGGAACAAGGTCTACTCCTTCATCAATATCGCCGGGCTGGCTGTGGGTTTTGCCTGTTTTGTTTTGATCCTGCTCTTCGTTCGGTTCGAGATGAGCTTCGATAACTTCCATGAAAACAGGGACCAGATCTACCGATTTTACAAAAAAAGAGAGGTATCGGGCACAAGCTACCTAGGAAACAGCTATTTCATGACAACTCCCGCTATCCTTGCCCCCACTCTGAAAGAGACCTTTCCTGAAGTCATCAAAACAACGCGGCTCAACGAGGCAGAAAACATGCTTCTGACCTACGAAGGCAAACAACTCTACGAGGACGGTATTTGTGCGGACAACGAGTTTCTAGAAATGTTCACGTTTCCTCTGGTCAGAGGATCGAAGGCAGACGCCTTGACGGAACCTTACAGTATCGTTCTGGCGGAAAGTCTTGCTCAAAAGATATTTGGCAGCGATGATCCTCTGGGCAAATCCCTGAGGATTCCGGCTCATGATAATGACTGTAAAATCACCGGCATCATGAAGGATGTGCCGGCTAACTCCCATCTCAAATTTAATTTTATAATATCTCTTATCTCTCTAAAAACTCTACCCAGAAATTTTGACGACTGGTACAGAAATTCCTACTATACCTATGTCCATCTTCAGGAAGGAACAGACTATAGGGAATTCGAGAAAAAAATCGCGATCTTTCTCGATAGATACGCCCCTAAAAGGTTAGCCCATTACACCGGCTATCTCCAGCCGCTGCGCAGGGCCCATCTTTATTCCCATTTTAACTTTGATCCGGCTGTGACCAGCGACATCAAAAACATCTATCTCTATTCGGCGATTGCCTTTATCATCCTCCTCATCGCTTGTATCAACTACATGAACCTCTCTACAGCTCGCTCTTCCCAGAGGGCCAAGGAAGTGGGAATGCGCAAGGTCGTGGGTGCCTCCCGCCGGGAGATCACAAGACAGTTTTTGGGCGAAAGCATACTGACCGCTTTTTTGGCCTTTGCGCTGGGGCTTTTTCTGGTCAAAACAGCGCTGCCGCTGTTTAATTCCTTCCTGGGCCAGACCATCTCCTTCGATCTATTGGAAAGCCCATCCTTGATCCTTACCCTCCTGATCATTATCTTATTCGTCGGGCTTTTTTCCGGAAGCTATCCGGCCCTGTTTCTGTCCGCCTTTCGTCCGGTTCAAATCCTGAAGGGCAAAATAGGAAGAACCAAAAAGGGCGCCGGGCTCAGAAACGGCCTGGTCACCTTCCAGTTCAGCATCTCTATCATTCTTATTGTCTGCACTATCGTGGTCTACAACCAGCTCAAATTTATCCGGCATAAGGATCCCGGGTACAACAGGGAGCATGTGGTTGTTGTCCCTCTCAGAGATATAAGGATGGGAGAAAAGCTTAAAATTATAAAAAACCTTCTAAATAAAAATCCGAATGTTCTGGGAGTCAGCGCCTCTTCTCACCTCCCGATCAATATAGGCAATCGAAACACGATCACTGTCTTGAACAACGAAGGAGAAGAGGATAAGATCTCCATGTACTATGCTCTGGTCGATTATGATTTCATCGATGTCTTCGACATAAAGCTAGTAGCAGGAAGGAATTTTTCCAGAGATTTTGGCACAGATCCCGATGATGCCGTCATCATCAACGAGACAGCAGCCAAGCGGTTGGGATGGAAAGATCCTCTGGGAAAATCTTACTCGAATCTAAAGGATTGGGATCAAAAAGTCATCGGAGTGGTCAGGGACTTCCACTTCCGGTCATATCATCTGGATATCGAACCCATGGCCCTTCTGATGAAAGGATTTTGGGCAAGCTACCTTTATGTCAAAATCAGACCGACGGATATCCCCGGCACTATCGCCCACATCCGGAAGGTGTATGATGAGCACAAGCTATACCACGCATTTGACTTTTATTTTCTAGATGAAGCATTTAACAAGGTCTATCAAGCAGAACAGAAATTCGGGGCCACATTCAGGATCTTTTCCTTTCTGGCTATCTTTATAAGCGCCCTCGGGCTTTTCGGCCTGGCCTCCTTTTCCTCAGAACAGAAGACCAAAGAGATTGGCATACGCAAGGTTCTGGGAGCATCGGTTTTCAGCATCACCTTTCTTCTTTCCCGGCAGTTCACGCGCTGGGTTTTAATCGCCAACTTGATTTCCTGGCCGGTTGCCTATTATTTCATGAACAAGTGGCTGCAGAACTTTGCCTACCGTACTGATATGAGTATTTGGATCTTTCTCCTCTCCGGCTTCGCAGCTCTAGTGATTGCCCTGCTGACCGTTAGTTTCCAGACCATCAAGGCCGCCACTGCCAATCCCGTGGATTCACTCCGGTATGAGTAACAGATTTGGAATCAAATCAAATAAAGGTCTTTTAAACCATTCTTCTATCCGTGCCCTTAACAAAAGTGTTAAGTCCGCACACACCCTGATATAAACGCCTGCAATTTTTTATCATTCACTGTAGGGAAGGAGGCATGAAAATTAACAACGTAATTAAAAAGTGCATTTTCAACTCGTTCTGTATGATAACCGTCTTGAAATGGGGCCAAAAACTGATCAGACCAGGGTTCCATTGAATGGTCAAACACGAGACCACATATATTCACAGTACATTCCGGTATAGAAAGTCTTACTTCAAAAGCCAGCATTTTCTTCCCTTTAACTTTCATCACCTTTCCGCTTACCTTATGAACGACTAGTTGGCCAGAGACATCTATTGTGGGGCAGCCGGTCTCTCCAGTAGGGCATTTGTACGAATAATTGATAATTTGCTTTTCAAATTCGGGTCGATCACGATCAGCAGGGACAAGCGGGACAAGAGGAAGTTGAATTTCACCGTCTTCCGATATTTCAAAACTTCCGATTATCTTTTTTCCCGTTATATTAAAGGGAGCATAACAGCTGTATACATGGGGGTTAGTCATCCCACATTCACAGCTTTTATAAATAATCTGTAAATATCCTGTTGTTTCTCCCTTTCCATATGCTATTCCTGTAAAATTGGAAATCATCAGGATTACAAGTCCTATGAACACACTTTTTTTGAACAATATCACCTCCTGTTTACTCTTTTACCAACTCCACCCTGCGGTTCAAGGCTCGTCCTTCCTCTGTCTCATTCGAAGCAACCGGGGCTAATGGTCCCACTCCATGGGCATCAAGACGATTCTGAGACACTCCGTACTTCTCGACCAGGGCCTGCACGACAGCCTCGGCTCTTGCCTTGGATAGCTGCATGTTATAGTCAATTTTCCCGACACTATCGGTATGCCCAACCACATATAAGCTCAATCCGGGATTTTGTTTTAAAAGCTTTGCTATCTCTTTCAGTATCGGCTCAGACTCCGGCTTAACCGTGGCTTTGTTAAAGTCAAAATGGATACCATAAACCGATACATGTCCTGTTGAGTTGATATCTGCTGCTAGGCTTTTAGCATCCGCTGTTACTTCCTGCTCCATTGCCTGCTTTTCTACAATGAGCAGTTCATATTCGCCGCCAGTTCTCGCATCTACATAGATCCACGTTATTTTTCCGGTCTTTTCCACCTTGAGCCAAGCTTGCTCTCCTGTTTCATAAATAATTGAACCTCCAATCTTTTTTATGGCGTTTTCATAATTCCTTAAGACTTGAAGTTTACCCGGAGCCTTCTTCCCTTCCTTGATCTCATAAAAAATATCATATATGTGTCCCTCGACTTCAATATCTTCCCCTTTATCATCTTTGAAATCAGCCGAGTCGAATTCTTTGTATTCATAGTCTGAGATGTAAAAATCAGGCATTCGGGTAAGAAGAGGATGATCTTTGCTGCCCTGTACATCCTCTTGTGCAACGGATAGAAAAGGTGCTGCTAAGAGTATGAATAGACAGAGACCTAAGATGGAGAAAGCATTCTTTTTCATTATATTATTTCTCCTTTTTCTATCACATTAATATTTATTTATTTTAACACTTTGTTTTTCAGATGTTAAATTGTTTGATTGAAGTGGCCCCGATTGGGTTATGTACTTCCCTACTTCCGAATATTTGAGGATTCGATGGTTTAAAGATAAGAAATTCCTTTTTGGCCTGGCTCCAAATCCCTCACAATTTCCCGGAATCTTCATCCACTGACACCCTAGAGTGAGATTATCACACCGATATTTATTTTAAATCACAATATTCTGCCAACCTTTTCCCGGTCCCGATCGTCTATATATTAGAATCCAATAAAACCGGAGGAGACATGAACATCATAACCCGGCTGGAAGAAGCCATCCTTATCGCCATATGGAGACTCGAGGATAACGCCTACGGCGTGACCATCAACAAATACGTCTCCCGGTCAATGAAAAAGAACTATTCCATGGGATCCTTATATTTTTCTCTGAATCAGCTCCTGAGAAAAGGCTATGTCCGAAAGACCATAACTCAGTTCTATCATGAAAAAGGCGGCCGCAGCCGCACTTATTACCTTCTGACAAAGGATGGGAAAAAGGCACTTCAAGAGGTTAAAGCCTATCAGAAATCACTCTGGAAAGGCATTCCGGAAATAGCCTTTGATGTGAAAAAGTCCAGATGAAAAAGAAAAAAGAAACACCTCCTGCTGCAGCTTCCTGGATATTGTCAAAAATGAATTCTCGTGAAGAGCGCCTTTCGATCCTGAGCGACTTTTTCGAGATCTATGAAGAACTGGCAGCTGAGGAAGGAACCTTCAGAGCCAGAAGATGGTACTGGACTCAAGTCCTGAGGTCCATCCCTATGCTAATCATAAATCATATTATCTGGAGTGTGGAGATGCTTAAAAATTATTTGAAGACTGCTTGGAGAAATCTAAAAAGGCACAAAGGGTATTCCTTTATCAATATTACAGGACTTGCCGTGGGCATGGCAGCGTTCATTCTAATCATGCTGTTTGTGCAGCACGAACTGAGTTTTGACAGATACCATGGAAATGCAGACAGAATCTACAGGGTGATAGAAGAAAATCCAGGGCAGGCCTCCCCTATTTCAGCGGAAATTCCTAGCCCTATGGCTCCTGTGCTGATGGATGAATATCCCGAAGTTATTTCAGCCACCAGAATCTTTAAGTGGGGCCGGGATAAAAAGTTATTTTTATATAGGAAAAAACTTATCTATGAAACACTTTATTATGCTGACCCTGAGACTTTTGATGTTTTCTCAATTTCCTTCATCCAAGGTGATCCCAAAACAGCACTGAATGATCCGTTTTCTATTGTTTTATCTAAAAGACTAGCAGAGAAATATTTCAGAAATGAAAATCCCATAGGAAAGGTCCTTACATTAAAAGAAAGCAGCGATCGGCATGCCGGAGCGGGAAACAATTATCAAATTTCCGGGATTTTTGAAAACATGCCTCAAAATTCTCATTTTATCATGGATATGATAGTTCCGTTTAAGAACTTAATCCTGTCTCATAATACAAGAATGACATGGGAGAAAGGGAATAATCCGCATACTTATATCCTTCTGGATAAGAGAGCAGATCCTAAAGATTTGGAAAAGAAATTTCACTCTCTTCTGAAAAAATACAAATATCAAAATACTGAAGCTGCAGGTGATCCCAAGGAGAAATACTCTTTACAGCCATTGACATCCATCCATCTGGATACTCATGTCAGTTCTGATATTACCTCTAATTATGATGTCAAGTATATCTATCTTTATTCCTCAATCGCCTTCCTTATCCTTATTGTTGGGTGCATCAATTACATAAATTTGACAACAGCTCGTTCAATGAAACGAGGCAAAGAAGTGGGAATTCGAAAAATTGTGGGAGCAAAAAGAGGGCAGTTGGTGAGGCAGTTTTTAAGCGAATCATTCATTCTCATTTTCATTGCTCTGACTGTGTCTAGTATTTTGGTACGAGTGCTTCTACCGCATTTCAACAGCATGACAGGAAAATCGCTCAGTTTCAATCCTATAAATAATCTACAGTTATTATTGGGATTTATATTTATCATATTTTTTGTGGGATTCTCTTCCGGGTGTTATCCTGCTTTTTATATTTCCTCTATCAAGCCTATTTCCATTTTAAGCGGTAAATTTGTTAAAAGCGCAAAGGGATTCGGATTAAGAAATTTCTTAGTCGTAGCTCAGTTTTCGATTACATCGATTCTGATAATCAGCACTCTCGTGGTCAACAAGCAGCTCAATTTTATTCAAAATAAAGATATGGGTTATAACAGGGAACAAATCATTGTGTCTAACATCGAAAAAAACATGGAATTGCGAAACAATATCGATGCCGCAAAAACAGAGTTGATAAAAAACCCGAATATTCTCTCCGTCTGTTGTTCAAGCCGGCTGCCAAATGATATTGGGTGGAAACCAAGAGGCCTCCCTGCAAAAAAACAAGGTGAGTTCGTTCCAACCTATACAGGAATTGTGGATTATGATTTTCTCGATGTATATGGAATAGAAATTGTCGATGGCAGAAACTTTTCGAGGGATTTTCCGTCTGATTCGGAAAGAGCCGTTCTTATAAATGAAATGGCGGCAAAAGCATGCAGATGGGATTCACCCATAGGGAAAGAATTCGAAATAATAGACTGGGATGGCCGCACAGTAAAAATTATCGGTATCATAAAAAATTTTCATTCCCATTCACTGCATCAACCGAAAAGTCCTTTGCTTCTTGGCCTCAGTTCTTCATGGAAAGCCCATCTTTCCATAAAAACAAACACGGCAAATATTCAGGAGACCATCGATTACATAGAAAAAACCCTGAAGGAATTTGCTCCGAATTATCCCTATGAATTTCAATTTCTTGATGAAATATTCGGAAGAGCCTATCAAACTGAGCAAGAAATGGGAAAAATTATCAGTACTTTTGCTTTTTTATCTATTTTTATCGGATGTTTGGGACTTTTCGGTCTTGCATCATTCGCCACTGAACAGAGAACCAAAGAAATAGGAATAAGAAAAGTATTGGGAGCATCTGTCGAAAGCATAATGTCCCTATTTTTAAAAAATATGACAAAATGGGTGCTCGTAGCTAATTTCATCACATGGCCTCTATCCTATTTTCTCATGCATAAGTGGCTGCAGAATTATGCTTATCGCATATCTGTCTATTGGTGGTTCTTTATTCTGGCCGGTGCATTGACATGCGGGATTGCCGTCTTAACAATTAGCTATAAAGTCATCCGAGCCGCCACAGCCAATCCGGTCGATTCCCTGCGGTATGAGTGAAAAATAACTACTCAAGAAATCCCCCTTCATAAAATTATTTTAAAAATATAGCAACCTTTCTGCTTGACATCACGTCTAATATACTGTAAAGCAGTATATCGATAGGAATGTGACATGAAAGATCTGACAAAAATCGAGGAGATCCTTCTCCTTTCCATCTGGGAGCTGAAGGATAAAGCCTACGGATTTAAAATTCGGCATCATGTATCAAACATTATCGGCAAGGATTTTACCTACGGTAATCTGTACAGTGCCCTTGACCGGCTCACCCGGAAAAAGTATGTCTCCAAACGGCCCGGAGAATCCACGTCTCAACGAAGGGGAAAAACACGCATGTACTACACCCTCTCTTCCGCCGGGATCGAGGCCTTAAAATCGGCTTGCGTCCTGAACCAAAAGCTCTGGGCTGGTCTCAAACCCTGTTCTTTTGAAACACAAAGCAAATGAAACCGTCTCGATCGAAATTCCCAAAATTCGGAGACTGGCTTCTCAGGCTTTTCGCCAGATATGATGTCAATCCTCATCTGCGCGGGGATTTTGATGAAGAGTTCAGCTTCATTTATGAAACCAAAGGATATGGTCGGGCTTGGTTCTGGTACTGGACTCATCTTCTGCGGTCGCTGCCTGTTTTTATAAAAGATATTCTCTACTGGAGGTTTGTCATGTATAAAAATTATCTGAAAACCGCCCTAAGAAGTCTTAAAAGGCACAAAGTTTTTTCGTTCATTAACATTATCGGATTATCAGTAGGGCTTGCCTGCTGCATTCTCATCCTTCAGTACATCAAGCATGAATTCAGCTTCGACAAGTTCCATGAGAACTCCGGGTACATTTATCGGATTCTCCAGCATCAGAAGGGAAATATTTACCAAGGAACGGATATATTCAACACAACCCCGGCGATCCTGGCCCCTTCTGCAAGGGAGGATTTTCCTCATGATGCCAAACTAACCAGAGTTAAAAATTATGAAAGACAGGTTCGATTTGATAATAAACAATTTTATGAAAAACGTTTCCTGTATGCAGAACAGGAATTCCTGGATATCTTTTCTTTTCCTGTTGTTAAAGGAAATCCGAAGACCGCTCTTAAAGAGCCAAATACAGTTATGATCACCAGGGAAATGGCTCAAAAGTACTTTGGAGAAAAAGATCCTTTGAATAAAATCATCAATATAGATAATAAACAGGATTACAGGATTACTGGCGTCCTGGAGAATGTGCCGGATAACTCACACCTTAAATTTGATTTTCTGGCCTCATTCAGTAGTCTGCTCAGCACCTGGGGTCAAAATCAACTTACCAGTTGGCAAAACAGTTCGGTTCGGACCTACATCAAATTGAATAAAAATTCCAGTCCCCAAAAATTCAATTCCCAATTAAAAAAATATGATACAGTAGGGTTTGGAGGGCATCCGGCCAGCTTTCACCTCCAACCTCTGTTAGATATCCATCTGGGTCATAAAGTCGCTTTTGATTTACCGGGAAAAGGAGATATGAGGTACATATACCTTTATTCTGCCATTACCCTGTTTATCCTGCTCATTGCCTGTTTCAACTACATGAATCTTTCCATTGCTCGCTCTTTTTCCAGAGGCAAGGAAATAGGTGTCAGGAAAGTTGTTGGAGCCAAACGAAAAAGCCTCATTTCCCAATTCTTGGGCGAATCTCTTGTGTTGTCCCTCTTCTCACTAGTGCTGGCACTTTTCATTGTTCGACTTGCCCTTCCTGTATTCAATTATCTAATAGGAAGAAATATTCAATTCGATCTTTTAACGAATATTGTCTTTGTATTTTGTTTGATAGGCCTTGGTATATTTGCCGGTCTCATTGCAGGAATTTATCCTGCAATTTTCCTTTCTTCTTTTAAACCGACCACTGTTTTGAAAGGACGCTCAGAATCCATTTCAAAAAGCACGACTTCCCTGCGAAATGCTTTGATAATCGTTCAATTTGCTGTCTCAGTTTGTCTGATCATCTGTGCTTTGGTTATCAATCAGCAGCTCCACTATATAAAAAATACAAAGCTCGGCTTGGATAAGGATTCCATAATAACCATTCCGATGCCTAATAAAAGAATGTGGGAGAAATACAATGTATTTAAGAGCGAACTCAGCCAGCAAGCAAACATCCTGGATATAACAGCCTCGAAAAGTCTCCCTACAGAAATTGATAACACGGCACAAGTAAGGCTGGGAGGCAAAAACCAGGGAGAAACGCTCAGAGTTTGGGTCAACTGGGTGGATTTTAATTTTATCGATTTCTATAAGATGAACATTGTGCAGGGAAGAAATTTCATCAAGGAATCACCTCAGGATTTGGAAAATGCATATATCATAAATGAAACCGCTGCCAAAGCCGTAGGACTTGAAGACCTCAGAGGGAAAAAACTGGGAAGGGGGCAAATTATTGGAGTTGTTGAAGATTTTCATTTTGCACCTCTGCACTCCGAAATCCAACCTCTTGTACTCATGCTCGATCCCGGGTCTTTAAAAGTATTGAGCGTGAGAATCAACTCTAATGATATATCCAATACCTTGTCTTTTATCCAAAACAAATGGAAAAGAATATTTCCCGATTTCCCGTTCGTCTTTTCATTTTTGGATGAAAGAATCGAGAGCATGTATGAGACAGAAATGAAACTGGGGCAGTCATTTAACTATTTTACATTGATCGCTATTCTCCTCTCCTGTCTCGGGTTGCTGGGCCTAGCCTCTTACATGGCTGAAAAGAAAACAAAGGAAATAGGGATTCGGAAGGTCCTGGGCGCAACCGTTCCAAATATTCTCGTCCTCCTGACAAGAGAATTCACAAGATTTGTATTCCTGGCCAATATTATTGCCTGGCCCATTGCTTATTTTGCGATGAACAAATGGCTGCAGAGTTTTGCCTATAGGATCGATATCGGCCTGTGGATATTTGCTGTTTCATCGCTTCTGGCGCTCTTCATGGCACTTCTCACTGTCAGCTACCAGAGCATCAAAGCCGCCACAGCCAACCCTGTGGATTCGCTGCGGTATGAGTGAAGAATAGGAAAATTTCTTTATTTTCTTTCAAAAAAAGCAACCTTTCTGCTTGACATCACGTTCTTATATATATATGTTTTTAAATTAAAAATATACATCATGGAGAAACACATGTATGAACTTACCAAACATGAAGAACTCATCTTACTGGCGATTCTAAAGCTCAAAGAGAATGCCTATATCATCACTTTGAGAAGGCATATAAAAAACATTACCGACAAGTCCATCAATTATGGTTCTCTGTGTAATACGCTCTCTGCTCTCATAAGAAAAGGATACGTCAAATCCAGAGAGAGTGATCCGGAACCAAAGCAGGGAGGCCGGAGAAAAGTGCTGTACTCATTAACTCCTGAGGGCAGAAGAGCTTTGAAAAAAGCCTATGAGATCCAGAAGCTGGCCTGGGATGGATTGGAAAAAACGATCATGGAATTTGAATGAGATGAGAAAAAGCACAAGAAAATCTCCGCCCCGTACAGCCAGATGGATCCTATCCCGATTATCCTATTATGAAAAAGAGCACGCTCTATCCGATGCCATGGATACGGAATACAGTGATATCCGGGCCCGATATGGAAGTATTTTGTCCTGGCTATGGTACTGGTTCTCTACATTAGGGATACTCATTCACTACATAAAATTTTCTTTAAAATGGAGGTTGATCATGTTGAAGAATAACATGAAGATAACGTTTCGGCATCTAAGTCGTCACAAGGTTTATTCTATGATCAATATTTTGAGTTTATCCATCAGTTTCAGCGTATTAATTTTTATTGCTCTTTTTGTAAAAAATGAATTGGACCATGATAAGCATAATGTAAATTTGAAACGAATATACACCATACTCATGGATAGACAGCAGTCGCTTATTTCCGCCGCAGGCCCGGAGTTGGCGGAGAACATTCCGGAGATTTTGAAATACACACGGTTTATTAGAAGAAATAACTATGCCTTGCAGTATCATCCTGGTAACGGAAAACCTGATCAGAGCATTATGATCAAGGATTTATCATTTGTCTGGACCGATCCTGATATGTTTGAGATATTTACGTATGAATTTGCATACGGGGATCCCGAAACTGCGTTAAATGAACCATACACGATTGTATTGACAGAAGACGTTGCGCAGAGACTGTTCGGCAGCGAAAATCCCATAGGAAAAATCATCACACTCAATAACAAACATGATGTCACTGTCACTGCTGTGGTGAAAAAACCGGAGCAGTCCCATCTGAAATACAGCGTATTCGGTTCTGTTTTGACTCTGCGCGTCATTCTCGGGCCTGAAGCAGATAGAAATTATGAAGATAACACCACTTACACTTATGTTCTTTTGCCGGAAAACTGCGATCTGGAAGCCGTGAACCGGAAGATTAACAATCACATGAAAAAGGTGTTTGAGCGTGTTGACCGGGAATCCAGGTCCTTTTCCTTATTGCCGGCCAAAGACCTCTATTTTTCCAATATTCGTTTTACGGGAAATCACGGCAATATGACCATGATGTGGATCCTTATAACGGTAGCTCTATTCATAATCATTATTGCAGCTATCAATTTTATCAATCTCAGTACGGCCAGAGCTTCGACAAGAGCAAGGGAGGTCGGCATTAAGAGAGTCGTCGGCGTCATGCGCAAGGATCTTATACGGCAGTTTTTGGGCGAGTCTATTTTTATGGCGCTTCTGGCGTTTGCTCTATCATTGGTCTTGGTTTTAGCGTTCTTACCAATATTGAACAGCTCATTATCTATCAATCTGTCCAGGATGAGTCTGTTTCAACCGCTTTTTATGGGTCTTATTCTCAGTATTGTCTGTTTCATTGGTTTGCTGTCCGGTATTTATCCGGCGTTCTATCTGTCTTCTTTTCTTCCCCTTAAGGTCATTAAAGGAGAAATTACTAGAGGGAGACAGGGAATACTTTTTAGGAAATCTATGATTATTTTTCAGTTTACTGTCTCTATCATATTAATCACCAGTACACTGACTATTTTCAAACAGATTCATTTTATGAACCACAAGGACCTTGGATTCAGTGGTCATAATGTCATGACATTTGCCATACCGCGATCTGAAGCGTTTTCTCAGCATGTCAAGTTTGTAAAAACAGAGCTGCTGAAGCATCCGGATATTTTGCGCGTTTCCATTTCTCACGGTTATCCGGGCAGACCATCGAATAATGAGAGCTTGAAGATTCATGATGAATTTATTGGCTTCACCCATTACAGTGCGGATTCTGAATTTATCAATATTTATAAGCTGAATTTACTTCAAGGCCGGTTCCTTGATACAGACAGACAGGCGGATCATTTAAGATCGGTTGTTTTAAATGAGACAGCGGTAAGGGAATTTGGTTTGACAAATCCGGTTGGTCAGCAACTGCCTCATGAAGTCCGGGGTTTGACGGCTTTTCCCGTTGATGAGCTTATCGTTTTGGGTGTGGTAAAAGATTTCCACTGCAGACCGCTGCACCGGGAAATCAATCCGGTCATCATCAGTTATAATGAGGAGTGGCTGTCTCGCTTCAATATCCTGTTATCGGGTAAAAATCTATCAGATGTTGTTGCGCATATCGAGACAATTTGGAAGCAGTTCGCACCGGGTATTCCTTTTGAATACATATTTGTTGATGAAGATTTTAAAAGTATGTATGAAAAAGATGTGACCTTTCAAACGATTTTCTTCTATGCTTCAGGTTTTTCTATTTTTATCACCTGTCTGGGACTTTTAGGATTGGTTTCCTTTATAACTGAAAAGCGAACCAAGGAGATCGGTATCCGAAAAGTGCTTGGCGCATCACTATCGAGAATTTTTTTTCTGATTTCTCATGAATTTTCAACAGCCATTCTAATGGCGAATATTCTGGCCTGGCCCATTGCTTATTTTGCAATGAACAAATGGCTACAGAGTTTTGCCTATAGGATCGATATCGGCCTGTGGATATTTGCTGTTTCATCGCTTCTGGCGCTCTTCATGGCACTTCTCACTGTCAGCTACCAGAGCATCAAAGCCGCTACAGCCAATCCGGTGGATTCCCTCCGGTATGAGTGAATAACTAGAAAATTTCTTTATTTTCTTTCAAAAAAAAGCAACCTTTCTGCTTGACAGAGCGTCCTTTTTATGTATTTATCATAAATATATATAAGGATCTGAAATGATTGAACTCACAAGAAATGAAGAACTCATCCTCCTTTCCATCTGGAAACTCAAGGATAATGCCTATGGTGTCACCATCAGAGAAAACTTCAAGCAGGTCACAGGGAAAGCTCTGAATTATGGCTCTCTCTACAACACCCTCTATCTTCTTGTCCGGAGAGGATTTATTGAATCCAGAGAAAGCAGGCCTGTTGCCAAAAAAGGAGGAAGACGAAAACTCCTCTACTCCCTGACAACTGAGGGAAAGCAAGCTCTTCGGGATGCCCAAAAGATCCAGAAAAAGGCCTGGGTAGACGTTCCTGAATTCGCTTTTAAAAACAAAAAATGAAAAAACAAGAAGGCCGTTTTCCTAAATTTTTTTCGTGGATCCTTTCTCATTTATCCATCTACGAAGAGATGTTCGCCATCTCCAGAGATTATGAGATCGAATACAAAGATATATCAAACAGATACGGCCGAGTTATAGGATTTTTCTGGCTATTATGGAATACCATTCTGGCTGCTTTTTATTATGTTCGTCTGACCATCAAATGGAGGCTTGTTATGTTTAAGAATTATCTGAAAATCATGCTGAGAAGCATGCATAAATATAAAGGCTATTCTTTTATCAACATTGCAGGATTGGCTGTCGGATTGGCCTGCTGTATCCTTATAGCTTTGTGGATCGATTTCGAGCTCAGCTATGACCGGTTTCATGAAAACAGCGATGATTTATACCAGATAATAACAGAACAAACCCTTCCGAACGGAGATCGCCTCTTTTTCCCAAATACTCCGGGAGCTCTGGCTCATGCTCTTAAAACAGAAAGACCCGAGATCAGGAATGTCTCCCGGTCAAATGATTGGGGAGAAGTAATGCTCGGCACCGCAGAAAATCGTTTTATGGAAAAAGTCAGATTCGCTGATCCCTCTTTTTTACAAATGTTTTCTGTTGAATTTATCAAGGGAAATCCCAAAACAGCACTATCTCGGCCTAACTCGATTGTTCTAACCAATACTATTGCCAAAAAGCATTTTTCTAAAAATGACCCGCTCGGGCAGGAAATTCTTCTTGGAGAGAACACAAGTCTCTTGGTGACGGGAGTCATAAAGGAATTCCCTGCAAACTCATCCCTCAGTTCTGTCTGTATGGTCCCGATGGCCATTTTGAGGGATCTGGGCTGGAGAATCGATGAATGGGGAGGAGGAAACTACGATACATATATTCACCTTGAAGAAAAAGCGGATCTGGAATCTTTTAAGGCCCAAATAAGAAATATTTTTAAAAGATATGCCGAAAATTGGGAGGAATCGAAATTGACATTAAGGCTGATAACAAGAATCCATCTCTTCAATATGAATGGCGGTGGGCCGATAGTCTATGTGTATATCTTTTCCGGATTAAGCATTTTTATCCTTTTGCTGGCCATGGTCAATTTTATAAACCTCACAACAGCCCGCTCTTCTCTCCGGGCAAAAGAAATGGGTGTGCGGAAAACAGTGGGAGCTGACAAAGAGCAGCTTTCCAAACAGATCCTAATGGAATCCGTTCTGGTGACAATATTCGCGGGATGTCTTGCTGTTTTGACCGCATATTTCTTACTGCCTGTTCTAAATCAACTGACCGGAGCCCGGATTGGGTTCAGCTTTAATGTCAAAATGGCGCTGTATTTAGCCGGGATTGTGTTTCTGACCGGCATAATATCCGGTATTTATCCTGCCTTTATCCTGTCGTCCTTGAATCCTGTTCGAGCAATAAAAGGAGCGATCAAACCCGGTAAAAACAGCCTTCTCCTTCGCAAAGTTTTAATCTCATTTCAATTCTCTCTGTCCATTTTTATGATTATCGCTATGATCGGAGTGAATAAACAGTTGAAATATCTGAAAAACAAGGATTTAGGATATAACGAGGATAATGTCGTCTATATGGGACTGGCTTGGGAAATTTCCAGGCAATATCGAACCATTCAAACAGAATTGATGCGAAATCCCGACATAATCAGCATGACACGATCCAGTTCGACAATGGATAAGGAATATACGACAACAGGGGGAGATGCTGTAAGATGGGAAGGGCAATCCAGTGATATAATTATGCCGAGAACACACCTGATGAGGGTAGATCCTGAGTTTATCGAAACTTTTAATATTGATATGGTTGAGGGACGTTTTTTTTCATGGGAATTCCCTCATGACCAGACAGAATCCGTAGTGATAAACGAAACGGCCTTAAAGACAATGGACTTGAAATCTCCTGTCGGGAAACGAATCACTGTATGGGGTCAAAATTTCCGGATCATCGGAGTTGTTAGGGATTTTCATTTTTACTCTCTTCGGGATGATATCCAGCCTTTGATCTTCATTAACAGATATGCTGATTTTAGAAACATATTTATCAAGATCGATTCCCGCAACATGTTAAAGACGATAAATTTTATCCAGAACAAACTGAAGGAGCTCGTGCCCGGTTATATTCCTGACTTGAGATTCTTAGACGAGAATCTCCATCATATCTATATCACCGAACAAAGGATGGTGACAGGAACAAGATATTTCACTTTTCTCGCGATTTTCATCTCCTGTATCGGCCTTCTCGGATTAGCCTCTTTTTCTGTCAGGCAGAGAACAAAAGAAATCGCGATCCGCAAAGTGTTAGGAGCATCAGAGGGGAATATTGTCTTCCAGCTCTTTAAAGAGACATTGATCTGTGTTGCTGCGGCAAATATCATCGTCTATCCTCTCGCTTATTATGTGCTCCGGAAATGGCTGCAAAATTATGCATACCACACGATTCCCGGGATAGGTGTTTTTGTTCTCGCCTCCGGTCTGGCCGTGGCGCTCGCTTTTCTGAGTGTGAGTTGGAATGTCATCAAAGCTTCCCTGGCAAATCCAGCGGATAACCTCCGGTATGAGTGAATAGAGGATTTCAATCACAAACTTTTTGTCAACCTTTATGGAACCCCGCTCGTCTAAATATTAGAATCCAATAAAACCGGAGGAGACATGAACACCATAACCCGGCTGGAAGAAGCCATCCTTACTTCGGTCTTTCCGAGAAAGATTCAATTCACTCAATTAAGGAGATAATCAATGAGAAAAAATCGTTTTTTCACGCATCACTTATTATTAACTATGGCGGTAGTGATTTCCATCGGCCTTGCTCATACTGCTTGTGGAAGCAGCAGCAATTCCAATGTAAAAGCAGATACTCATCAAGTTTCAGCCACAATTGATGAGATGCTGTCTCAGATATTTAAAGACGATGAGCCGGGCGCGGCTGCTGTCGCTGTAAAAGGGGGAGAAGTTATTTTTCGCAAAGCGTATGGAATGGCTGATATGGAATTAGGAGTTCCTTTGGAACCAGATATGGTATTTCGGATAGGCTCCATGACCAAGCAGTTCACTTCCATGGCTATTATGATATTAGCTGAACGGAATCAGTTGTCGCTGGACGATGATATAAGAAAATTTCTGCCTGATTATCCGACCCACGGACACACATTGACCATTGATCACCTTCTCACCCACTCATCAGGGATCGTCAGCTATACAAATCTGCCTGAGTGGCAAGAACTTTCGAAGAAGGATCTTGAAGTTTCCGAGGTTATTAATATTTTTAAAAACAAGGAACTTGAGTTTCCTCCCGGAGACCGTCTCCATTACACCAATTCCGGTTACTTCCTTCTGGGTGCCATTATTGAAAAAGTAAGCAGCCTATCCTACGCAGAGTTTATTCAGAAGAACATTTTTGAACCGTTGAATATGTCAAACAGCTATTATGGGTTCCACTCCAAAATAATACCCAAAAGGGTAAAAGGCTATGTTCAGGAGGATGGTGAATTCAAAAATGCTGAATATTTTAGTATAACTTCACCCTTTTCGGCAGGAGCCTTATTATCCAGTGTAGACGATCTGGTCAAATGGGAAGCCTCCCTTCACACTGAACAACTCATCAGCTCGGATAGAATGAAGTTGCTGTTCACACCCTTTATTCCCAATGTGATCGGACCGCCCATTGTCGGACGTGGATGGGAAGTACTGAAATTCAAGGAAAGAAAAATGCATGCTCATGGAGGAGGAATAGACGGTTTTCTCTGCTATGGGCTCCGTTTACCAGAAGAGCGAATATACGTGGCTGTTCTCTGCAATAATATGTCAACCGATTATCGTCCGGAATATTTAGCCAAACAAATCGCCGCCATATTGATCGGTGAACCATTCCCGGAAAGAAAGAGCATTCAATTATCAAAAGACCAGCTCAAAAAAGTCCTTGGCACTTATAAGTTTGGCGAGGACATAATCAGAAACATACTGATAGAAGACGGTAAAATATACAGCCAGAGAGAGGGAGGAGGCAAAATCGAACTAGTGCCAGCCTCAGAAGACACTTTTTTTATTCTGGGAATGTTTGTTCACATCACTTTTGAATTCGATGAGAATGGTGAATCGACGGCAGCGGTCTACCATTATGAAGAAACAGAGCAACAGGAGAAAGGTCTTAAAGTAAAGAAATAAACACTGGATTTTAAATCCGGCTTGCTTGATCATTTTCAATACTGCCAACCTACTGGAGAAACCTTAGAAAATACAAGACCTTTTCCATCATCAACATCAGCGGCCTGGCCGTAGGATTGTCCTGCTGCCTGTTGATATTGCTTTATATCAAGAATGAGTTCAGCTATGGCCGGTTTCACAAAAATACGGACAACATTTACCGGGTCCTTATGAACCAGCACAGGAATCCCTGCGCTCTGCCACAGCCAATCCGGCGGATTCCCTCCGGTATGAGTGAATAGCAGAGATATTTCAAACCCATGTCAACTTTTTTGATTGAAATAACGTCTATACTTATAATATGTCTAAATAATGTTAGACAAATAAAAGGAACTGCTTTGGAAAAAGGCTATGACACATAAAACAAAAGAGTCCCGACCTTCCCGATTCAGCAAATGGCTGATCCAGAGGATCTTCAAAGATGAGGAAGAGGCAAAGCTCGGTGATTTTATGGAGGTATACAGCACCATTGCTGAAGAGAAGGGGGAGCTTCAAGCCAGGATTCGATTCTGGGGCTATTTGAGCCGCTCAATACCGAGGTATATCAAGGATTCATTATGTATGGGGGCAACAATGCTTAGAAATTACCTAAAAACAGCATGGCGTAATATTCAAAAACATAAATTCTACTCTTTCATCAATATTTTTGGATTTTCACTAGGATTGGCCTGTTTTACATTGATTGTGCTCTATGTACAGCACGAATTCAGTTTTGACAATTTCCATGAGAGTAAAGATCGTATTTTCAGAATAATAAACCATTATCCCGGCGCGGTTTATATGGGAACGGACTACAGTGCAAACACGAGCAGTTCGTTTGCAGAAGATCTTCTCAAACAATTTCCTGAAATAAAACACAGCACAAGAGTTCAGAACTCTTCAAATGGTGAGCTGGATTATGAAGGCAAATCCTTTTTTGAGAAAGGCCTCTTCGTTGACGGACAATTTTTCAAAATATTCTCTTTTAAGCTAATGAAAGGCAATAGAGAAGAAATCTTAAAAGATCCCTACTCAATTGTGATAACAGATGAATTGGCAAAAAAATCGGATTGACCTTATTTGGCAGTTTTTCAGTATTATTCTCTGTTATTACAGCCATTATTGTCATCGGAATATTATCAGGAAGCTATGCCGTTTTCTTCATGTCTTCTTTCAGGACTATTGAAGTACTCAAAGGGAAGACAATGGGTATTTCTTCAGGGATTTCATTAAGGAAGTATCTTGTGGTACTTCAGTTCGTTTTTTCCATTTGTATAATTATCAGCACACTGATTTTCAGTTCTCAGCTGAATTACATATTAAAAAAAGATGTCGGATATAGCAAAGAACAAATACTGATAATACCTATTCAAGATGATGGGGTGAAAAAGAACTATCAGGTCATTCTCAATGAACTATCAAAAGATACGGGTATTCTTGGCTTGTCCGCAAGTACGTGTCTGCCTTCCTATATTCATAGAAGGACCGCCGCAGAGCTTAATGATAGTGAGGGAAACAAAAGACGCCTTACAGTGTATAGAGGCACTGTTGATCATAATTTTCTAAGTTTATTTGACATAAAACTGATTGACGGACGATCTTTTTCGGAAAAAACAAGCTTTGACAAAAATCATGCGGTATTGGTCAATGAGGAAGTCACCCGACTGCTGGAATTGAATAATCCGGTCGGAAAAAGAATTAGAATGCCTGGTTTTAAGGATGGTGAAGTCATTGGTGTCATGAAGGATTTTCATTATCACTCATTATATAACAGGATAGAGCCTTGTGTGCTCTATCTTAATCAAAAAGACGTGAGCTATATATCTGCAAAACTTAATATAAATAATATAAACAGCACAATTAATCATATAGAAGCGCTTTACAAGAAATTCAGCACTTCACATCCCATTGATTATTTTTTCCTTGATGATGATTTCCGGAATCAATATAAATCTGAACAGGATCTGAAGACCATTTTTATATATTTTGCCATTTTTAGTATAGTGATTTCATGTTTAGGATTACTCGGGATCACCGCATTTATGGCAGATATGAAAAGAAAAGAGATTGGTATAAGAAAAGTGCTGGGTGCCTCCTCGTTCAATATTTTGTACAAGTTAAATACCGAATTGATCAAATGGACGGCCACAGCCAGTATCATCGCCTGGCCGATTGCATATATTGCTATGAATAAATGGCTGCAAAATTTTGCCTATCGTATCGACCTGAGTGTTTGGGTCTTCATCATTTCCGGATTAGCGGCTTTGGCTGTTGCGCTGCTTACTATCAGCTATCAAACCATCAAAGCCGCCACAGCCAATCCGGTGGATTCCCTCCGGTATGAGTGAATAATAACTTTTCTGCCAACCTTTTCCCGGTCCCGATCGTCTATATATTAGAATCCAATAAAACCGGAGGCAACATGAACATCATAACCCGGCTGGAAGAAGCTATCCTTATCGCCATATGGAGACTCGAGGATAACGCCTACGGCGTGACCATCAACAAATACGTCTCCCGGTCAATGAAAAAGAACTATTCCATGGGATCCTTATATTTTTCTCTGAATCAGCTCCTGAGAAAAGGCTATGTCCGAAAGACCATAACTCAGTTCTATCATGAAAAAGGCGGCCGCAGCCGCACTTATTACCTTCTGACAAAGGATGGGAAAAAGGCACTTCAAGAGGTTAAAGCCTATCAGAAATCACTCTGGAAAGGCATTCCGGAAATAGCCTTTGATGTGAAAAAGTCCAGATGAAAAAGAAAAAAGAAACACCTCCTGCTGCAGCTTCCTGGATATTGTCAAAAATGAATTCTCGTGAAGAGCGCCTTTCGATCCTGAGCGACTTTTTCGAGATCTATGAAGAACTGGCAGCTGAGGAAGGAACCTTCAGAGCCAGAAGATGGTACTGGACTCAAGTCCTGAGGTCCATCCCTATGCTAATCATAAATCATATTATCTGGAGTGTGGAGATGCTTAAAAATTATTTGAAGACTGCTTGGAGAAATCTAAAAAGGCACAAAGGGTATTCCTTTATCAATATTACAGGACTTGCCGTGGGCATGGCAGCGTTCATTCTAATCATGCTGTTTGTGCAGCACGAACTGAGTTTTGACAGATACCATGGAAATGCAGACAGAATCTACAGGGTGATAGAAGAAAATCCAGGGCAGGCCTCCCCTATTTCAGCGGAAATTCCTAGCCCTATGGCTCCTGTGCTGATGGATGAATATCCCGAAGTTATTTCAGCCACCAGAATCTTTAAGTGGGGCCGGGATAAAAAGTTATTTTTATATAGGAAAAAACTTATCTATGAAACACTTTATTATGCTGACCCTGAGACTTTTGATGTTTTCTCAATTTCCTTCATCCAAGGTGATCCCAAAACAGCACTGAATGATCCGTTTTCTATTGTTTTATCTAAAAGACTAGCAGAGAAATATTTCAGAAATGAAAATCCCATAGGAAAGGTCCTTACATTAAAAGAAAGCAGCGATCGGCATGCCGGAGCGGGAAACAATTATCAAATTTCCGGGATTTTTGAAAACATGCCTCAAAATTCTCATTTTATCATGGATATGATAGTTCCGTTTAAGAACTTAATCCTGTCTCATAATACAAGAATGACATGGGAGAAAGGGAATAATCCGCATACTTATATCCTTCTGGATAAGAGAGCAGATCCTAAAGATTTGGAAAAGAAATTTCACTCTCTTCTGAAAAAATACAAATATCAAAATACTGAAGCTGCAGGTGATCCCAAGGAGAAATACTCTTTACAGCCATTGACATCCATCCATCTGGATACTCATGTCAGTTCTGATATTACCTCTAATTATGATGTCAAGTATATCTATCTTTATTCCTCAATCGCCTTCCTTATCCTTATTGTTGGGTGCATCAATTACATAAATTTGACAACAGCTCGTTCAATGAAACGAGGCAAAGAAGTGGGAATTCGAAAAATTGTGGGAGCAAAAAGAGGGCAGTTGGTGAGGCAGTTTTTAAGCGAATCATTCATTCTCATTTTCATTGCTCTGACTGTGTCTAGTATTTTGGTACGAGTGCTTCTACCGCATTTCAACAGCATGACAGGAAAATCGCTCAGTTTCAATCCTATAAATAATCTACAGTTATTATTGGGATTTATATTTATCATATTTTTTGTGGGATTCTCTTCCGGGTGTTATCCTGCTTTTTATATTTCCTCTATCAAGCCTATTTCCATTTTAAGCGGTAAATTTGTTAAAAGCGCAAAGGGATTCGGATTAAGAAATTTCTTAGTCGTAGCTCAGTTTTCGATTACATCGATTCTGATAATCAGCACTCTCGTGGTCAACAAGCAGCTCAATTTTATTCAAAATAAAGATATGGGTTATAACAGGGAACAAATCATTGTGTCTAACATCGAAAAAAACATGGAATTGCGAAACAATATCGATGCCGCAAAAACAGAGTTGATAAAAAACCCGAATATTCTCTCCGTCTGTTGTTCAAGCCGGCTGCCAAATGATATTGGGTGGAAACCAAGAGGCCTCCCTGCAAAAAAACAAGGTGAGTTCGTTCCAACCTATACAGGAATTGTGGATTATGATTTTCTCGATGTATATGGAATAGAAATTGTCGATGGCAGAAACTTTTCGAGGGATTTTCCGTCTGATTCGGAAAGAGCCGTTCTTATAAATGAAATGGCGGCAAAAGCATGCAGATGGGATTCACCCATAGGGAAAGAATTCGAAATAATAGACTGGGATGGCCGCACAGTAAAAATTATCGGTATCATAAAAAATTTTCATTCCCATTCACTGCATCAACCGAAAAGTCCTTTGCTTCTTGGCCTCAGTTCTTCATGGAAAGCCCATCTTTCCATAAAAACAAACACGGCAAATATTCAGGAGACCATCGATTACATAGAAAAAACCCTGAAGGAATTTGCTCCGAATTATCCCTATGAATTTCAATTTCTTGATGAAATATTCGGAAGAGCCTATCAAACTGAGCAAGAAATGGGAAAAATTATCAGTACTTTTGCTTTTTTATCTATTTTTATCGGATGTTTGGGACTTTTCGGTCTTGCATCATTCGCCACTGAACAGAGAACCAAAGAAATAGGAATAAGAAAAGTATTGGGAGCATCTGTCGAAAGCATAATGTCCCTATTTTTAAAAAATATGACAAAATGGGTGCTCGTAGCTAATTTCATCACATGGCCTCTATCCTATTTTCTCATGCATAAGTGGCTGCAGAATTATGCTTATCGCATATCTGTCTATTGGTGGTTCTTTATTCTGGCCGGTGCATTGACATGCGGGATTGCCGTCTTAACAATTAGCTATAAAGTCATCCGAGCCGCCACAGCCAATCCGGTCGATTCCCTGCGGTATGAGTGAAAAATAACTACTCAAGAAATCCCCCTTCATAAAATTATTTTAAAAATATAGCAACCTTTCTGCTTGACATCACGTCTAATATACTGTAAAGCAGTATATCGATAGGAATGTGACATGAAAGATCTGACAAAAATCGAGGAGATCCTTCTCCTTTCCATCTGGGAGCTGAAGGATAAAGCCTACGGATTTAAAATTCGGCATCATGTATCAAACATTATCGGCAAGGATTTTACCTACGGTAATCTGTACAGTGCCCTTGACCGGCTCACCCGGAAAAAGTATGTCTCCAAACGGCCCGGAGAATCCACGTCTCAACGAAGGGGAAAAACACGCATGTACTACACCCTCTCTTCCGCCGGGATCGAGGCCTTAAAATCGGCTTGCGTCCTGAACCAAAAGCTCTGGGCTGGTCTCAAACCCTGTTCTTTTGAAACACAAAGCAAATGAAACCGTCTCGATCGAAATTCCCAAAATTCGGAGACTGGCTTCTCAGGCTTTTCGCCAGATATGATGTCAATCCTCATCTGCGCGGGGATTTTGATGAAGAGTTCAGCTTCATTTATGAAACCAAAGGATATGGTCGGGCTTGGTTCTGGTACTGGACTCATCTTCTGCGGTCGCTGCCTGTTTTTATAAAAGATATTCTCTACTGGAGGTTTGTCATGTATAAAAATTATCTGAAAACCGCCCTAAGAAGTCTTAAAAGGCACAAAGTTTTTTCGTTCATTAACATTATCGGATTATCAGTAGGGCTTGCCTGCTGCATTCTCATCCTTCAGTACATCAAGCATGAATTCAGCTTCGACAAGTTCCATGAGAACTCCGGGTACATTTATCGGATTCTCCAGCATCAGAAGGGAAATATTTACCAAGGAACGGATATATTCAAC
>Ga0307421_1000416_pt1 | contig 27371 bp, 22 predicted proteins | sample SalMarWE160270MG_FD_202163 | JGI IMG/M metagenome (GOLD analysis project Ga0307421, IMG submission 202163) | Salt marsh sediment microbial communities from the Plum Island Ecosystem LTER, Massachusetts, United States - WE1602-70 | ecosystem: Environmental > Aquatic > Marine > Intertidal zone >... | reverse complement strand
AAGGCGATGTGGTAGATGAGGGCGACGATGATGGCGGAGAAGAGCACCAGAGCCATCAGGGGTATGGACACAAACCCGAAATCCCACACGCAGGCGCCGGTGCACGGGCTGAGGACCGAGCAGGAGGTGGCATCAAGATTCGGGTAGTGCTGGATCAGGTAGTGGTACCCGGACACCAAGGCCCCGGTGCCGGCCAGGGGCAGCGCGTACCTGGCGACCTTCTGGTCCCTGGTGAACGCGGCCACTTCCAGGATCACGGCCAGCGGGTACATGGCGATTCGCTGGAACCAGCACAGTTTGCACGGTTCGAAGCCGGCAATCTCCGAGTAGTACAGGCTGCCCAACCTCCCAGCAGGGCGGCCAGCCAGGCAAGCCAGAGCGCTTGATCCCCGATTGCTTCGGCAACAGCGCGTTGCCAACCGGCCACCCTCTCGGACCCCAGCGAAGTCGCACCGAGGGCGATGGCGGCAACAACCAAAACGCCGATCATCAGGGTGCCTACTGAAGAGAAGATAGAGATTGTCTCGACGTCCACAATGGTGGCTCCGTCCCGGGACATGACCTCGAGAAGCCGCTGGGGACGCCCGATTACCGCGTCGGAAGGTGACGAATGGCCGTGATCATGAACGGACGGCTCTCACCCGTGCCGGGGTGGTACGCGGATCGGCACGGCCATCGGGTGTTTCTGCGGAAGGGCGAACCGGCTTCCATCTTGTCCCGCTCTGGGCCCGGTGCCCGCCGTGTGGAGGCTGGTGCGCTCTCTTGCTCCGCTCCCACGGCGGTAACGCGGCACGGCTTCTCCCCACGTGATCAGCGCCGGGTACCATCGTGCCCGAGCCAGCATCCAGAGCCGGGATTTGAGCCCGGCCTGTGGTCAGCGAGGAGGCGGCATGATCGTGCGTTGCGGCCGGTGCCGTTCACAGTTTGATGCTCCGGATCAGGGGCGGTTCGCCTGCCCGGTTTGTGGCACCCCAAACGAGGTACGGCGCTCGGAGGATCAGGGGCTGGCCACACCGCCGGCTCCGCCACCCGAACCCGCACAGCCATCGCCACGGGTCTCCTGCCCGAGCTGCGAATTCAGCTTCATCGTCGGCGACGTGCCAATGGCGCTATGTCCCAACTGTGGCGCCGAGGTTGAGATCGGCGGTGGGGAATCCTGATGGGGCGGCGCCGATGGCAGAAGGAGTACGAGCAGGCACACAAGCGGCGTGATGAGTTCCTGAGCCTCTCGTTCGAGGGGGTGCCGCCCCTGGGGCTTCCCGAGGAAGGGGATCCACCCGAGAAGATCGGCTATCCCGGAGCCTTCCCGTTCACGCGCGGCGTTCACGCCAGCGGCTACCGGGGCAGGCCGTGGACCATACGCCAATTCGCCGGGTTCGCCGGAGTCGACGAAACCAACCAGCGCTTCCGCCACTTGCTCGAGGAGGGCCAGCACGGCCTGTCGGTGGCCTTCGACATGCCGACGCTCATGGGCCTCGATTCGGACGACGAAATGGCCGGGGGCGAGGTGGGCAATTGCGGGGTGGCCGTCGACAGCGCCGACGACATGGTGAAGCTCTTTGCCGGCATTCCCCTGGATGAAGTGTCGGTCTCGATGACGATCAACGGGCCGGCGCAGGTGCTCTTCGCTTTCCTGCTTGTGGCCGCGGAGGAACAGGGGGTCTCTTGGGAGGACCTGCGAGGCACGCTGCAAAACGACATCTTCAAGGAGTACATCGCTCAGAAGGAGTGGCTGTTCCCGCCGGAGCCCCACGTCAGGCTCATCACCGACATGATGAGGTTTTGCATCGAGAAGGTGCCGCAGTGGAACACCATTTCGATCAGCGGATACCATATACGGGAGGCAGGGGCGACGGCGATCCAGGAGGCTGCCTTCACCCTCGCCGACGGCTTTGCCTACGTCGAGGCGGGAGTGCACGCCGGCCTCGACGTTGATGCCTTTGCCCCGAGGCTGTCCTTCTTCTTCGACTCCCACATCGATTTTTTCGAGGAGATCGCCAAGTTCCGGGCGGTCCGCCGCATCTGGGCACGATGGATGCGTGACCGCTACGGCGCCGCCGATGAACGTTCGCTGAAGCTGCGCTTCCATACGCAGACCGCCGGGGTGTCGCTGACCGCACAGCAACCCGAAAACAACGTGGTCCGCACTACGGTCGAGGCACTGGCCGCCGTGCTCGGCGGCACCCAGAGCCTGCACGCAAACGCCCTCGACGAGGTATATGCCCTGCCCACGCAGCGAGCCGCCGAGATCGCCCTTCGCACCCAGCAGGTGCTTGCCGAGGAAACCGGCGTCGCCGATACCATCGACCCTCTCGGGGGCTCGTGGTTTGTCGAGGAGATGACCGATCGTATGGAGGACGCCATCTCCAAGCTGCTCGACGAGGTCGATCGTATGGGTGGGGGTTCTATGCTCGATGGGGTGCTGAAGGGCATCGAAGAAGGCTGGTTCCAGTTGGCCCTGGCCGACTCGGCCTACCGTTTCGAGAAGGCGGTGGGCTCGGGAGAGCGGGTGGTTGTCGGGGTCAATCGCTACACCAGAGACGACGACCACGACCTCGACATCCTGCGCATCTCCGCCGAATTCGAGCAGGAGCAGTGCCGGCGCCTCGACTCGGTGCGGTCCACCCGCGACGCCGGCTCCGTGGAGGAAGCGCTCACTCTGGTCACCGAGGCGGCGCGGGGGACGGGGAATCTGATGGAACCGATTGTGGCCGCCGCCCGAGCCCGGGCCACCGAAGGGGAGATCGTCAGGACGCTCAGCGCCGTGTTCGGGGGATACCGTGAGCCGCCCCGGGTGTGAACGCGTGCGACGCGCCGCGGCCCAGTCGCTGCTGAGCTGGCTGCTGACGTTTGCGCCGGCTCTCTTGCCGGCCTGGCGGTACGAACCGCGGGTGATGGTGGCTGCTGTGCTCCCGATCGGAGAGCCCACGCCGTGTTTGGCCGCCCGGGCCGCGGCGCTTCGCCGATAATGTCGGTCCGGAGGTGCATTTGTTGCAGCTGATCCGAGTGCTGAAGCCTGTCTGTGGTCTGCTGGTGCTTCTGCTGCTGCTTGTTTCCTGCGGCGGGGAGACCGGCGAGGGATCGGGCCGGGTGCCCGACCCCGTGCCCGATGAGTTTCCCATCTATTCCCCAGCCGAGATTGGGGACTCCTACGTGGACCACGAGGCGAATCGGACTCGGTTCGAGATGCAGATCGACGACGATGCAGAGTCGGTTGTTCGCTTCTACACGGTCGAGCTTGTCAATGTGGGGTATTTGGTGCCGCGTATCGAGGAAGTCACACCGGGGAGCTGGGTGATCGATTTTCGCGCCGGGGAGCTTCTCGGGTCCATTGAGATTCAGGACGGCGATGGGGGCTCCTCCATCGCCGTCGTCGAGGTGAATCGCTCCTGAGTCTTGCGCCGCTAGGGTCGATGGTGGAGGAAGGGAGTGCCGTGCCTCGTCTACCACGGTTCCCAGATCATCGCTACATCGGGCTGCGTGACGAGATGCAGGTTTATGACTGTGACGACGAAGTGCAGTTCCGGATGGTCCGGGAGCGGATCGACCAAGACGATCTTCTCGGCCGCCTTCGGGTCGCCTCCTTTGGCCCCGACACGGTGGCCGAAGCGCAAAACCGGGGCTTCCGGCAGCGGTGACGCGGTTCATCGACGTCCATGTGCACCCTCCTCTCGAGGAGTTCTACCGGGGAGCCTTCGCTCCCTTCCTGGCAGGACTCACCGACTACCTGGGCCGGGAGTTGCCGACACTGACGGTCGAAGAGCTGGCCGATGAGTACCGGTCCCGCCAGGGCATGGCCGTGCTGTGGGCCTGGGACGCAGAGGCGGCCACCGGGCAGATCGCCTTCAGCAACGCTCGCGTCGCCGAGATCGTCGCCGCCCACTCCGATGTATTCATCGGCGTCGGATCGGTTGACCCGCACCGGGGCGCTGCCGCGGTGGCCGGGGTGCACGATGCCCGCCGTCTCGGCCTGAAGGGCATTGCCTTCCACCCGCCTGCTCAGCGCTTCTCGCCCTCCGACCGGCAGGCCTATCCCATCTGGGAGGTGGCCGAAGAGGAACAGCTACCCGTATTCTTCCATACCGGCTTCACCGCGCTTGGTGCCGGGACACCGGGTGGATCGGGGATCCGGCTGGCGGGTTCCAATCCCATCACGGTCGATGGGCTGGCCACGGACTTCCCCGGTCTGAGGATCGTGCTGACCCATCCGGGCCTGCCCTGGCTTGATGAAGCGGTGGCGCTGGTCCGGCACAAAGCCAACGTTCACATGGAGCTATCCGGGTGGTCGCCGCAGAATCTGCCGTTGGTGCTGGCCGAGGCCCTTGACGGCCCGACCATCAAGAGGTTTCTGCTCGGAAGCGATTTCCCGACATACCCCCTGGAAGGCGCCGTTGAGGCCTGGGAGAAATCGAAGCTGCCGCAAGAGGCCCGCCGTCGCATCCTGCTGGACAACGCCGCCGAGCTTCTCGGCATTGAGGTCTGAGCGCGCCCCAATGAGCCTGGGGCCGGTCACAGGCCCGCAGCGGCCCATCCGGGGCGGATCAAGGGCTCCAGGGGCGGCGGGAGGTGCTGCGCTAACCTCACCGCGGTAGCGCCGATCTGGGAGTTCTCTTGTACGATCTGGCGATAATCGGCGGGGGGCCCGGCGGATACGCGGCGGCGTTGTATGCCGGCAACTTCGGCCTCTCGGTGGCACTGGTCGAGGAGGATCTCATCGGTGGGACCTGTCTTCACCGCGGGTGTACTCCGGCAAAATCCTGGCTCCGCACCGCCGAGGTGTTCACCGAGGTGGCCCGCAGCGGTGAGTTCGGCGTCCTCTCGTCCGAACCCGTGGTGGATTGGGGGAATGCGCTCGAACGCAAGAAGCGTGTGGTCGGTCAGCTTCACCGTGGTCTCAGTGGGCTGCTGAGGAATCGTAAGGTCGATGTTTTCGCCGGCCGGGGCAGATTGCGTGTGCCCAATACGGTTCGGGTGACGAGCATCGACGGCTCCGCGGACCGGATCGAGGCCAAGAAGATCATCCTCGCCACCGGCTCGGCCCCGCGCAGCATCCCCGGCTATGTCTTCGACGGCGAGCGGATCGTCTCGTCCGATCATGCCTTGGATTGGAGGTCCCAGCCGGAGCGGGTGGCCATTGTGGGGGCCGGTGCCATCGGCTGTGAGTTCGCCTCTTTCCTCTCAGATCTGGGAACGAGCGTTCACCTGTTTGAGATGCTCGATCAGATCCTTCCCGGGGTCGAGCCTGCGGCGGTGAGTGTGCTGCGCCGTGAACTGTCGGGCCGGGGGGCCCAGATCCACACCGGGATCGGCGTGGGCCTGCCTACCTTCACCGATGACGGCGTCGTTGTTCCCTACGGCGATGAATCCGAAGTTGTCGACGTTGTGCTCGTGGCGGTGGGGCGGGCCCCGGTGACTGATGACATCGGGATAGAGGGCACCGAGGTGCAGGTGGAGCGTGGCTTTGTCAAGGTCGATCCCGTCACCATGGAGACGGCCGTGCCCGGGGTCTACGCCGTCGGCGACATCGTGGCTGATTCTCCGCAACTGGCCCACGCCGGCTTTGCCGAAGCGATCGCCGCGGTGACCCACATCGCCACCGGCTCACCGGCGCCGGTCAACTACCGGGCCGTACCGGTGATCGTCTACACCCGGCCCGAGGTGGCTGCGGTCGGTCTCACCGAGGCTCAAGCCCGCCAGGCCGGGTATGAGGTCGAGACCTATACCCATGGATTCCAGGGTGTGGCCCGGGCACTCATCCACGGAGACACGGCAGGTACGGTCAAGCTGGTTACCCAGACGGATGGACCGGTGCTGGGAGCCACGGTGGCCGGTCCGCAGGCCGGCGAGCTAATTCACGAGCTCATGTTCGCGGTGGGTTGGGAAGCACTGCCGGCGGAGGCGGCGTCGTTTATCCACGCTCATCCCACGCTGGCGGAGGCGATAGGAGAGACGCTACTGACTGCCTCGGGACGCAGTCTCCATTGACGAGAGGGGCACATTGATCGAGGCCAAAGGGCACGCCGCAGAGTTGAGTGAAGCCCAGCTGCTGGCCCTGTACCGGGCCATGGTCCTTGGCCGTGTGCTCGAGGAGAGTCTCCTTCTGATGCACGAGGAGGGGAAGCTGCGCGGGAGGTTCTACCCGGCGATAGGCCAGGAAGCTGCCCAGGTGGGGCTTGCGTTCGCCCTCGAGCCCGGTGACGTCTACGGAGGCACCCATCGCGACCTCATGTCGCTGCTGGTGCGGGGGCTCACTCTCGAAGAGGCTCTGCTCAGCATGTTTGGCAAGGCGGCGGGGCCGGCCGAGGGTCGAGACGGCGGAGTGTGCGTCGGCGTTCCGGAGAAGGGAGCCCTGATGGTGGCGGCGGCGCTTCCCGATGCCTATCCGGTGGCGGTCGGCTGGGCCCTGGCCTTTGCGCAGCGTGCCGAGGACAAGGTGGCGATGGCCAATTGTGGTGAGGGGGCAACGGCGGCGGGGACCTGGCACGAAGCCGTCAACTTTGCTGCGGTCAAGCAACTGCCGGTGGTATTCACCGTGCAGAACAACCAGTTTGCCTACTCGACCCCCAATGAGGGCGAATTCCGGCTCGGAAACATCGCCGACCGGGCTGGCGGCTATGGGATCCCGGGTGTGGTCGTCGACGGCAACGATGCTCTGGACTGCTACGCCACGGCTCGGCAGGCGGTGGAGCGAGCCCGTTCGGGAGCCGGCCCCACTCTTATCGAGGCGGTCACGTTCCGCCAGCGCGGCCACCATGCCGGTGACCCGGCCGATTACGTCGACAACAAGGAGAGGGAGTCCTGGCTGGCCCGGGATCCGATCGGCCGGATGGAGGAGTTCTTGAGGAGTCGCGGCATGCTCGACGACACGGCCCGGGCCGATATCGGTGAATCCACCGCCGCGGACATAGGCAAGACGTTGCGCTGGGCCGAACAGCAGCCCGAGCCCGTTCCACACCCGGTGAGCGTTTTTGCCGTGCGCGCCGACACGCGGGCACCGCCCCCGATCGGGGGCGGGCCCCGGCTCACCTACGGCGAGGCACTGCGCCGGGCACTCGACGAGGAGATGGGGCGTGACGAACGGGTATTCATCATGGGGCAGGACGTTCGTATGGGCGGCCCTTTTGGGGTGACGAAGAATCTTGTCGACACGTACGGCGCCACCCGGGTCGTCGACGTGCCGATAGCCGAGGCGGCCATGGTCGGAGCGGCGACAGGGGCGGCGCTGGCCGGAAGGCGTCCCATCGTCGAGGTGCAGCATGCCGAGTTCCTCTTTGCGGCTCTCGGGCAGCTCATAGGCCAGGCGGGTCGCCGCTTTTTTGCCACCGGCGAGAGTGTCCCCCTTGTTGTCAGGGTCCCGGCGGGAGCCGTCCCCGGATCGGGGCCGCACCTTTCGCTGAGCCCCGAGGCGATGCTCCTGCCGCACCCGGGATTGATGGTGGTGGCGCCTTCGACCCCGGCGGCGGCGAAGGGCCTGCTCGCCGCCGCGGCGCGTGAACCCAATCCGGTGATTGTCGTGGAGCCGGTGAGCCTGTACGAGACTGAAGGAACGGTGCCCGAGGAGGCCTATGAGATGGCCATCGGCGGGGCTCGCATCGCTCGTCCGGGCAGCGACGTTACCGTGGTTGCGTGGGGTGGCGCGGTACCGTTTTGCCTTGAAGCGGCGGAAGAGGCGTCCGGCCGGGATGTCTCGGTGGAGGTGATCGATCTGTTGACTCTGGCGCCCATCGACTGGGGGACTGTTGCGGCGTCGGTGAAGAAGACGGCGCGCCTCGCCGTCGTTGACGAAACTGCACCTTTTGCCGGCCTCGGGGCCGAGGTGGTGGCCCGCGTTGCCGACGAGTCCTTCTGGGATCTCGATGCTCCGCTGGTCAGGGTTGTTCCACCCTTCACCCCGGTTCCCTATGCACCCAAACTCGAGCAGGCGTATCAGCCAAGGGCCGCCGGCGTCCTCAAGGCCGTTCTGTCGCTCGCGAGTACTTAGGAGGCGCCCGATGTCGGTCACGGTCAGCATGCCCCAGCTGGGGGAGACGGTCACGGAGGGGACCATCTTGCGCTGGGCGAAGCAGCCGGGAGACACGGTCGCTGTAGATGAGGTTCTTTTTGAGGTCTCGACGGACAAAGTCGACACCGAAGTTCCCTCGCCGGTGGCCGGGGTCATCCTCGAGATCCTCGTGCCGGAGGGGCAAACCGTCGTTGTGGGGACGCCACTTGCCGTAATTGGCGCAGCCGGCGAAGCTGCGGCCGTTCCCACGGCACCCGCGGAGGTTCCGGCGCCGGTCGCGGAACCACCGGCGGTCGGACCTGCTCCGATCTTCACTACCGCTCCCGACCCCTCTACTCCGATTCCGGAGCCATTCGCAGAGGTCCCTGAGCCCGGGGTGCCGGCACCTGCGCCCGAGCCTCATACCGTGCCAGCTGCACCTGTACCCGAGCCTCCTCCCGCGCCGGCCGCACCGGTGGGGGAGCCGCTCGAGATCAGCGTCGAGGTCGAACCGGCAGCGGCAGCCGAGCCGAGGCCGGCCGTTCCAGTCGATGCCGGGTTCTTGTCGCCGGTGGTGCGGAAGCTCGCCTCCGAGCACGATATCGACCTGAGCAGGATTGAGGGAACGGGCCGAAACGGCCGCATCACCCGCAAGGACGTGCAGACGTTCATCGACGCCAAGGCCCGTGGCGGAGAGCCGATGGTGCCCGAGCCCTTCACCGCGGTGCCGGAGCCGCGGCCGGCGGCCGCACCCGCCAAGGTTCCGGCGGCGCCGGGGCCGGCCGTGCCTCACCCGCCGGGCCCGGAGAAGATCGAGGTGCCTGCCGAGCTGATAGAGGCCGTCGCCGAGGTCGAAGAGCCGGCCCCGAAGCCCGGGCTGGTTCTAGAGCCCATCGAGATCCCGCCCGAATTGCCCGGACCCGCTGAGGAACCGGAGGTGGAACCGGAAGCACCTGCGGAACCGGAAGCGCCTGTGGAGCCGATGGCGCCTGTGGAGCCGATGGCGCCTGTGGAACCGGAAGCACCTGTGGAACCGGTGGCACCCGTGGAACCTCCAGCGCCACAACGGCGCGCCGGCCTGGGCAAAGGGCTTAGCGCTCTTATTCCCACCGAGGTGCCGATGCCTCCCCGGCCCCACCCGGTGCCACCGGTGGAGATCCCGCCGGGGATACCGCTACGGCCCGGGGACAGCGTGAAAGATCCGACTCGGCTGCGGATGCGAATCGCCGAGCACATGATCAGGAACCGCCGCACCGCGGCACACGTTTGGACCTCCGTGGAGGTGGACTTCGAGGCGGTGGAACAGGTGCGCAAGCGCCACGGTGCGGAGTTCAAGGCCCGGGAGGGCTTCTCTCTCACCTATGTGCCCTTCATAGCCAGGGCCACCATCGATGCACTCGGCGTGTTCCCGGTGGTGAATTCGTCTTTCTACCTCGAGGAGCGCAAGATCGTCGAGCACGGTCGGGTGAACCTGGGCATCGCCGTCGACCTCACCCAGGAAGGACTCGTGGTGATGAACATCCCGGGGGCCGACGACATGCGCATGCGGGAACTGGCCCGGCGCGTTCGAGCCGTGGCCGAAAAGGCCCGTTCGGGTGATCTCACCCCTGATGATGTGTCCGGCAGCACGTTCACCATCACCAACCCGGGTCCGTTCGGCACATTCATGTCGGCGCCCATCATCAACGTTCCCGAGGTGGCGATCCTGTCCACCGACACGGTGACCAAACGCCCGGTGGCGGTGGTCGACGGCACCGGTAACTCCGCCATCGCAGTGCACCATGTGGGCTATCTGGGGCTGACCTGGGATCACCGGGCCTTTGACGGATCAACGGCGGCACTGTTTGTGCGCCGCATCAAGGAGAATCTCGAGACCTGGGATTGGGAGCACGAGCTGGCATGAGCCGCCTGCGGGCGCGCTGGCTGGGCCGGCTGCCCTACGAAGAGGCATGGGATCTGCAGCGAGCCCTACACCAGGGGAGGGTGGAGGAGCGGGCCGACGACTATCTGCTGCTGCTCGAGCACCCTCCCACCTACACGCTCGGCCGTAATGCCGACGGCAGGAATCTCCTCGTGGCGCCGGAGGCTCTCAACGCCATAGGTGCCGAGCTCCACGACGTCGATCGGGGCGGTGACATCACCTATCACGGGCCCGGCCAGTTGGTCGGGTACCCGATTCGCCACCTCGGTTTCCGCCCCGACGTTGTTGCCTACGTCCGCTCTCTGGAGCGGGCCATGATCTCCGCCCTCTCCGATCTTGGGGTCGAGGCCTGGGCCGAGGAGGGCCTCACCGGGGTGTGGACGGCGCGGGGCAAGGTTGCGGCCATCGGTGTCCGGGTTTCCCGCAAGGTGACCATGCACGGCTTTGCCCTCAATGTCGCCACCGATCTCGGCTACTACCGGCACATCGTGCCCTGCGGCATCGTGAACCGCCCAGTTACGTCGGTTACCCAGGTATTAGGCCGGCCCGTTGCCCTTCGGGAGATGATCGAGGTGATGGTGCCGCGTTTTGCCGAGGAGTTCGGCTACGACGAAGTGGAGACCCAGCTGGGGGCGTATTCCCGGGGGGCCGGCCCGGCCGAGTACGAAGTCGACCGGCTCGTCGCCGCGGGCGCCTTCTCGCCCGGGGGGCGCCGCAGCATCCCCGTCACCATCAGGGGACGCCTGCCCGGTGAACCGGAGCGACCCGAGTGGATGAGGGTGAAGGCTGATCTTGGTGCCGCCTATCGCGAGGTGAAGAGTCTCTTGCGGGGCCACGACCTCCACACCGTGTGTGAGGAGGCGGGGTGCCCGAACATCTTCGAGTGCTGGTCCTCCGGCACCGCCACCTTCATGCTGCTGGGCGATGTATGCACCAGGGCCTGCAGCTTCTGCAATGTGACCACCGGACGGCCCGGCCACGTGGACTGGGAGGAGCCGAAACGGGTCGCCGAAGCGGTCGAGGAGATGAGCCTGGCTCATGCCGTGCTCACTTCGGTGAATCGTGACGACCTCGACGATGGGGGCGCCGGCGTGTTTGCCGAGACGACACGCCGCATCAGGGAACGTATGCCGACCTGCTCCGTCGAGGTTCTCATACCCGATCTCAAAGGCAATCGGGCCGCGCTCGAAAAGGTGATGGCAACAAGGCCCGAGGTGCTGAACCACAACACGGAGACCGTGCTCCGCCTGCAGCGGGATGTCCGCACCGCGGCCAGCTACGGCCGATCGCTGGCGCTACTGGCCCGGGCCCGGCAGCTCAACCCCGACGGCAGGGTGAAATCGGGGCTCATCGTCGGTATGGGGGAGACCCGGGAGGAGGTGCTCGGCACGCTTGCCGATCTGAGGGCGGTCGGGGTCGACATCGTCACCATCGGGCAGTATCTGCGTCCCACGGCGCGGCATCGTGCGATCGATCGATACGTGGCTCCCGACGAATTTGCCGAGTACAAGGTTTTTGGGGAGCGGCTGGGAATCCCCTATGTGGAGTCGGGGCCGCTGGTGAGATCGTCCTACCACGCCAAGGAGGCGCGAGAGGCGGCGGGGAGGTAGACCGGGCGGCGTGTCGCGCTACATCGTCGGCCTGCGCCGCGGCACGGTATAGCCTGGTGGGCAAGCGGAACGATCAGAGAGACGGCGACCAAAGGGACGAGGTATGACCACCGAGCAGCTTGCGGTCAACACCATCAAGGCACTGACGATGGATGCCGTGCAGCGGGCCAATTCGGGCCATCCGGGTATGCCGATGGGCATGGCCGATGTAGGAGTCGTGTTGTGGACCAAGTTCCTTCGGGTGGACCCCACCGATCCCACTTGGCCCAATCGTGATCGTTTTGTGCTGTCGAACGGCCACGGATCGATGCTGCTCTACTCGCTGCTGCACCTGGCCGGATTTGGCCTGACTATGGACGATCTGCGCCGCTTCAGGCAGTGGGGGTCGCCGACGCCGGGGCATCCGGAGCGCCTGCCCGAACTGGGAATCGAGATGACGACGGGACCGCTGGGTCAGGGTTTCGGCACCGCGGTGGGCATGGCCATCGCCGAAGCACACCTGCGGGCGGTGTTCGGGTCGGATCTTGTCAGCCACCACACGTATGCCTTTGTGAGCGATGGTGATCTGATGGAGGGCATCGCCTCGGAGGCGGCTTCCCTGGCCGGTCATCTCGGTCTGGGCCGTATCGTTTACGTCTACGACGACAACAACATCTCCATCGAGGGGCCCACCGATATCGCGTTCACCGAGGACGTGCTCGCACGGGTTGCCGCCATGGGTTGGCACACCGTCGATGTGGACGGGCACGACCGCGGTGCGTTGGAGGAGGCCATCATCGAGGCGAGAGCGGTGGCGGATCGCCCGTCTCTGATCGCGGCGCACACCCATATCGCCCATGGGGCGCCGAACCTGCAGGACACCGCCCAATCGCACGGCAGTCCACTGGGTGATGACGAGATTGCTCTCGCCAAGGAGGCGATGGGGTGGCCGGTGGACTCCAGTTTTGAGGTCGCCGACGAGGTGTATGCCCTGTTTGCCGAAGCCATGGCCCGGGGCACTGAGGCTCGTCATGCCTGGGAGCGGCGGCGGGACGATGTTTTCGTCGCCGACACTGATGTCGCCGCAAAGTGGACGTCTTATTGGATTCCGGATCCGATCGTGGTGGGCTCACTCGGCTACGAGGTCGGGGCATCCGTGGCAACGCGCCAGGCGTCGGGCAAGGCGCTCAACGCCATCGCCGAGAATGCTCCCTACCTGCTCGGCGGCTCGGCAGACCTGGCGCCGTCGACGAACACGCTGCTCGACGGGGCGGGTGATCTGCAGGCCGGCTCACCTGAGGGCCGCAACCTCCATTTTGGAGTCCGTGAGCATGCCATGGCTGCCGCGGTGAACGGCATGGTCGCCCACGGCGGGCTGCGGGCCTACGGGGCCACCTTTTTGGTGTTCAGCGACTACATGCGCCCGGCGGTTCGGCTTGCCGCGCTCATGGAGGTGCCAAGCATCTTCGTGTGGACTCACGACTCCATCTTCCTCGGAGAGGACGGGCCCACCCATCAGCCGATCGAGCATCTCGCCAGCCTGAGGGCGATCCCCAACCTCTGGGTGGTGCGCCCCGCCGATGCCGGGGAGACGGCGGAAGCGTGGGAGCTGGCGCTGCGCCGCACCGAGGGGCCCACGGCCCTTGTGCTCAGCCGGCAGGGCCTGCCGGTGCTGGATCGAAGCGGCAAGGAGGGCCTTGTGCATCGAGGCGGCTACGTGTTGCGCGACGGCAAGGATGCCGTGGTCGTCGCCACGGGCTCGGAGGTTACGGTGGCGCTGGAGGCGGCCGAGATTTTGGCCCGCGACGGCCGTTCGGTGCGAGTAGTCAGCCTGCCCTGCTGGGAGGCTTTCCAGGCCCAGGATGAGGAGTACCGCAGCGGAGTGCTGGGCATCGGCCTGCCCGCCGCTTCTCTCGAGGCGGGCTCAACTCTGGGATGGGAGCGGTTTGTCGGGACCGGGGGCCTCACCCTTGGCATCGACCGATTCGGCGCTTCGGCCCCGCTGAAGCGACTCGCCGAAGAATGGGGTTTCACCGCGGAGCTGGTCGCCGAGCGAATCGAGTCCTGGCTCGAGGGCCAGAGCGCAACTTGACTCGAGCATTAGTCCCGCTTGGGCTCAATGAACCCTTCGTGCTCCAGTTGGAGGATGATCTGGTTTGCCGCCTCGTCCGGGCTGATGTCGGTGGTGTCAATGACCAGATCGGCATCGTCGGGATCCTCGTAGGGGTCGGAGATGCCGGTGAACTCCTTGAGGAGGCCGGCGCGCGCCTTGGCATACAGCCCCTTACGGTCACGCTGCTCGCAGACCTCCAGCGGGGTGGAGATGTGGATGAGGGCAAACCCGCCCAAAGGCCCGATCATGCCGCGCACCGCTTTGCGCACCTCGTCGTAGGGGGCGATGGGAGCGCAGATGGCGATCCCGCCGTTTTTGGTGATCTCGGACGCGACAAAACCGATACGTTTGATGTTCAGGTCGCGATGCTCCTTGGAGAAACCCAGCTCCGATGAGAGATTCTTGCGCACCAGATCACCGTCGAGAAGGGTGACCGGGCGGCCGCCCATCTCCAGGAGTTTGACCTGGAGCACGTTGGCCACCGTCGATTTGCCCGATCCGGAGAGGCCGGTGAAGAACACGGTGAATCCCTGCCGGCTGCGCGGCGGATGGGTGCGGCGCAGCTCCTCGGCCACCCGCGAGAAGGTGAACCACTCGGGGATATCTCTGCCGTCGGCAAGGCGCTCCCGCAGCTCGGTTCCCGAGATGCTGAGCGTCTTTTCGCCCTCTGTGATCTCGTCGACGGGAACGTAGCGATCGTCGTCGGGCAGGTACACGACCATCTTGAAGGGCACCATGGCGACCCCGAGCTCCTTTTCGTGCTCGGCGAGCAGCTCCTGAGCGTCGTAGGGCCCGTAGAAGGGTTTGCCCGAGGAGTCGCTTCCGGGGCCGGCGTGATCGCGGCCCACAATCAGGTGGGTGCAGCCGTGGTTCTTGCGGATGATGGCGTGCCAGATGGCCTCGCGCGGTCCGGCGAGCCGCATGGCCAAAGGCAGGAGGGCCAGCTCGGCGGTGTTGCGCGGGTAGCGGTCCATGATCGCCTGGTAGGCGCGCACCCGGGTGTAGTGGTCGACATCACCGGGTTTGGTCATGCCGACGACGGGATTCACCAAGAGGTTGGCTTCCACCTCCTTGGCGGCCCGCACCGTCAATTCGAGGTGAGCCCGGTGCATGGGATTGCGCGTCTGGAAAGCGACCACACGACGCCAGCCGCGTTTGGCAAAACGGCTCCTGAGCTCGGCCGGCGTCATTCGCAGCGTCTTGAAGTCGTAGTGGGAGGGGAGCTGGAGGCCTTCGAGGCGTCCACCGATGTACCAGGGCGCTGTGTTCTCCAGAAGGTGGGCCACTCCGGGGTGTTCGTGGTTGGTGGTCCCGAACACCTTCTTCGCCTCGGCCTGGTGATCGGCCTGCCAGATGCTCTCGACGTGCAGGGCGGCGAGCATCACTCCCTCCGTGTCACGCAGGGCGATTTTGGCACCGGGCTCGAGGGTCTGGGCCAGCTCCTCGCCGATGTCGAGAGTGATGGGGATGGGCCACAAGGTGCCGCCGGTTAGGCGCATGCCCGACACGACGCCGTCGTAGTCGTCCTGGTTCATGAACCCGGTCAGCGGCGAGAAGCCGCCGTTGAGCAGCAGCTCGAGGTCGCAGAGATGGCGCGGTGCAAGATCGATCGACGGCCAGTCACGAGACTCCATCTTGATCTGCTGAGCGCGTTGCTCATCGACGACAAGGTCGACGAGGGTTCCTCCATGCGGGGGAATGAGGTTCTGGGGCACGTTCGATCCTTCTTCGCGTACGTTGTGGTCGCGGCCGAGCCGGACGGACGGGGCGGCGGGGACCGCATCAATTCTACCGAGTCCCCGCTTGGCGCCGCATCGCGGCGCCAAGCACACCTGGGGGGAACCCGCGCCTGGGGCATACAGCCGATCGCCGTACAATCGGCTGGTGCAGATCTACACCGGTAGGGGCGACGACGGCACCACCGGGCTTTTTGGCGGGGGCCGTGTAGCCAAGGACGGGACCGGCCCGGAGGCGTACGGTGCGATCGACGAGGCCGTCAGCGCGCTCGGGGTGGCGCGCGCCGCAGCCGACGGTGAGCCGGCTGTGGCCATTCTCGAGATTCAGCGCGATCTTTTTGTTGTTGCCGCCGAGTTGGCCGCGGCTCCGAGCCGGCGAGCCACGCTGGAGCCGGGCACGAGCCTGGTTACCAGGGCAATGGTCACGGGCATTGAGCAGCGGATCGATGCCGTTGTCGCTGAGGCGGGTGTGCCCTCCGAGTTTGTGTTGCCCGGCGGCACCCCGTTGGCTGCCGCTCTTGATGCAGCCCGCACCGTGTTGCGACGCGCCGAGCGAAGGGCGGTGACGCACCTTCGTGAAGAGGGGATCAAGGACAGCGAGGTGGTGCCTTTCATCAACCGCGTCGGTGATTACGTCTACGTGCTTGCTCGGCTCACCGAAGGCGAATGGATGCCGAGTCGCCACAAGGAGGATTGAGGTGATCGAGTTCGGTTCAACGAGATCTATTGAGGAAAGTGGTGCCGATGCTCTGCTGGTGCCGGTGCGCGCCGAGAGAGTCTGGGATGAAAGTGGTGACTGGGTCGCCGAGCGTCTCGGCGGAGATCTATCGGCCTTCCTCGACGCTGCCGATTTCACCGGCAAGCTGGGCCAGGTGGTCATGGTTCCCGGTGCCGGCCGCGTTCCCATCCTTTCAGTGCTGGTCGGGCTCGGGGAGGCACCGGATGCCGAGGCCGTCCGCTGCGCTGCCGGCGCCGCGGGTCGGGCCCTGCACCGGGTGCGCTCCGTGGCCACGACGCTGCACACTGCCGTGGTCGGTGGCGGCGCGGCGGCGGCACTCGGGTTGATTCTCGGCCAGTACTCCTTCGAGCGGCATCGGAGCGAGCCAAAACCCGCCACAACCGAATTGGTGCAATTCATCAGAGCCGACGACGAAGTTCTGGCCTCGGCCGAGAAGGCTCGGGTGGTGGCGGAAGCCGTAGTGCTGGCTCGAGATCTCATCAACGAGGCGCCGATCCACAAGGCGCCTGAGGTCCTGGCGCAGGCGGCGCGCGACATCGGTGAACGGACCGGAGTGAGGGTTCGGGTATATGGGGAGGACGAGATGGCGGCGGAGAGGTTCGGCTGCCTCATCGGGGTAAACGCCGGAGCCGCCAACCCGCCGCGTATGGTCGAGATGTGGTACGAGCCTGAGAATCCCAAGGCTTTTCTTGCGTTTGTGGGAAAGGGCATCGTGTTCGATTCCGGAGGGCTCTCCATCAAGCCGGCGGCCGCCATGGAGACCATGAAGACCGATATGTCGGGCGCGGCGGCCGTTTTTGGGGCCGTGCAGGCGATCGCCACCCTGGGTCTCCCGGTCAAGGTGCTCGGCATAACGCCGCTGACCGAGAACATGCCGGGTGGCTCGGCGCTGCGGCCCGGAGACGTGCTCCGGGCACGAAACGGCAAGACCATCGAGGTGCTCAACACCGATGCCGAGGGCAGGCTCGTGCTGGCCGACGGGCTGAGTCTGGCTGCGGAGGCGAAGCCCGATCTCATTGTGGATGTGGCGACCCTGACGGGCGCCTGCATGATTGCGCTTGGCGAGGAGATCGCCGGAATCTTCGGCACGGGCAGCGGGACGGACCGGGTGCAGCAGGCCGCCGAGGCAGCCGGTGAGCGGGTTTGGCCCTTGCCCCTTCCGGACGACTACCGCAAGAAGATCGATTCCGACGTGGCCGATATGAGGAACACGGGCAACAACCGCTACGGCGGTGCCATCAGTGCCGCTCTGCTGCTCCGGGAGTTTGTCGACGATATTCCCTGGGCGCATCTCGACATCGCCGGGCCGGCCCGGGCATCGGAAGCGAGATGCTACGAGGCCAAGGGGGGCACCGGATTCGGCGTGCGAACTCTGGTGGCGCTGGCCGAGCTGGCCGCAACACCCTGACCACGGCCCGGCAAACCGGCAGCCTCTCTCCGGCCTTTCACCAGGTGCTACTACTCTCCGTGCGTGATGGCTCGTCGAATCATTGGTATCTCTATTGCGCTCGATCTGGCGTCGCTGGCGATAGCCCAAGCCGTCGCTTCGTTGGCGGTCTTTGGCACCGTGTTTGCCTGGCACTACCGCAGCGATGTGTGGATCATGGTGGGCGGCATCACCGGCGGCGGCATCATCGGATTGTGGGTGGCCACCAGAACTCAGCGCAGCGGTGTGCCCCGGCCTTCATACGGCCGCGCTTTCTCGATGATCGCCGTGGCCACGGCGATCACCTCCATGGTGATCCTTTTTGGCCGCCCCTTCTGGTCACGCGGATACGTTGCGGTGTCTGCTCTCACCTGGCTCGGGCTGGCCCTGGCCCACCGCTGGGTCCGGCGCCGCCGGCCCTGGGCGGAGCGGATGGTCCTCGTTACCAATGAGAAGACGCTTGTGCAGGACATCAGCAACGCACCTCATGCCGAGGTGCTCGAGGTGCTCGACCCGGCGGGCGTCATGCCGGACCAGCCGCTGCCTCCCGGCGTCAGCTTGGCCGTCGACCTGCGGGCAGTTCTTTCCGACGAGATGGCTCGTTTTGTGTCATCGTGCAACCTGGCCGGCTACCCGATGCGCTCCCTCGTATCGACATATGAGGAGCACACCGGCCGGCTCGCCATTGTGCACCTCTTCGAGGGGTGGGAGTTGACGGTGCCGCTCTCCGACCGGGGGCACTACGTTCGGACCAAACGGGTCCTCGACAGCTTTCTCGTTCTTGTGGTGGCGCCGATCGCCGCGGTGCTGTCGCTGCTGGTGGCCCTTCTCATCAAGCTCGAGTCGAGGGGGCCGGTCATCTTCAAGCAGCGTCGAATCGGGCGCGATGGCCATCCATTCACGCTTTACAAGTTCCGGACCATGAAGGTGCGGGGATCCGACGACGGGCCCAGTTTTGCCCGGCTCGGCGACGACCGGCTTACCCGGCTCGGCAAAGTCCTCCGGCCCATCCGACTGGACGAGCTGCCTCAGCTGTGGAACATCGTGCGAGGCGATCTGAGCATTGTCGGGCCCCGGCCGGAGCAGGGTCCCTTTGTGGATCGATTCTCCGAGACGATCCCCTTCTACACCCACCGGCACCTGGTGCGGCCCGGCCTGACCGGCTGGGCGCAAGTGAACTTCGGGTACGCCGATTCCGAGGCCGACACGGTGGAGAAACTGTCCTACGACCTGTACTACGTGAAGCACGTCTCACCGTGGCTGGACCTGGAGATCCTGGGCCGCAGCGTGTGGACGGTTATCTCGGGGTTTGGCGCTCGTTAGCCGGACGGCCGCCGCCGGCAAGTGTGGCGGCCACCAGCAGCACGAACGCGGTGGCTTCACCGGCGAAGAAGGCCCATCCCACCTGCATCGAGGCCGAGCCGGATGCAGCGGCGATGGTGACGGCCGCGGCGGCGAGCCCCACGAGCCAGGCGGCGGCCAGGCGGCCGGTGGCCCGCATTGCCACCAGGATCTGCTGCACGAATAGGGCAAAGGTGGCGAGGACCACGCCGGAAGCGGCGAGGGCGGCCAGCCGTGCCGGAGGCCGGAACTCTGCCCCGAGCAGCAACTGGACGAGCTGCGGCCCGGCGAAGTAGCCGAATGCATATCCGGCGGCTGCCGTGGCCGCCGCTCCAGCCAGGGAGGAAATGGCGAGCAGACGCAGCGTCTGTTCTCGTCCCTGTTCGACAAAACGAGTCAACGGGGGGAGCACTCGGGATATCAGGTTGTAGGCAACGGTCAGCGGGGCCCGAAAAAGCAGGAACGTCTCGAAGAAGATGCTGACCTCGGTACTGCCTGCTCCCAGGCCGGCTACCACCAGAGGGCCGGCGGCGAGGATCGTCTGGGAGGCGGCATTTGCGGTCACGAACGTGGCGAGAGATCCGGCAACATCCCGCTCGCGCGGGGCGGTCTGAACCCGCCGCTCTCCCCGCATGGGATGCCACAGCCACACGACAAGCGCTCCAGCGACAAGGGTCCATGAGACACCGAGGGCGCCGACTCCGGCAATGACCAAGGCGGAGGCAAGGGCGAGGCGGAGGGCCGACTCGGCGAAGGTGCATATCCCGTACTCCTTGAAGCGTCGCCGTCCCGCCAGGTAGCCGCGACCCAGGGCAAAGGCACCGTAGGCGGCGATGACGGCGGCGACGACGGGCAGGAAGGCCCAGTCGTCGGCAAGGAGGCGTTCCAGGGTCAGCGCGGCAAAAAGAACTGAACCGACCAGGACGGCAGCGATGGTGGCCAGGAACAGGGCCCAGGGAGCTGCGAGCTGAGTGGAGTAGCTGAGGCGACGGACGGTGAGCTGCTCCATGGGAAGGAACACCGTGGTGAAGACGAGGAACTGGATGGTCCAGATGACGCCGACGGGGGCAAATCCGTCGGGGCCGAGGGCACGCCCGACGATCAACTGGAATAGATAGGCGCCGACCGCGGCGATGAAGGTCGCGACCACCATGTAGGTAGTTCCGGAGAGCTCGCCGGGCGATCGCGGGCTGATGTCTGCCATGGTGGAATCGGCGGGACGGGTGCGGCGCCGGAGAGGCATGGTAATCGCCGGCTGCTACGGGATAAGGAACGACCCGGCGGAGGCTCCGCTGCCGACTTCGCGCAAGGAGATGCTGAGCTTCTCACCGGCGGCGGATCCAAGAGAGCCGACGATGCCTGGAGCGAATGACAGCTCAAGGGCACCAGCATTTGCCGAGAGCGGAGATGGGTGCACCACGACGCCGGCGATCGGGTCGATGAGCACGATTCGGGGCCTCCCGCTGGTTCGATCGCCAAGCACGCCGATCAGCGGGCCGGAGCTGCCGCCGGCCAGGACGTCCATGTCGCCGACCGTAATGAGCCCGGGAGTGCGCACGCTGCTGATGAGGCTGCCGTCGTCCGATCGTTTTGTGATCACTCTGACTTTGCCGCCCGCGCTCTCGCCGGCCACGGCCAACCCGTGGGATCCGTTGCCCTGGGCCACAACCGCGAGGTCGGTCACGGTGAAGCGCGACACGGCTCCGAAGCGCACCGAGCCGGTGAATTCCTGGGAGACGGCATCCCACATGACGACACGGTTCTTTTTGCTTCCGCGCTCGAGCAGGGCGAGAACCGGACCGGGAAGCACTTCAAGATCTACCGCCTCGGCGGGATCGACGTCGAAGCGGCCGACAAGTGTCTTCGAGGCGGCGTCTCGCAGGAACACCCGTGCCGTGCCGTCAGCGCCCTGGGCCAGCAGGGCAAGCTCGGGTGCTGCCGAGCCTCCCACCGACGGCACCGCTTCGATGTCCAGGAAGGTGCTGCTGCCGCGCAGACGGATGACCGTGAGCCTCTCCCCGGTGAGCGCGTCGGCTACCACGACGCGGGCGGCACCATCTGAGGCCAACAGTACCGCCACCTCATCGGCGCCTGAGCCGGCGAAATTGGGGACGGTGGTGATGTCGACCGGACGGAAACCGCTGCTCCCGATGCGCGTTTTGAAGACGCGTCCGGCGGCATCTTTGACGTAGAGATAGACGGCGCCTCCGCGACTGTATGCGACGGCAGCTTCGGTGCGGTCGTTGCCGTTTACGTCGTCGAGGAGAACAAAACTCCCCGCCGCCTCATAGGCGCGGCACGAGACGGGGAAGGGCACCGGGACGATCCAGGGGCCTGCATTGTGGGCGGCAACCTCGAGGGTGAGCTCGGCCACGTGGCCGTGTGGCGTGGATGCAGAAACGGCGAGATCCCAATCTGCGTTGTTGGCGGCGGTGGCATCTCGGGCCAGATTCGGGTAGGTGGAGGTGGTGTTCCACACGATCGACACGTAGGGGTCGGCGGACCGCAGTGTGGCGGTCACACCGGTGAGGGGCAGGCCTTCGTTGCGCAAGACTGTGCGGGCCTCGGTGATCTCGCCGCACTCGGCGATGCCGTCGCCGTCGCCCCTGCTGTCTTCGGCGTTGTCATCGTCGATCACCAGACGGGCGAGGGTGACGGCTCCGTTGCCGGTGGTGGCCGGCCCGGGGCAGGCGGGAGTATCGGGGGGCGGCGCGCCCACGTTTGTGACCTGTATCGAGCGCAGCCCCAGCCGCTGGCGGAGATCGCGAGTGGAGAATGCCACCGGACCGCCGTCTCCCGTGAAGGTGATCTCCAGGGCTGCGCCGGTTTCCGAGCAAGCGGTGACCTCGGCTCCGGTGACCGTGGTGAGGCCGGGCAGCTTGGAGGCAAGCTCGGACGCGGTGAAACTGGCGCTCCAGTGGCCGTAGGGATTGCCCGCTTCGGGCATAAGGCCCCAGTGATCGTCTACGGCGCGCAGGTAGGGGACGTATGTGGTGAAGCCGTTCTCCGAGTCCTCGGTCCAGCCGAAGGTGCTCGAGGAGTAGAAGGTCTCGATGGGGATCTGCTCGCCTCTCCAGGTGTCGTTGGGGTGGTAGAGCACCTTGCCTTCGGTGGCGGCCACCGCCTCGATCCACTCGGTGCGGCCGTGGCCCCAGCCGACATAGAACTGGTCGCTGGTGGTGTCGTAGAGGTTGCACCAGCACCAGGGCCGGGCCGAGGGATCGCCGCGCACGATCGCCCGATGCAGAGCGTAGGAGCGGGCGGCGACGGCCTGGGCCTTGAGCGCCTCCATGCCTCCGCTAGATCCCCAGTAGTACGGGCTCTCGGAGATGCCGAGCACATAGTCCTCGATGTCGATCTCCACGGATAGGTGGAAGGCCTGGCTGGTGTCGTCGGGTCGGAGGTGCAGGGTGCCGCGGGCGTAGCGGCAGGGGCGCCACACCGTGCCGCCGGGGGAGTTCCAGTCGGGCAAGCTGCAGCCGCCTACCTGGATTGCAGTCGAGGGCCAGGCATCCCAGCCGTCCCAGTCGATGTCGATGGAGCAGGGTCCTTGAATGGTGCCTTGCGGCCCGGTGGCCCTGCAGGCGTTGTTGCCGAGGTGCTCGATCAGGACGGTTTGTCCGGCGCTGGCCTCGAGACTCTGGGTCCCGAGGGTGAAGACGGCTGGCTCCGCGCCACCCGATCCCGTGGCCATCACGGTGAGTTCGAGGTCGGTCTGGTCCTGCAGCAAGTTTACCCACACGGGCTGCTCGGCGAGGTCGGCGTCGACGTTGCCGACTGAGGCATCCGTGTAGTAGTGGGTGACAATCTGTTCCCAGGAGTAGCCGTCGAGAGCCATGCCGTAGGCGCCGAACTGGCTCATGCCCACAGAGTGGCCGTATCCACCGCCTTCAAAGGTGAAGACGGTATCGGTGTCGGCGGCGATGACTAGGGCCGAGGGCAGGGCGACTACAGCGAGCATCACCGTGAGGGTGACCACGACGAGACGCCGCCGTCGGGCGCGGCGACGGCGCAGCCGCTTTGAATAGCCGAGCCACATAGGGAGTGGATCGGCATCGAGATGCAGGTCTTGAGGGCACCGGAGACCAAGGGCCGGTGGCCCGGCTGAGGGGTCTTCTCAGGAGAGGGCTGAGACCAGGGCCGGGAGCATTCTGCCCGCCGGGCCCTCCAGGCGCGCCGCGGCGAGGTCGTCGAAGGCGGTGCGGCCCATGTTGAGGATGACGAGAGGATGGCCCGCTCGGGCGACCTCAAAGGGGACCTGCGCTGCGGGGAACACCGAAAGCGTCGAACCCACGGCGATGACCGCATCGGCCTGGGAGGCGAGGTCGAAGGCAAGATCGGTGGCCGCCGGGGGCAGCATCTCTCCAAAAAACACGATGTCGATTTTGAGAATTCCGCCGCACAGTAGGCACGAGGGATCCTCTTCGCCTGCCTGGACCCGGGCCACGACATCCACGGTGGGCTGGCGGTCGCCGCAACCGATGCAGCGAGCCTCGCCGGCATTGCCGTGAAGCTCGACCAGTGCCTTACTGGGGAGTCCGGCTCTTTGATGCAGGCCATCAATGTTCTGGGTCACACAGCTCAGCATGCGCCCGGTGCGCCACAGCTTGGTCACGGCACGATGGGCCTTGTTCGGCTTGGCGGTCAGCGCTCCTGATTCCAGACGCATTTGCCACGAACGTTTGCGGGTGTCGGGGTTCCTCAGGTACTTGTCGATGGTGAACTCGGCGGGGTCAACCCGCGTCCAGACCCCATTGGGCCCGCGAAAGTCGGGGATCCCCGATTCGGTGGATATGCCGGCTCCGGTAAACACGAGGATGCGTCTTTTGCCGCTGAGGACGGCGGCGGCGAATTCGATCGAGTGCACCCCTTGATGGTAGGGCGTCCGCCACTTCGAACCGCCGGAGTTCCTTGACCTCGCCCCCGGCGCGGCGCGCAGTATCGGTGTGATGATCACACTGGTCTCCGGTCCTTCTTGCGTGGGCAAAAAGCACGTTTCTAGCGCGCAACGGCCTGGGTAATCGTGTCGCCTTTGCCGCGTCTCTGAACCGGAGACCGCTGCCCGGCGACGACTTTGTGGTTCATCACTGCCTGGTCTGTGTGACCGGCGAGAGCCCGATCGTTTTCCTTGTCGAGAGGCAACAAATCGAGCGGGCCTTCGTCCTCGTGGCCCCACTGCGGGTGCTGCTGCACCGGGCGCGGCAGAGGCGCCGATTGGTACCGGTGTTGCGGCCCGAGCGAAGGGTTGCGTACGACCGTGATCTGTGGAGGCGCAGGTTGGCCGAGGCCGATCTCTCCGGCGTGTATGCCTGGTGGGTTGAGCTGCTGGAACTTGGCGCCATCCACTTTGAGGTCCTCGACAGTTCCGCTGGGCACTACCGCAGGCTCACGGATCGGCAGATTCCTCGGCTGCTCGCCTCATAACGGCCTCAGGACCGGCGACTCGCCGGTGGCTCATCGTTTTCCAGCAGACTGCGGTATTCGGCACGCAGGCGAGGGGAGAGGCGGCTCTGCTGGCCGTCGGAGAGAGCCGGCACCCGGCGTTCGACCAGCAATGAGCCGGCGCCTGCCTGGACGAGGCCTTCGCGCAGCAAGACCTGCAGATGCAGGGGCCTCCTCAGGGCCCGGCCGGCGACGGCCGCTGAGATGAGCCGCAGCAGATCGGCAACGGCACCCGGACCGATGATGGCGCTCCAGTAGCGGCGCACCGCGGGGTCATCGGCGGCGTGATCGGCGCGCCGATCTCTGCTGGCGATGAGCAGCGGTTTGATCCAGGGCCGGGGGATGGCGGTGGGGCGCAGGGAATCCACAGGGCCCGGGGCTGGCGCGGCGTCCATCTCGATGGGAGGACGAGCATCTAGACGGAGGGTCCCGGGCACTGCGGATTCCACAGCATTTACATACAGTTATCAGCAACTAGATGCAATAGAAGCGTATGGGGGCGCGAAAGAAGAACGGGAACGTGTGACTTGACACCACCCGCGAGACCGGTAGTAGTTTCCTCTCATGGCACGCGTGTTCGTTTACATCGATGGACTGAATCTCTATCACGATCTTGTTCGACGAATGGACGAACGCGGGAAGTGGCTGGACTTCGAGGCTCTGGTGGACACCCTCGCCGAGAAAAGGGTAGATCGTATTCATTACTTCACGTCTCGCGTCAAGGCGCTTCGCGGAGACGACGGCCCGCAACGGCGGCAGGCAACTTACCTGCGTGTCGTTGAGAACATGCAACGGGTGACTGTCTCCTATGGCAAGGTGAAGGTGGAGCGTGTGCGGCGATTCCTGTTCCGGCCCCTTCTCTGGGAACGACGGTTCCCACGTGTGCTGAATCCAAAGGAGAAGGGCTCGGATGTTGCTCTCGCTTCACAGCTGCTTGGTGACGCGTTCGCCCGTCGATTCGACACAGCCCTGGCGATCACGAACGACTCGGACCTTGTTCCGCCGTTCCGGATGGTTCGCGACCTGGGGCTAGACCTGAAGATATTTCACCCATCCGATGCGCCCGCCGGAGCCTTTGTCAAAGCACAGCTGACAACCGCGCAGCTGCCCGTTGCCACCGTTCTCGCCTGCGGACTCCCAAACCCGGCCCCAACGCGGACTGGGTATGTGCATTGCCCCCCTGAATGGGAATATCAACCTTGACTTCGTATCGGTCTAGACCGATAATGGTTGCACACAAGTAGCTGGTGGTCTCGTCCACCAGACCAGACACCCGCCTTCGGGCGGGTGTTCTGTATTTGACACCACCGTTTCTGTCATACCCCCCTGATATGTTGCAGGTATGGAAGAACTGAACCTGGCCACCATCGCGAAACACTTCTCCGATGAGCACTCGGCGTGGGAACTTGTCGAGCGTATCCGCTGGCCGGAAGGGCCGACATGCCCGCACTGCAAGCATCGCAAGGCGTACCGGCTCGGAGCGAAATCGACACGTCAGGGGAAACCGTCACCGCGCCGGGTGTGGCGCTGCCGCAAATGCCGCAAAGACTTCACCTGCCTGGTCGGAACCATCTTCGAGCGCACCCACATACCGCTCTCCAAGTGGCTGCTCGGTGTTCACATGATGTGCGCCGGAAAAAACGGTGTCTCCGCGCATGAACTTCACCGCCAGCTTGGCATCACCCTCAAATCGGCATGGTTCATGGCGCATCGTGTCCGGTACGCGATGGCAAGGGAGCCTCTGCGCTCCAAGCTCATCGGCACCATCGAGGCTGACGAGACCTGGATCGGTGGCAAGCAGGGCGGCTACAACTGGCGCGACAACAAAGTCCCGGTCGTCTCCCTGGTGGAGCGTGACGGCGACGCCCGCTCCCATGTCGTCGGGGACGTGGGCAGCATGACCCTCGCCCTGGTACTCCGCGAGAACGTGGACCCGGACGCGGTACTCATCACCGACGAATGGACCGGCTACACATAGCCGGGCAGGCGCTTCCAGGCTCACCATACGGTGCATCACAAGTCCGGCGAATACGTCAGGGGCAAGATTCACACCAACACAGTCGAAGGATTCTTCGGACAGTTGAAACGGTCGATCAATGGCACCCACCACTCCATCTCGCATCGGCATTTGCACCGCTACCTGGCCGAGTTCGATTGGCGGTACAACACCCGCAGAATGACAGACGGCGCCAGGACGCTGGCGACGATCAAGGCCGGCGAGGGGAAACGGCTCCGCTACTCCGAACCTACCTGACTAGTAGGTTCTAGGTGGGAGGGGTGGCCGAGCGGACGAAGGCGGCGGCCTCATAAGCCGTTGAGTCCTATTAGGGGTTCCGTGGGTTCAAATCCCACCCCCTCCGCATGTGAAACGGGGCGATCCTTGGATCGCCCCGTTTCAATACTCCGAGAGCTAGCCACTGTATGCCCGCCCATTACAGACGGACACGGCGGACTCGGTTTCCCAGGCCTTGCGGCCCTTCGCTATTAGGCGCGGCCCGCCAGCACTACTCGGTTTCTCCTCCGTAGAGGATCGGTATAAGCGTATCACGACTTGACGCCAAATACCCCCCTCAGGAGGAATCCTCAGATTCTTCGTCCTCGTCAGGTTCGTCGTCGGGCCAGCCGTCCTCCGGTGGCTCCGTGGCCAGGAGATCGGCCAGCGTTTCCTCGAAATCGTCGGGGAGCGCTATCGGTTCGTCGTTCTCTCGGTTCATGGCACCTTCAACGTGTTGTGCGCTGTGGATAAGTCGGCTACCTTTGGCCTGGACTGGACGACACGCGTGTAACTACACTTGTGTTCCCCTTTGAGGAGAATCATTTAGTGGAAGGCCCCGCCGCCTTCACGTTCGGGGCCTTCCAACGACAAGCAAAGGAGGCAGCAATGCCACCGCCTTGGCCAGCCTGATGACCCTTGAACCCAATGGGCCTGCTTGGCAGGTGGTCGTCAGGCATCTCCTGCCCCCGTAGCCGAATTGGTATAGGCGGCGGACTAGGGGTCCGCTGCGCTTCGGCGCTTCCGGGTTCGAATCCCGGCGGGGGCACTCGGGTGGTGCGGTCCTGGTCACTACTCAACTCCCAGTCAA
>Ga0307421_1000415_pt1 | contig 27407 bp, 26 predicted proteins | sample SalMarWE160270MG_FD_202163 | JGI IMG/M metagenome (GOLD analysis project Ga0307421, IMG submission 202163) | Salt marsh sediment microbial communities from the Plum Island Ecosystem LTER, Massachusetts, United States - WE1602-70 | ecosystem: Environmental > Aquatic > Marine > Intertidal zone >... | reverse complement strand
TCTCCCCGATCGGTAGAATCCCGCTGCAAAGGGATTCTTAAACTCTTCCGGCAGGGCCCTTTTCAGGGTAGTGGGGTATCTCGCCTCTTCCATTTTTTTCAACATAGAGCCGATGGATGAGAATATCCTGAAGGCCTCGTATCGTCCGGTATCGGTACCGCCTCTTCCGCCGGTTGCCCCTATAAGCGCGGTTATGGGCTCCTCCGGGACCGGATCACAATCAAGGGGCCAGATCACCTCATCGGCATGGTCGAACAGATCCAGGAGGATGGCCTCCTCGGCCCTTGTGATGCTGGTGAAACCGCTGAATATGAGAACATCAATATCCTTCAGGATGCTCGGTGTGTTACCTTTGGCGAGGAATGACCGGACGCTGCTGATGATGTCGTCATTATCATAGAGATGATTGCTCCTTTTGAATTCCTCATAATCTCCGAAGAGCAAGGCGAGGTCTGTGTCGAGGGCATATCGTTGCTCGCCGGCCCCGGGCGTTTGCTCATCCGATCGTGTTATCCTCCGTGAGAGTGCCTCCACATATTCGTCTTCAAAGTTGTTGTTCACCAAGAGCGAGAAGAACCCCAGGATATGGCGATAGACACCGGCGAGGATCTCAGCCCTGGTGGAGGAGGAAAATAAGGGAAAAAAGTATCGTAGACCCTCGGGTGTAGCATTTCTTCTCTCAAGGATCAGGTGTACCGCCAACTCCTGTATGGCGTCATCCATAAAAGATGAGTCCTGAAATGATTGATAGAAGATATCATCATAAAATACCCGTTCTATGAGAGATGAGAGGGTGTCTATTCGCCTGTTCATGGAGCCGGGGCCATGGCCTTCCAGCTCCATGGCCATGGCGCGTGATGAGGTTATATAGAGGCAATTCATGGGATCGACATGGTTCAGGCGAAGTTCTTCCTCGAGAAGCCTATTCCTCGTATCAACGGTGGGACCGAGGAGAAAGGTGATGTGAGCCATGACATTTTCCCGTCCGTCAAAGGTTTGAGATTTGGTGGATTGTAAAAATGATTTTGACAGATTTCGCAAAATGATACAAGATGCTATTCAAACGGTTGTCATTGTTCATGGGTTCAGGGTTCAAAGGTTGTGATAGTACCGTAAACATCACACATCAAAAAATACATCCGTGACCGAAAGAAGACTTTATCAAATACTCCTCTTTTTTGCCCTTACATTCATGGTTTCCAATGCCGTTTGTTTCAGGGCCTTATGTTTGGGTAATGACCGGTCAAAGGGAAAGGGGGAGCGCAGAACCTATTTGTCTGATAAGAAGGGGGAGAGAACGATGGGAACGGCAGATTGGCTGTCTGAAGATGAGGGTAACTACCTTGTGAAGGTAGCCAGAAGCACCATTAACAATAGGTTGAACAAGGTGGAGCAGCCGCCAATCGATGGGAAAGACCTGCCGGAGAAATTTCAGGAACAACTGGGCACCTTTGTAACCATTACCATTGACGGCAACCTGAGGGGTTGCATCGGGCATATCATACCCAGGGAGACGGTAATCGAGGGGATACGGGAAAACGCCATCAATGCCGCTTTCAGGGACCCTCGATTTCCTCCCTTAACGAAGGAGGAGTTCGACAAGATAGAGATCGAGATCAGCATACTGACCGCTCCTCAGGAACTTACCTATAGCGATGCGGATGACCTCTTGAACAAGCTGAGACCCGGAGTAGATGGGGTAATTATAAAAAAGGGGTACCATGAGGCCACCTTTCTCCCTCAGGTGTGGGACCAGCTACCCGATAGGGAGGAGTTCTTAACGCATCTCTGCATGAAGGCAGGCCTTTCTCATGATAGCTGGAGGAAGGAGAAACTTCAGGTCTCTACCTACCAGGTCCAGGCATTTGAAGAAGGGGAGGCGAAATAACGCGGGTCTCGGTGTTGCGGTGAGGTGTTGAAACCGTGACACGGAGCCCCTATCCTCCGTCGGTTCCATGAATCTGACCAGCCTCATCGCCATATCCGTCATCGGTACGGGGATATCCTCTATTGCCACTCAAATCATTACCGTGAGAGAGTTTCTCTCCCAGTTTGCGGGCAATGAGATTACGATCTCCCTCGTCCTCTTTTGTTGGCTGCTCGTGGGTGGGTTCGGCTCCCTTGTCTCGAAATCATTCACCACAAAGTCGGCGCCTGCCTACGCGGTTATCTCCCTAATAACGGCGCTTTTCCCATTGATCCAGATAAGCGCGATACGGGTGTTCAGGGATGCCATCTTCATCCACGGAGAATCGCCGGGCTTTTACCCCATCTTTTTCTTCATACTCACCTTCAGTGCCCCGTATGCGTTTTTGATTGGGTTTCTGCTCCCCTACTCACTTTCCGTTATTAGAGCCCGGGGGGGAGAATTTAGCTCTGGGCAGCTCTATATCACCGATAATATCGGCGACATAGCAGGCGGGGTTCTATTCAGTTTCATCCTGGTATATCTCCTGAGCCCTTTTCAGATCATCGTCATCACATCATCGCTGCTGATCCTTGTCTCTCTCGTCCTTCTTATCTATGCAAGGGGATATCTCCTGTTCGCCGTAAGCCTTGTATCGGTTGTTGTCTTCCTTTATGTCGCCCTTGAAAAGGACTTTGAGCTCAGAACCCTTCAAAACCAGTATGGTCCGAATATTGTGAGCTACCAGGAGTCACCCTACGGAAGAATCGTACTCACCAGGGAAGAGGGGCAGTACACCATCTGGGAGTCCGGGTCGCCGACCTATTCCACCTTTAGTATCACAGCAGCAGAGGAAAAGGTGCACTATCCCCTCTCCCAGGTCGATCATCTAGAGAACGTCCTGCTCGTGGGCGGCGGCATAGGCGAGACCTTGGATGAGATCTTGAAATACTCCCCCCGCCGCATTGACTATGTGGAACTCGATCCCGCGTTGATCACTACGGCACGCACCTACGGCCTGCTCGATCCCAAGGGGAAGGTCACCACCGTTTTTGCCGATGGAAGGAGGTATATCACTACATCTCATCGTCGCTATTCTGCAATTATCCTCGATCTGCCGGAGCCGGATACCTTCCAGGTAAACCGTTTTTATACCAGCGAGTTTTTCTCCTGCTGCAAGAAGATCATGACAAGGGACGGCATCCTTTCATTCTCACTCTTGGCAAATCCCAATTATCTCTCAGAGGAGCAGGTCAAGAAATTATCGTCCATCTACAATACGATAAGAGCGCACTTCCGTCATGTGCTCCTCATCCCCGGCGAGGAGATCTACTTTCTCGCGAGCGATGAGGCGCTTTCCGCGGATATCCCGCTGAACTTGAGAAAGAGATCGATTGCCACGTCGTATATCGAGGGCTTTTACCACGGAAACGTGACAACGGAGAGAATTCGGTTCATCAATCAATCCATCGATTCGGATGAGCCTGTGAACACGGACCTTCGACCCAGGGTTATCCATATCATGTTCCAGGAGTGGTTTAGGAAGTACGGGACCTCCCCCAATTGGTTCGTAGCGGTGCTCATCGCAGTGATTGCGGTGTATGTGTCCATGATACGAAAGGAGGAGTTCGTTCTCTTTTCAACCGGGTTTGCCGTCATGGGTGTGGAGATGTTGATCCTGTTCTCCTTCCAGGCGCTCTACGGCTCTGTCTACCTTAAGGTAGGTGTGGTAATCACCTCCTTCCTGTTCGGTCTCTTGCCGGGCGCCATCCTGGGGAACAGGTGGAAGAGCAGGGGCAGGGATAGGCTCATCAAGGCGGAGGCAGGGATGATACTCTTGCTTACGATCTATCTGGTTTGGGTGGCGTTTTATCGAGCTGTGATGCCGGAGCTTGCCTTTTTCCTGTACGGCTTTTTCTTCTCCATGTTGTGCGGGGTGCAGTTTCCCATTGCCGCAGAGATGATAGGAGAGGAGAGGAGCCCCGCAGCAGGCCTGCTCGCCGCTGACCTTGTCGGTGCGGGCACGGGAACCCTCGCGATCGGAACCCTTTTGATACCGCTGCTGGGTATTCAAGCGGCCATCGTGGCACTTATCCTGCTCAAGGCAGCGAGCACTGCGGTTCTCTTGAAGGGGCAGTGGAAGTGATAGCATGCTACCTTTGACATAACCCGAGTGTCACAGCAATATACAGAGTCCGAAGGTAGTATTCGGGAATATCGGCGCGTACAATTATAGCTAAAAGGCCTTTAGGAGTCTTTGTTGATTGCGCCAATGTCTATATTAGCGTATTATTTTATCGATGGAATTGACGAAACATTTTAAAAACATGCTTGAAGAACGATCCATCCAGCAGCAATGGGTTGACAGAGCGATATATGAACCCGAAGAAGTTGAAGAGCATGAAGATGGCACACGGCATTTTTTACGACGCATAGAGGAACATGATAGTCGATGGCTTCGGGTTGTGATCAATATTCGAGTAAAGGCAAATAAAGCAGTAACAGCGTTTTTTAACAGAAGATTGAGAGGCAAAGGATGAAACTAAGAATAGACAAAGAAGACGATGCACTTTACTTTCGATTAGATGAGCGCGCAATCGTAGATTCAGAAGAGATCAGACCTGGCGTAATCCTTGACTTCGACAAGCACGGCGTAGTTGTTGGAGTTGAATTTTTGGGAATAAAGGCAAGGATCCCTGAAAAGGAATTGACATCGTTTCAGTTCCAAACCGGTTAATTCTAACAATAACACTGAAGTAGATCTTCGGAGTCGGAAGCCATTAACAAACATTACTGGAAATGAAACGATTGCTGACAAGAAAAGAGTTTCTGAGGGAGATGGGGCTTCTCTCCCTCTTGGTTGCCACCGAAGGGCACTGCTTTTGGCCCGGTAAGGATGAGGGAAAGACGGCCGACATCAGAGGCCATGTTTTCAAGAACGACGCTCCTGAGAAGCCCTGGAAGTGGTCCATAGAAGGTTTTTACTATACCACGAACGGCCGGGATGTCCAGTGTGGGGTCTGCCCGAACAGGTGCTACCTGGAGCCGGGGGACAGGAGCGTGTGCAGGTCAAAGGTGAATATCGGTGGGAAGCTGTATTCCCTCGCCTATGGTAACCCCTGCGCGGTTCACATCGATCCCATAGAGAAAAAACCGCTCAGCCACTTCTATCCAACCACCGAGGTATTTTCCATAGCCGCTGCCGGCTGTAACTTCCGATGCCTTAACTGCCAGAACTGGGAGATCTCCCAGAGGAGGCCGGAGGAGGTCTCTCACACCGACCTGTTCCCTGCCGAGGTTGTCAGGACTGCCAAGCAGAAGAATGCGCCTTCCATTGCTTATACCTACTCGGAGCCCGTTTCATATTACGAGTACGTGTATGCCACCGCGAAGCTCGCCAGGCAGGAGGGGATCAAGAATGTGTGGGTCTCCAATGGGTATATAAACAAAAGGCCGCTTGAGGATCTCTGCCAATACCTTGATGCTGCCAGTGTAAACCTCAAATCATTCGAGGACGATATATACAGAAAGCTCAATGGCGGAAGGCTTCACCCGGTGCTCGATACCTTGAAGACGCTCCATGAAAAGGGGGTCTGGCTTGAGATCATCACCCTCGTAGTGCCAGGGTACACAGATACGCCTGAGATGATAAAGAGGATGTGCGGCTGGATCGTACGGGAGCTTGGCCCTGATTATCCCCTTCACTTCTCGCGGTTCTTCCCCCGGTATAAATTAAACCGGCTGCCGGCCACCCCTGTGAAAACACTGGAGCAGCTCAGGGATATAGCCCTTAAGGAGGGCATACGCTATGTCTATATCGGAAATGTCCCAGGCCATGATGCCTGTAATACCTATTGCCACAACTGCCATAAGTTATTGATCGACAGGAGGGGTTACGCCATCACCACCTTCAATATCGAGAACGGGAGGTGCAAATTCTGTAAGACACCCATTGCGGGGAGGTGGGGCTGCTTGCAAACTGGAAACTGGAAGCTCGAAACTAGGCAAGAAAGGGCGTTAATTTGATGATCGTGATCTCAGTGTTTACTTGCCAGTCTTCTTCATGTATCAAGTATCAAGCATATGGAAATCATCATCTTAGGATCAGGCACAACAGTCCCCTTGGCTGAAAGGGCATCCCCCTCGATAGCCCTTTTCATCGATAAGGTGTTCCTTTTGCTGGATATTGGTCCGGGCACGGTAAGGCAGCTCGCGATTGCCGGGCTCACCCACGAAGATATTGACTATGTTGCCATCAGCCATTTTCACCCGGATCACACTGCAGACCTCATCCACCTTATCTTTGCCACAAGGCGCCCTCCGGTCCTCAAAGAGAGAAAGCCCTTTACCATCATCGGCCCGAGAGGTTTCAACGGGTTTCTGGAGGGCTTGAAAAGGCCTTACGGAACATGGCTCTATCTCCCTGCCGGGCTCATGGAAATAGAGGAGCTGCACACGGATAAAAGGGATAGGAGACGGTTCAATGGATTCACTTTGCTCTCCGCCCCGCTACGGCATACTGCCCAGAGCATCGGGTTCAGGATCGAGGATAGCTCGGGCAACAGCGTGGTCTATTCAGGCGACACGGGCTACTGCGAAGAGATTGTAGATCTTGCGATGGATACGGACCTTTTGATCCTTGAGTCCTCCTTTCCCGACGAACACGGGGTGGAAGGACACCTCACGCCCTCACAGGCAGGGGAGATCGCTACCCGTGCGAGAGCCGCAAGACTCGTCTTAACCCACTTTTATCCAGAATGCCTCAGGAGCGATATAGAGGGGCAATGCAGGAAGACGTACCATGGCGAGCTTATCCTGGCCACCGATCTATTGCATGTATCGGTTCCATAGGGCCCTCCAATCTTTCTAGGATGCAAAAGGCATTGTATTCAAGTAGATAGGTCGTAGGCTGAAGACTGTTAGGAAGTCAACTACTACCGGCTGAAGCCGGTAGCTTGACGGGCTGACACGGCTTCGTCGAATGAATTCGACTCGCCAGCCCGGAAAGACCGTAGATTGAATATCGAATATTGAACAACGAACCGCAGAATTACGAAGGGATCACTTCGACATTCGATATTCTGCGGTTTTCCCTGTCCTTCGGGCATACTAAAGTCTTCGCCTAAAGGCGAGGGTTTTTCTCCCAATCCCCGAGTGGGACAATAATGGGGATATGGCGCATTGTGAAGCCATGTTTGGTGCGAGAAGCTGCTGTTTCTTCACCAAAGTTCGGCACTAGTGCTCTTCTGACCACTGTAAGCCTTCAGTCTCAACAGCTTCAGGCTGACTACGTAAGTAGTCACGGTTTCTCTTTTAAGTATATGTCAATCTGTTAGAAAAAAGTGGCTTGCTTCCATCCTTAGATAGTGTTACAAAAGTGATGCACATTGTATGGAGGTGACGGTATGCCTACGAAAAATCCGAGAATAAATGTGGTGTTGGAAAAACCCCTTTACGAAAGGGTAGAGTATCTGGCGAAACAAGAAGGGGTATCGCTGTCATTAAAGGCCAGGGATTTAATAAGGGAGTCGTTGGAGACTTATGAAGACATATTTTTATCCGAGTTCGCTGAACAGAGAGAGGCAACCTTCAACAGAGCCGAGGCATTAACAAATGAAGAAATGTGGTCTGGTTCAACGAGGAAATAAATCTTGTCCTTCAAACTCCTTTACCATCCAGATGTAAGAGACATTGATATACCTAAACTCGATAAACGAGTAAAGGAACGCATCAGAAGGGCTATTGAATCACGGCTCGAAGTTGCACCGCAACAATATGGCGAGCCACTGAAAAGAACACTCAAAGGCTACTGGAAATTAAGGGTTGGAGATTATCGGGTGGTTTTCAAGATTACAAAGTCAGAAGTATGGATCTTTGGAATCATTCATCGCAAGGAACTATATGATCGAATAAAACGTAGGTTAAACAGTAGCCAAAGCTAACTATACGGGGATTATCATAGGTCGGCGGCATAGTCATAAGGAGGCAGGATGGAGATATACCTCATGCAGCACAGCCCGGCGCTCCCAAAGGACAAGGACCCTGATGAGGGGTTGAGCCCGGAAGGAGAAGAGAGGATTCACACGAGCGGAAAAGCCCTCAAGAAGATGGGAATCGCCCGGGGCAGCGCCTGCACGTTCCAAGTCGATCCGCCATCGCCCGTGTGGAGAATCATTCCCCCCTCGCTGGCGGCTTGTCCCACTGCCGCCCAGGCCGTCCCCTCGTCTACAGCGCTGATATCTGTGGCGTAGTGTCCTTTCCATAGCGAGCTGTCTCCCTGGACTTCCCAGGTTATACCGCCGTTGTCGGTATGCAGGATCACCGCGGTGCTGTCCAGGTCATCACCGATTGCCCAACCCGCCTTGGAAGTATAAGCCGATGGTCCGTCACCATCCCCACAGCCGGCTAGAAGCAGAAGGAGAAGGACCGCTTTCCAAATCACTTTTTTCATCATCATTGAACCTCATGTCTGGTCATTAAATTTATCCGGCAAGCATCATTTTGGTAAAACCGTGGCAAGCCAATCGAACATGCGCTGATCATAAAGGCTGCGGGCCTTTGGCTCGCAATGCCAATTTGCCCCCTCCTCAGCCGTGAACCGGACGATCGTTTTTGGACAAACAAGCGCCTCATAGACCTCTTTGGACTGTCCTGGCCAGAATTGTTCGTCATCGGGATCAGCGATGAATACAGGGCATTGAATTTGCCTGATGACGTCCCGTACATCGTATTGCTGAACCATCTTGAATTGTTGATAGAAGCTCTTCGCCATGTAGGGTTTCATTCTCCATTCGATTTTCTGTCGCGCCTCGTCACCTGCGTATCTGAGACCCTCATCCATAGCTTCGTTGAATTCCTTTTCTTTTCCATCGTCGAGAAAATCACGCATTTCCTGTGGAAGTTCGCGAAGAAACGATACTGAGACATCCATCACCCCCGGATCTGCAATACCAGCTGCAATTCGGTGTTCAAATGCCAGGGCGCGAAGGATCCAGTAGCCTCCTTGGCTTATTCCCGAAAGGGCAATCCGATACGGGTCAACGTCTTTGCGCTTGAGTAGGAAGTCAACTACCGGCGCAATAACTTTTTCCCAGTCATGGCGGAAAGGAATATTCTGTAACCATAACATTGAATTCTGGCCGGGGCCATCAAAAACCAGGGCGGCATATCCCCTCTCAAGCGCCGCGGCTACACCACAAGTCCACATTCCAGAGGTGGAGCCGTCGCTGCCGTTATTGAAGATAATCGTGGCCATTGGGCCGCCAGCTTTTTCGGGACGGAAGAAGTACCCTGGCATCAAAATACCTTCGTACGGGATGCCTACCTTCTCGGCCGTTGGATTCATGTGGGAACAGAACCCCTCCCAGCAAGCCAGGTGTCTTTTCCAGGCAGATACGCCTCTCGACGGGTCCTTTGTCCCATCAATGAAAATGGCGGATGCTGAAAAATAGGTGGCTGCGCGCAGGAAAGCCTTTCTCGCACTAACAGGATTGCCTGATGAGGCACTCTGCTCGGCAATTTCCTGCATACGCTCGGCAATCGTAAACCACTCCTGATACCACTTCTCGAAATCGCCTGACGGGATGCGTTCAACCGTCGCAAGAATTTCCCCTGCGTCAGCCGCACCGTAGTGACAACAACCGAGGAGAATCTGGGTTTCAAAGTCCATCTGCTCCTGTTCCATGAAGTATTGCTTTGGTTTTATATCGTTCATTTGATTCAGTCCTCCGCTATTATTTATGAGCTTGCAACCAGTTATAGAGCGGGACAAAGACCTCATCTTTGGCTTTCTCGCCGGCAAGAACATCCATATGGCCGAAGCCTTTGAGCAAAACATATTGCCGGTCAGCGCTTTTAATCATTTCATATCCTTCCCGTTTCCAGCGGTATTCAAAACCAACTGCTGTTGCCCACATTTCTGTAGCGAAGACCAGAATAGGAGTCTTTACTTTTCCAATATTCTTTATAAACTTCAATTTGGCTGCCGGTGGATTTCCTTTCCAGTTGCCCAGATAAGCGTCTTCCAGATAATCAACCAATGGCCAGGGAACATCTATCTTAGACATCATGTTCATCATGACGTCAACCTTGGCATATCCATTTTTGATATTGGTGAATTGCGCATCTCCCCAAATATTTTGAAGCTGGTCAGCAATATAATCTGAAACTGTTGGGAACCCAGCAAAAGGACCGTACTGCGGACCATATGGCAAGGGAGAAAAGTAGGTTCGCATTGCTTTCCCCATTTCCGGTTTCCAATTAATAATACGAACATTGTAGTATCCAGTGTCCGGTTTTACTCCCCAGCTTCGGAAAAGTTTCCTGTTTGTTTCGGTGTCTCCTGAAGCCAGCGCTGCGTAACCCAAATTGATATCCATCGTTGATTCAGGAGCAGGGCGGCCATTCATTTCCCACGGTGATCCGTCCATAGGGATTATCCCGGCAAGATCCTCAACGCTTCTCGCGCAGGCATAGAGATAAACATATCGTGCACCAGTACTGTGACCGGACAAAAAAATTCTTTGTTTCCCCGTTTTTTGTTTTACAAATTCGATTATCTTTTGAAGATCGGCAAGTGTCACACTTGTTTTGTATGTGGCCATGCAGGAATAATCCGTTTCAGTTTTAGGGATGAAACTGGTTCTGTATTCAACCGTATATACATCGTAGCCGCGGTTGGCCAGATAAACCCGAAAATCATAATTTTCAGAAGTTGTGTAGAAATTTCCGTTTGAAGACGATCCCGGAAGATGCACGAGTACGCCCTTATATGCTGCCTGGTCTTTCATGGCCAATCGGCGCACTCCAATGGTATTATACTTGTTTTTTGGCAGTAACTCCAAAGTCCATAAGGTTTCGACAAGATTCTCAGTAAAAGCAGCGGATGATGTTAATCGCCAATTCATCTTTTTATTACCGTCAGCATTGCCACAACCGAGCCAGAGAAGAGAAACTCCCCCGCAGAATAGAACAAAAGAAACCAGCGAGGTCATTCTCAGATTATTCTTCTTCATAAACGACCCCTTAATTTCTCCGGGTCACCGCGCCAGCTCGCTGATATCGGTGATCACTTCGGCCGTCCCGAACATAGGGATGCGCTTCACCTTGGGTGCGGTAAAATCTAGTTTTTTTAAATCCACCTTGCGCAGATTGAAGTTGTCATAGGTGCGGAAGTAGAGCGCTCTGTTTGTCAGGTCGCTGAAGGTGGCCCACTGGGTGGATTCGCTGGGCATCATCTTCCCCGTGGTCGCCTCGTCCTTGGGCAGTGGATCTACTGCCATGCCGTGGATGATATCGAAGTTGTTCATAATGTGTTGGGCCAGGTTCAGAGTCCGCCCTGCGTCCGGCTGCCTGTAAGCGAACCTGGTCAGAGTAGCCAGCCGGACGAAACGACTTGGCGGGGTCAGGTCCCCCGGAAGGCCGAACATCCCGGCGCCATGACCGGTCGGACGCATGGTGACACCGGACTGATCAAGCGGCAGCGGCGATAAATTCTCAAGGCCGATGTATTGACGGAGGTTGGTCATTTGCCAGGGGAAGCGAGGGGCATTGGTCATGATGCCGAGCGGGTTGTCGTAGACGTGCAGGGTGCCATCCTCATACTCGATAACCTTGCAATCGCCCTTTGAGTCACAAGCGTTGAAATGGAGCGTCGGGCAGAATGGCGGTGTCCCGGGTACGCAGTAGGAAAAGGCCTTCAGCTTAGACAGCTCCCGCTCGATGTCCGCCACGCTGTCCAGGTTCCCGAGGATCCAGTCGGTAACCAGCGGCCCTGCGAGTGTCTGTACCCGCTTGCCTGGGTCCCACTCCTGCCATTTCATGTCCACCTCGAACCAAAGCCCACTGACTGCCACCCCCTTCTCGTTCATCCCTTCGTTCACACCGAACTCCTGCCCGAACTGTGTCACTCCGACATACCCGTATCGGGTTTTCCAGGTTGCCCCTTCCTTATTGTCGGGCGCGGGGCTGATGATCTCATTGGTGCGCGGCACCACGATGAGGTCGAACTTGAGATCGGCGACAAACTCCATCGATCGCCCGGTGATGACCGTACCGTTTTCCGCCTTCAGCCGGAAGACCATGCAGGCATCCGCCGTGTGTTGGATGATGATACCGGCTACAACGGAAACTATGAGAAGAATTGACTTCCAGTTCATGGGGACCTCCTTCCCTGAAAAATTGAGTCGAATAGACCGATTTCTCCAGCTACTGTAGCTTGATGTTAATTTTCTCTGTTTGCCGCCTGTTTCCCCTGCAGCGTTAAAGCGCCTCAAGGATTACCGATGCAACTCTCGCACGGTTCTCGAACTCAGTCAATCATTGACTACAGGAAGGCTTTCGCAGCCGACACGGCAATAAAATTAACTGCCAAGCCTTCTTGCGTTTCAACCCGAAGTCGGTGAATTTCCTGTTCCAGTCTTCGCAGCGATATTTTCAAATTGGTTGATCTGAACTGCCCCATCAGGAAATGTGGCAATGATTTCCAGATCGCCTCCCATGGCCTTAATAAAATTCCTTAATGTGCTGATGTACATGTCTGTCCGCTTTTCAAGCTTTGATACCGCTGCTTGCTTGACAGACAATGTTTGTGCGAGTTGTTCCTGGCTTAAATTCCTGGCGTGACGCAATTCCTGTAAAGGCATTGCATCAAGAAAGGCTTTTGTTTTATCCGCCGCTTTTTTTCTTGCTGCGGGTTTCATTTTCTTTCTCAGCATGGAGTAAGGTTTGCTCATAGTGCACCCCCGTGTTCATCTTCTAAAGATTTCACATGTTCCTCATAAATTCTTTCAGCCAATGGGATGTGTTTTTCGTACCAGCGCTTGCCGCCGGTCTTTTTACCGCCAATAAGCAGGATGGCCGATCTGCGGGAATCGAAAGCATAAAGGATTATATACGGTTTCCCTTTATGTTAAATTCTCAATTCCCTTATGGCGCCGTACTTGGTCCCTTTTACATCCGAACTATATGGGTAAGGCAGATTAGGGCCCTTTTCTTCCAGCAAACCGACTACAGCGTCAATACCGATCTGTTCATCCTCGCTCAGACCAATCCACCAGGCTTCAAATTCGTCGGCATATTCAACGCCCCATGCCATGGAAGGAATATAACTTCCAAGGAATATTATGTCAATAGTTTTTTGTATCGATGAATGCCATTTGAACTCATCAGATATTTTCTGAAAGCATGTCCATTGTTTTCGGGGTGAAACTCACATATTCTGATATCATAATAATGCCTTACGGATGATCTGATCACGATTTATTTTCAAAACCCTTCCTTCAATTTGAGACCGTTACTCCACTACTCCAACAACCCCGGGACCTGAGGGCACACGTTCGGCCCCCTTCCAGGGGGCTCCAAACAAAGCCACGTCCTCTGGGCGTGGATTCTTTACTTTGTATTCATCGAATGTATGCCATTCATTTTTTATCTTGACATCAGCATGCCACTTTTTTATGGTCGAATAAGTTTGGGCATGATCGTTTCTCATCAACACCAGCTCCACTCCCAATACAAATTCCGCGTGCCCGTTTAAAAGACATAGGACGCTAGATACAGGTCCGCGAACAACGGTCAATCAACCGATACCAATCCACAGCATAGAGGAGGTCCACATGACCAACGCGTACGATCTGGCTTTTGAGCGCTCCATCAACGACCCGGAAGGGTTTTGGGGTGAAGCGGCGGAGGATATTGTATGGATCAAACGGTGGGACAAGGTGCTCGACGGCAGCAATTTGCCCTTTTACCGATGGTTTGTGGGCGGTGTGCTCAACACCTGCTACAATGCCGTGGACCATCACGTGGCCACCGGCCGGGGCGAGCAGCCGGCGATCATCTATGACAGTCCGGTGACCAATACGATCAAAACCTTCACGTACAGCCAATTGCAGCATGAGACGGCAACCTTTGCCGGTGTCTTGAAGGCCCAGGGCGTCGAAAAGGGTGACCGCGTGATCATCTATATGCCCATGATACCCGAGGCTGCCATTGCCATGCTGGCCTGTGCCCGCATCGGCGCCGTGCATTCGGTCGTTTTCGGCGGTTTTGCCGCCAACGAGTTGGCCACGCGCATCAACGACGCCAAACCCAAGGTCATCGTCTCGGCCTCCTGCGGCATCGAAGTCCAACGGGTGATCCCCTACAAGCCGCTGCTCGACGGTGCCATCGACATGGCCAAATCCAAGCCTCACAAGTGCATCGTACTGCAACGGCCCATGCACAAAAGCGAACTGGTGCCCGGACGCGATCTGGACTGGCAGGAGGCCATGGCCTCGGCCAAACCGGCCGAGTGCGTGCCGGTGGCGGCCACCGACCCCCTGTACATCCTCTACACTTCGGGCACGACCGGACAGCCCAAGGGCGTGGTCAGGGACAACGGCGGTCATGCGGTGGCTCTGAAATGGAGCATGAAAACCGTTTATAATGTCGACGCCGGGGAGGTGTACTGGGCGGCCTCGGATGTGGGTTGGGTCGTGGGCCACTCGTATATCGTCTATGCCCCCCTGCTCAAAGGCTGCACAAGCATCCTCTTCGAAGGCAAACCGGTCGGCACGCCCGACGCCGGCGTGTTCTGGCGGGTCATCTCACAGCACCGGGTCAGCACCATGTTTACCGCGCCCACCGCGTTTCGGGCCATCAAACGCGAAGATCCCAAAGGCGAGCTGATCAAAAAATATGACCTGTCCCATTTCCGCGCCCTCTTTCTCGCCGGTGAGCGCCTGGATCCCGACACCCTGAAGTGGGCCCGGGGCCATCTGGGTGTCCCGGTGATCGACCACTGGTGGCAAACCGAAACAGGGTGGGCAATTGCCGGCAACTGCCTTGGCCTGCACCAGTTCCCGGTCAAAGAGGGTTCGCCGACAAAAGCAGCACCCGGATGGAATCTTAACGTGGTTGACAGCAATAACAATCCCGTGAAGAAAGGTGACATCGGGGCCCTGGTCGCAGAACTCCCTCTTCCTCCCGGAGCCCTTCCAACACTCTGGAACAACGACAGCGGGTATCTCAGTGCTTACCTGGAAGAATTCCCCGGTTATTACAAGACCGCCGACGCGGGCTTTATCGATGAAGATGGGTATGTCTTTGTTATGACCCGGACCGATGATATTATAAATGTCGCCGGCCATCGTCTTTCCACCGGTGCCATGGAAGAGATCCTGGCCGATCATCCGGATGTGGCCGAATGTGCGGTATTAGGAGTTGAGGATAAAATCAAAGGCCAGGTGCCCATCGGTTTTCTGGTCTTAAGTGCTGGGGTCACCCGAGACCCGGATAAAATCATCAAGGAAACCATCCAGATGGTTAGAGACCGCATCGGTCCCGTGGCCTCCTTTAGAACCGCGACGATGGTCAAACGCCTCCCTAAAACCCGTTCCGGCAAGATTCTGCGGGCCACAATACAAAAAATTGCCGATAATGAGCCCTATAAAACCCCTGCAACAATCGATGACCCAGCAATCCTGGATGAAATAGCCGAAGCCTTAGCCGGCATCGGGTATGGGAAAGCAAAAGGATAGATCGGTAAGGCTTCATGCCAAGTCATAATCCACCACCACAGAAAAACACGGAGCAAGATGGGACCTTATAAAATTTAACAGTCCACAAAATTTTGTGAGAATCCGTGGCGAACTATTACCATGCCGAAAGAAATCCTCATAGTGGATGATGAACCGGGCATTGTTGTGCCCATCCAGTTTCTGATGGAACAGCAGGGCTATAATATCCTGGTAGCCTAGAATGGAGAATATGCTCTGGATGTGACTTACCGCAAGACCAGGCTGCCGCCCAAAGCAAATGTGCTGGCACCAAATGTCCACACAGATCAATCGGATTCTCAAATCCCCCCTGTGAGGATTATCTCTGCTGCTATCCGGATTATCCTATTGAGAGGTATTCATAACTTTAAACAAGCCCCTGGGATTCAATGGAATTGTTTACCCGGGTTTATCCAATTAAAGGCAGTTCGCTCACTGGTATCAGCTTAGAACACCCTCGATTCTCACTTTTTATAACCACTTAGAGCCTCTTTTGCCATACCACATTGCAAAAACCCATGTGTTTTATGTGGTTTTTCCTGAGACACAATGCGATTTTTCCCACAATTCCCCCATCAATAAGCAAATTTTTGTCACTTATCACTCACTTTATTAGAAATGCGCATCAGTCTTGGCGGCCCAAAATTTACAAAATCCATCCTTTCTTTAGGTATTGTTTTACCTTATTTCAATGCTGACCTGATCTTCGGCCACATCCAATATAGGAACCTCACCTATACCCGCCAAATCAGCAACCGATTGAGGCAGCCTCCTGTAATTGAGATCCGCTGTAATTGTCAGCTTTCCCTTAGCCACATCAGGAGGGATCTTCCACTCATAATTCACTAAACGGGCCTCAAGGGGCTTTAGCCTATTATCAAATATTCCTGTGTCGGTCGTATTCCACTGGGCAATGGTCTCTTCACCTTCAGGGTTTAAGAAGACTTTTCGAAACAAACGGTCCCCTTCAGTCAGGGCATCTCTCTGGATTCCTTTAAAATCCTTGATACCCATCATGGATCCCAAATCCTTATAAGCAGGCTTATTGGTGGATACGCTGTAGCTTTTGTCGGGTGTATCGCCTGGAGCTAAAGGTGCCTTAATGTGATAAGTTTTCCCTTTGGCGTCATTTGCTTCCAAATGAAGCCAGAGTTGCCTCTCTTCTGTAGATCCGGTTGGTATCATGTGACCAGCTCTATGATTGATCAGCACCACCTGGATATCGAGAGTTTGGTCAGGAGCTATCTCTGAGTCTCTTGGATAAAGGGATACCACTGCCGCCCCATTCATCCAGGCCTGAGAGTAGGAACCTAAGAAGAGATGCTGCGCTACATCCTCACGTTCCTTTCCCATTATAGCCGATTTCCCCGGAGAGGGGGGTTCATGACAATTCCTACACCGTATATCGGCCTTGCCATAAGGCCCATTCTTCCACTCCTTGTAAGTCTCTTTCACCCATGCACCGTATGGAGAGATCTCATCATGACAAGTCCCGCAAAGCTCTGCTGCACGCTTTTGAAATTCTGAATACTCTGATTTATGATAAAATGACTTGATATCCTTTCTAGGTCCATATTTGACCTCTCCCGGTTTAACTACAAAGTTCCCATTACCAGGTACCTCTCCTTCAAAGCCCAACATAGTATGACATACATCGCAGGAAACGCCGTCAGCCTTAGGATTAGCTTTCCCTGCAACAGATAGCGGAATATCCCCTGACAGAAAGGCTAAGGGTGCATGACAGTTCAGGCATCCTGCCTCAACTTCTGCTACCTTTGGTTCTAACCGTGTGTGGGGAAGTGCTAGTTTGAAGTATTCTGCTTGATCCCAGGGAAGTATCTGCGCCTTTGCCATAGCAGAGTGCTGATATTGGTTGTATATTTCTATATGGCAGGCTGCACATTTTTCAGATGAGTCAAAACTCTTATACGGATAGCTACCTTGCTCCGCTCTCCCCTTGGCCTTCTCCTGTGCATAACTATCTCTCTGGCTCCTCATAAGACCAAGGGCACCACTGTTTAAATAAGTAGCTAAATTAATCACCTCTTGGTGCGTTAATATCCCTACCATGAACATAGCTGGATTGACGGCCCCGAGATCCCTGACCACAAGATCCCCTTTACCTGCTCGGGATTCGGGAGTATGACACATGCTGCACTTCGCTCTAAAAGTCGCTTTACCAGCTTCCAGATCGCCTATGGTAATAGCATGAGCGGGAACAGTGCAGATAAGAATGATAAAAAAAATTAAGCTTCTCATTTTCCCCCCCATTTAGATTATCCGGCCGCTTTTTTAATTCCGAAGAAAAATAAAGGGAAAAGAGGCTATTAATTGCCTCTTTTCCCAATGTTTACTTCATGTCCTCAGCCCTTTTAACAACCGTTGTGGCTAAAACTAAACAGACTCCCGTTTGGCCAAAAAGCGTTGCTCGCCTTGGGCACGGTTGAGCGCCTTGTTATAGGTCTTGTACTTAGCCTGCCTGCCTTTCAATGCCCCGGCGGAGATCATAAAGCAAATTAGTGATCATATCAGCTTCTGCATCAGTTAAACCAAGTCCGTAACCATGCATTATGTTGACTACTAGATGCCAATCATCCCTGGTTCTGCCAGGTTTTTCGGGATCGGCGACTGAATCGTGGCAACCCAAGCATTTGGCAGTGTATACCTTCCAGGCCTTCATGTGATCCACCTGCTTCGCTTTTGCAGCAACGTCAAGTACATTAGTTCCCACCACAATAAACGCCGCAAGTGCCGCCACGCAGGCTACCGCCAGAACTGCTTTCTTAAGATAGCTTCGTTCCATAGTTGACCCCCCCTCTTTGTTTGTTTTTACATTTAAAAAAAATCTGCCTTTATACCTTATCAGTAAATGAAGAAAATTCAATTGTCAAGTTTTTTCAAAAGTTTTTTCAAAAAAATTTGCTATTACCATGCTTTGTAATAAAAAAGTCAGAGATCTTACCCCAAAATCCGCGATTGGTTTTGCCCAAACCAGTGTGTCTTACCCTTTCAGGCTGAAAAAACCATTTAGCGATCAGGAATCGATGTTACTTTTAAGCCATTGGTGCTCATTCTCCTCTTTTCATCCCTGTAAAAGCCACTCAGCATGTAATGAGGACACACCTCTGCCTCTGGAAGCTATAAGAAGATAGGTTTTTGTCCTATCGGTCACGTGGTAGCGAACTCCCATATCCTGAAACGAATGTCGCCAAAGAGCCGGCAAAGACCTGCTCTGACCTTCAGAAACACCTGTCCCCCATGGAATACCACCTTACCGGCTATCTGATACAATCGCCACCGTATGGTCTCAACTTGGTGTCGATGCCATGAGGGGGAGAGCACCGTGAGGGTAAAGAGCCGAAATAGGTTATAGGCAAGGATTCCAATCTTGAAGAACGGGGCATTGGCTTTGAGTTGCCCACAGGGCATCCGCTCCATGCCGAAGCCGATCTTCAGTTCCTTGATCCTGTTTTCACTGCACTCACCTCTTTGATTATACCAGGCAACCACATCCTCTGCCGGCTCCGTCCTGTTGGTAGCGATCACGGTATACTTTACACGATCATCTTCTTCAGCAAAGAGCGTGCCTTGATAGGGCCTGCGGATGATGATAAGACGGAAGGCCGTATTGGTCTTTTCCATAGAGTGAATCGTCTCTGCGATAGATCCGTTTTGATAGGGTTTCCAGTCACCCTCAGGTATCGTCCTTATGGCCGTGAGGACCGCTTTATCGAGATCTGCTCCTATGGCAAACCGGATTCTCTCCTGTTCGCAGTAGTTGATGATCTCGGCCTGGTAGGCGGCGCTATCGGATCTGAGAGCGGTAATCCTCTTTCCCTTAGGCATCTGCCTGACACAGTACCTGATAAATGCGAGGTTTCTGGTAGCAGGAGCGACATTGCCCTCCCGAAACTCATCTCCTACCGCCAACCCGTTTTCTGCGAGATGACCGACGATGGGCATATAGCCTGGAAAGCCTTTATAGGTCATCTTGGCTGTCTTCTTCTCGGCCTCGATGCCGGTGGCATCGATATCGAGGGTGTAGCCTTTGATGCCATCATGTTTCATGGCCCATTTCAGGAGCTTTCGGTTCACCGTTTCAAGACCAGCAAGGCCGCCATTGGCACCCATGCTCCGAAGCCAGTCCCCAAAGGCATCTGAGGAGGGAATCTTCTCTAAGGGTAATACCTCTCTGAGTCCCTCATCTGCTCTGATCTGGCGGATGTCCTCTAAGCTCCTGCCGCCACCGTTGAGCATCAAGATCAGGGGGAAGATATACTCTGAGGGCTGGTATCCCGCACCGCTGCCGGGTTTGGGTAAGTTTCTATCTACTGATGGCAGCAACCCCAGTCCCACGGCAAACTCCCCCAATAAGGCTAATCCTGCATGGGAGGTGATCAGGTCTCTGGTAAAATCGAGCTTGAACGGAAGTATGGTTTGTCGTATCATAATATCTCACCTCGTTGGTTACAGTTTGATTTGTTGTTTGATAGACGTATCTTACTGAATCAACGAGGTTTTTTCAACTTTATTCTGCGCAAATTCAGGGTCAATCGCGGGATTGGGGAAAAAAAAGAAAAATGTTAGCAATTTTTTAAAAGTGAACCATTTACGAATTAAAAGTGAACTCCTTTTAGATCACTATTTTTAATTCTTTGAACATCGATAAGGGTGTTCTCACACCAGAACCTGACCTCGGATACCTCTTTGTTCAAAGGGTAAATGCGAAGCATGACCCGCTTCCTTGGCTTCGCATTGTTCACCTTCAACTGGAGGTTGTGAAGGGATATCTTTCGATAGGAATCAATGCTTCGCTCCATGCGAAGGCAGAAGATGTCCTTCACCGATTGAAATGGTGGCCGTATGGTAAACTCCCGAAACAGAGACCGCTTCTCTTCCAATGCTCGTTTAAGACGGAAGTAGGGGACCTCCTGAGTGGTAGAGTGAACCTGGCGGTAATTGTATCGAGCAACTTCATGAGCAAGCACCCTCTGGGCCTCCCTGATATCGGTTACATCCTCCCGCACACAGCTGCGTACGAGTCTGTCCTGGAGCCAGCCATAGGGCCGTTCAATCTTACCTTTGGCCTGGGGAGACAAGGCATAGGTGACCTTGATATTGCAGTCATTCATCACCTGTTTCCACTGGGGATCAGCCTCATCCGTGAGCAGGTAGTGTTTCCTCCACAGCGAGTCCCTGCCCTGCACAAACCGAAAGATGGAGTGGGAATCCACATAGTAGAGAAAGGGCGCCCCGTACGTGAGCACTACCGTCTGCAGGGCACTGATATGAGCCCACGAGGTCTCTTTCTTTACCAAGGCAGCATAGAGCATAAAGCGGCTAAAATCATCTAAGGAGGTGATCAGGTACCACTTCTCTTTGGCCGGAGGCGAGAAGAGGTGGTGAGAGGAGTCATGCTGGATGATCTCCCCCACATAATTGGTGAGCACCTCCCGTTCATGCGTGGCTTTTGGAGGCTTCTTCATAGAGAAGCCATATTGCTTGGCCCTCCCTATGATGGTAGATACGGACACCTTCTGATCGTATTTCTCCCTCAGAAGATCTCTGACATAGCTGTAGTTATAGTGTCGCACCGGTATGTCGGGGTTTGCTATCATATCCTTTTCTACCTGGAGCTCTTTGAGTATATTGTCTTCAACAGCCTGGGGTATCGTTCTGGTTTTGGTTTTTCTTTGATACTGAATGGAGAACTCATGGGGACTGGTGCGATACGCATTGACGAGGGCAAAGAACCTCGTTTTCCGATGCCCAGGACCTCTTGGATATAGTCTCTGTCAATCTCTTCCCTCAGGCAGCGTTCGATAAGCTCTTTGACCTGACTATCAGTGAATCTCTTATGCAGCTGTACCATAACCTAAGACCTCCTTTCGGCCTCAGATTATGGTTGTTTAAGAGTTCACTTTTAATTCTTAAATGACATTTTCACTTTAATACTTTACAACGAAACCGAAACGTGCTAAAAAATCAAGCTCTAAGTTTTAGAAAAACTTATGAAATGATGGATAAACAAGAATTCACTAACAATGTAAACTAATCTTTGAGGAGGATGAAAAATGGCAGAAAAAGAAGTTACAGAAACATCTGAAGCGCAAATCGCTGTTCACTGGGGAGAAGAGAATTATATTTATCCTTCTATGCAATTTATTGCTCAGGCAAACATGACAGACCCAAGTGTCCATGATCGCTTTAGTCTGGATAATTTCCCTGAATGCTTCAAGGAATATGCCGACATGCTTGACTGGTATGAGTACTGGCATACGACACTTGATACAAGCGATGCGCCTTGCTGGAAATGGTTTGTCGGTGGGAAGATAAATGCCAGTTACAACTGTATTGACAGACATCTTCCGAAAAATAAAAACAAGACGGCCATCCATTTTGTCCCGGAACTTGAGGATGAAAAGATTGAACATATTACCTATCAGGAACTTTATGTGAGGGTTAGCGAGTTCGCCGCACTTCTTCAGGATTTCGCAGGCTTAAAGAAAGGAGACAGAGTAACCCTTCACTTGCCAATGACGGCAGAGCTTCCCATATCGATGCTTGCCTGTGCCAGGCTTGGCGTTATTCACTCTGAGGTTTTTGGTGGTTTCAGTGCCAAATCATGCGCAGACAGGATAGTAGATTCCGGAAGCAACGTACTGGTAACGATAGATGCGTATTACCGGGGTGGCGGGCTCCTTAATCACAAGGAAAAGGCCGATATTGCTGTCGAGGCAGCAAAAAAGGAAGGCCAGATCGTTGATAAGGTCCTGGTATGGCAGCGTTATCCGGGAAAAGAGTCAAGTCCTACACCCATGGTTGAGGGGCGTGATTACTATATAAATGATTTACTTAAGGATTATTCCGGAAAAAGAGTCGATCCGGTCCGCATGCCGGCTGAAGATCCCCTCTTTCTCATGTATACCAGCGGCACCACCGGAAAGCCCAAGGGATGTCAGCACAGCACAGGTGGCTATCTTGCCTATGTAACAGGTACATCAAAGTATATTCAGGACATTCATCCGGAGGACGTTTACTGGTGTATGGCAGATATTGGATGGATCACAGGCCATTCATACATTGTTTACGGCCCCCTGGCTTTATGTGCATCTACTGTTATTTACGAAGGGATACCCAACTTTCCGGATCCCGGCAGACCCTGGAGGATTGCACAAGAGCTCGATGTTAATATATTTCATACTGCACCCACTGCCATAAGAGCCCTGAGAAAGATCGGCCCTGATGAGCCGGCTAAGTATAACTATCACTTCAAACACATGACCACCGTGGGCGAGCCGATTGAGCCCGAGGTGTGGAAGTGGTATTATAAAGAAGTTGGAAAGGGCGAAGCTGCAATAGTCGATACATGGTGGCAGACAGAGAATGGAGGTTTTCTCTGTAGTACTGTGCCTGCATTAGATCCGATGAAACCAGGTAGCGCAGGTAAAGGTGTGCCCGGTATTCATCCGATAATCTATGACGAGGATGGAGCGGAACTTGGTGCTGGAGCAGGTAAGGCAGGGAATATATGCATACAGAACCCATGGCCAGGTTCGTTCCAGACTATATGGGGAGATCGTGAGCGGTATGTCCAGCAATATTATGAAAGGTATTGCAAGGACAAAAACAGCAAGGACTGGCGGGATTGGCCATATATGGCCGGTGATGCTGCCGTGCAGGCCGAAGATGGATACTTTCGTATCCTGGGCAGGATTGATGATGTGATCAATGTTTCAGGCCACCGTTTGGGAACCAAAGAAATTGAGTCCGCTGCACTTGTTGTGCCGGAGGTGGCAGAATCAGCAGTTGTCCCTGTAGCGCATGAAATCAAAGGGAAGGAACCTGATTTATATGTTTCATTAAAACCCGGCATCGAGCCGAGTGATGAATTAGCTGCCAGGATTTCAAAAAGTATTATTGATGAAATAGGTCCCATTGCAAAGCCAAGGAAGGTCTGGATCGTATCCGATATGCCAAAGACACGTTCTGGAAAGATCATGCGCAGAGTACTTGGAGCTCTTTCCAATAAGACTGACGTGGGTGATGTAATGACGCTGGCGAATCCTGATGTTGTTGACGAAATCAGGAAGATGATTCAAGGGTAATCGCTGAGGCCTCAGATATGCCTGGTTATTTTGATCCTAGGGGCCTGTCCGAGAATTCACTTTTGAGAAAATATTTCCTCTCAAAAGATTGGCTCAAGCAACTCTGTGGGAAGATTTTCGGTAAGAATAACTGAAAATCTTCCTTAAAGCAGTCTTTTTACGGTGAATGTGGTACTATCTATCCCCTCTTTAGGCAGCCATTGGTGCTAAGCCTTTTGCCTCAAGGCATACCTGTCCACACAGAATTGACTTTACAACCTTTTTGATATTGTGAACTGTACAAATCAGAGAAAATTCCCCGCTCGCCTTATCATAGCCCCGTAAACTAAAGCCTCGGAAACCACTGTTCTTTATCTGACCAAAGACAGGTTCAACAATCTTCTTCCGCTTTTTATAGATCTCTTTTGAGGATTCTTGCTCCATCTTTTCACTCATGTTTTGACGTAACGCTTCTTTGCCATCGGTAGTTATGCTGCGAGGGTCCCCTCTCTGAGAACTGCAGCACCTGGCCTTGTAAGGGCACGCATCACATTCAGCCTTAGCTGCTTGATACACCTTCTTTCCATTGCTCATCTCTGTCTTTACCCTCAAAGCTTGGCCTGCAGGGCAAAGAAAACAATCTCTTGGCTTTGATCTTGAGCTCTTCAGGTAGTTCATAGCCGTTATTGTCATCATATTCCACGTCTTCTTCGTGATCACAGTTGGCTGCTTTTGCTATGAGATCTTCGATCTCCTCAGTCAGCTCCCTTTCCTTGGCCTTGAGTCGACCGTAGCTCATCGCTTTGTGCTTGGAGGTGTTTGCCTTGAACTTTGACCCATCCAAACTTACGTGTCCAAGAGATACCATCCCAGCTTCCATCGCCAACAGGACACTTCGCTGGAAGCACTCCTTGAAAAACTCATAGTTGTCTTTCCTGAAGTCACTGAGCACTCTGAAATTAGGACAATGACCATGCGATATGAACATAAAGCCAAGATCTTCATGGCACCTCTTCTCTATCTCACGAGAACTGAAAACCCCTTGGCTGTAAGCATATATCAGGATGCCGGTTATCAGCCGGGGATGATATGCATTTTGACCGCGAACGCTGTAGTTCTGCTCAATGCTTGCTGTGTCAAGTTGTTCAACTATGTCCTCGTAGACAAAACATGGATGATCCTGCGGCAGTAAGTCAAAGACATTGGTGGCAAACAACGACCTCTCATTAAATTCAGCAGGGTCTTTCTTGAAAGGAATCAGCATGGTGGCGCTCCCTTTTACTGTGAACATCGTAAAAGGGGATTTACCACAAAGTATAGGTATTGTCAATGATTAAGGTACTATATCTTGATGTTTTTGTTGAAAAATTCCGTTTCGTTATCATCGTATTTTCGTTGACTCATCGCCTTTGTGTCTATATATTCCACAACGCTATCAGCAATATTTTCTTGGGGCAAAAGGGGCTATTCTCGGACAGGCTCCTAGGTCGAACGAACAAAAAGTCTGCGTTTATCTGCGGCTCATTGCTGTATTAAAAGTTTTCTCTCGCATACTGAACGGCATTCCTGAAGATGGCGATTCCTTCTCCTTCTTCCCTCTCGATTGTCTTTCCCTCCCGGGCCAGTTGCTCCCGCTTCGCTACCCAGTCGGGGTGGTTCGTGTAGTGATTATAGGCCTCAGGGTGGGGCATCAAGCCGAATATCCTGCCTGTTGAGTCGCAGATCCCGGCAATATCGTGGAGGGATCCATTTGGATTGAGGGGCCAGCTTCCCTGGGCGAGGTTCCCCTGGGCGTCCACATACTGCATGACTACCTGGTGGCGCTTGAAGAGCTCGTCAATCACCTCTTGTCCGGCGAAGCATTTTCCCTCACCATGCCTGACAGGGAGCTCAAGGAAGGAGATGCCCCTGGTGAAGACACACGCCGTATCCTCTCTCACCTTGAGTTTGATCCAGGTGTCGATAAAATTGCCGGAGTCATTATAGGTTATTGCCACCCTCCTTGAGTGGTAGTCCCCGTCTATCCCCGGGAGAAGCCCAAGGTTTACCAAGGCCTGAAAACCGTTACAGATCCCGAGCACGAGCTTTCCCTTTGCGATGAACTCCTCAATCTGCTCCCCGATAGTGTACCGGAGCCTCGTGGCCATGATTACGCCGGCCCCGTGGTCATCCGCCCAGCTGAACCCTCCACCGAGCACCAGGATATGGTAATCATCGAGGCTCAACCGGGCATCTCCCTTTTGGGAGCCGATGAGCTCATTGATGTGCAGCCTTTTAGAATCGGCGCCTGCGATCTTCAGGGAGAAATCGGTCTCATAGTCACAGTTGAGTCCATATCCGGTAAGCACCAGGGCCTTGACCGCCTTCATATCAGATCTCCAAAGGGTTCCATCCAGGCGCCTTTTAGCTCGCCTAGCGTTTCCCGGATGACGGTCCTTCCGTCCCTGCCTGACACTTTAAGGAAGCCATCGGCGTTCACCCGGCCCACGCAGGCATAGTCCATGTCCGTCATCAAATGCTCAAAGGCATCCTTATTCTTGGGATCGATGGTCGCGATATACCTGCCCCCAGACTCGGAGAAGAGCAGTCTCGTGCTGGAGAGCCCTTCTTGAGCCGGCACAGAGCCGAGGTCGATGTCCATGCCCAGGTTCCCCCCCATGGCGCAGAAGGCGAGGTGGACACCCAGGCCGCCTCTCCCCACAGCATGACACGAGGCAATGAGCCCCTCCTGCATGGCCCGGTAAAGGGCATGGTAAAGGGGGATTACCGTTTCCGCGGAAACCGTCGGCGCATGGTTGCCTACCCAGCCCATCATCTGATAGAACTCGCCTGCACCCAGTTCATCCCTCGTCTCTCCGAGGATATACACGAGGTCACCGGGCGCCTTCAGGTCCATGGTCACGCATTTCCGGATGTCGTGCACCAGGGTTGTTGCTGTAAACTGAAGCGTGGGAAGGCCGGATATCTTCCGGCTTATTCCGAACGGTCCCTTCACCTGGCCGTCGGTATACATGCTGTCCTTGCCTGAAAGGAGCGGTATCTCAAAGGCAAGGGTGTAGTCGCGCAAGGCCCAGCAGGACCGTACCAGTTGCGCGGCCTTGTATTTGCCATCGGGATTTTTGATCGGATCATAGATGACCGTGGGCCAGCAGAAGTTGTCCACTCCTCCGATGAGTCCGGGATCGCCGCCCACAGCGATAAGCCTTCTCACCGCCTCATCAATGGTTACCGCGGTCATATGGTAGGTATCGATGAGGGAGTAGAACGGGTTTATGGCCTGGGTGAGGGCGATTCCCTTCAGGGAGTCGAGGATCGGCCGCACCACCACCGCATCGCTGACCATATCTCGATCTTTTCCCACCAGGGGCTTGATGATGCTCCCGCCCTGCACCTCATGGTCATACTGCCTTTGGATCCAGTTCTTGGCGCAGATATTCGGCCTCCGCAACACCTCCTTGAGAAGGGTGCCATGATCTTCGGGCTCATCCCACACGGGTTCGGTGAGCCCCCGTGCGTCCGGCGGGAGCCACTCGGCATCGAACTCCCACTGGGGAAAGGAGGATTTCAGGAGATCCATCCGCACATAGACGCAGGTTGTGCCATCAAAGGTGAGGTGAAGGTAACCGGTGTCGGTGTACTGCCCGATAACGGTGCTCTCAACGGCGTGTTGTTTCGAGAGTGCCATAAACCTCTCGAGCTTTTCAGGCCTCACCGCTACGGTCATCCTCTCCTGGGATTCGCTCACCCATATCTCCCATGGATCAAGCCCCTCATATTTGAGGGGCACCTTTTCGAGCTCCACAAGGCACCCATTCGACCACCTGGCGGACTCGCCCACGGATGAGGAAAGCCCTCCCCCGCCGTTATCGGTGATAA